>JGI24721J44947_10011146_pt1 | contig 11275 bp, 10 predicted proteins | sample YelNatPaOPGAMG01_FD_44947 | JGI IMG/M metagenome (IMG submission 44947)
TGACCCCGCAAAGTCCTGGAGAAGCCGCGGCATGGTTGTTGTCTCCTCATCCTCTGGCGACACTGCAGCATTTCGAGACCTTGGTCGGTCCCGTCTTGCGTACGGGCGACTATGATCAGCTCCCCCATCAAGCGTTAACCCCCAAAATAAGTAAAGAATTGCAGGTCAATAAAGCGATGTTCTTCCGCTTGGGCTTTGATGGCACTCCGGCCCTCTTGTTCCGGGACAAAGATGGTGAGCTCGGTCGTGTTCCTGGCCTCATCTCCACCAAGCAGTTACGCAAATTGCTCCCGGAACTGGAGCAATAGTCAATTCTGATGTATGAGCGATTGCTAACCTGATTCAGGTGACCTCCTGTTGGAGATCCGACTGGGTTTCGTTGGCCGATATCCCGTCGACAAACCTCACTCTGGTAAAGAGATCTCTGAGCCTATGTAGGTCGTGGATGCCTTTCCAACGTTTTTCCGCTTGCTGGATGAATTTGAAGATCAGTCCCAAGAAACGGCTGCGCTCGCGAACGATCGCAAAGGTTGACTCGATGGGGTGGCGCGAGTCGCGATGTCCGTTAGATAGAATAGGCGGCTTCGAGATCGAGAGAAATTGGCAGGCTGACATGCAAAGCACATCGGCCATTACCCAGAATGTACGCAGCATGGCCTGTCCTCCAGTTTGACTTTTTGGCTAACGAATCTATTTCCACGAGCAAGGATTGCATGGCAAGCCCCAATGCTCCGCGTTGACCGTATTGAAGGCCTTTTGACTCATAATGCGCGCGGGCACGATCAGCGTCATCTTGTCCAAGATCTACCAAATAATCTATCAGGAGGTTCCGAAACACTTCTTTATCGAAAATAGACAGGAGATATTTTATAATGGCCCGATCCTCTACCAAACCTGCCGGCAACTGATCTCGTAGTTTTTCAGGGAGGAAATTATACATCGTTTCCCCGATTACACGGCCGTGAATGAGATCTTCGTCCACCATCTGGGCCAAGTCTGGTAACGGGTCTGCTCCAGTACGCAAGGCCAACTGATGTAAGGCGCTAGCTTCAGCACGCTGGCCACTTGGAGAAAGTCCACATAGGTTATGATCAAGGACGTCATGAATCAATACGGAGGTAGGAATGCACAAACCAGCGTCACTGGTAGAAGCGATAATCTCCGGATCGTCGAGTGCCACGTCGAGCTTCCACCCGCGGGCACCATAACCATCTATCCACTCCGCGCAATAGCTGATGGGAACGATAGCTTTGGGCTCAAACATTTTATGGCACCTGATCCCAAACGACACGCATCACTTCGCAGACCGTCAACTTCGTAGATAAGGAGCAACTATCGCAATGCTTCCTAGTCGGCAGTGTAGTACAACCATAGCAGCCCACAAGCCTCTGCCGTGCTGATTGAATATCCAGAAGTGCTGAATTAAGTCGTTGCACTTGCTTTTTCATTTCTGCTTCTAAAACTACCAATATCTCATCGACACGATGTGCGGCTTCGTCTCCCGATTCGCTATCAGCCCGGATGCTTGCGAGCTGAGCTAATGTTTCTATCGACGTCCCAGATCGAATCAGGTCGGAGATGGCTTGGAAACGCGCTAAATCTTCTTGATCGTAATGCCGAGTACCACTCTCTGATCGCTTTGGCCGGATCAATCCTCTGCTCTCGTATAAGCGAATCGTCGAAACTGAAACTCCTATACGTTGCGCTATCTCACCGATTTTCATTGCTCAAAGTCCCACTACCTGCACTTGGGTCCCGAGGATGCGAGCGAACTCTTGGACAGATGCGATAGAGAATTGTTCAGGGTCATAACTCACAAAAAAAAGATGAGGTCTGTGGCTCTGTAAACGAGCTTTGACAACACCGGGTGTGCAGCAGACAAGGCGATTTTCTAGAAATTGCCTCGCCGATACCTCATTGACATGAATTAGAGTATCAATCACCGTGCTCATGACTGGTTCTCCAATGATTTTATTTACCTTTTAGCAAATCTACACCATACTATAGATAGCGTCAAGGGGCGACACGCTGGTTTTCTGCTCGAGTCTGGTTCCCGAGCTTCTGCTGCAAGCGCAGCAACAGCGCATTGGGCCCCTCGGAGCCTTCATATTGGGCGACCAGTCGCCCCTGTGAATTCACTAAGAAGGCGGGAGGAGCGAACAGCTGAAAGTGATGCTGGAAATTCTCTAAGGCCGCATCATTGGCGGCCAGATCTACTCGGATCAGGGAAAGGTACCGTAAGGCATGTTCTACCCCAGGGAGTCGGCAAAGTCGGCTGATGCGTGATTATCACTGAACCGGTATGTGCGCGATTCAGCCTTTTGAGGAGGTTCTTTACCGGAAATCCATGCTGATTGCCTGGTTATTTACGGCGTTTGGACAACGCAGACGCGTGTATGCCTCCGACCGCTCTGCCGGATGTATGCGGTACCCCTCCTGGAGAAGATCAGAACCCGAGAAGCTGTGGGGCTTGCCAGCTTTTGGCCCACTGCGATCAGACATTGCGTTCCCTTATGTGACCAGAGCGATCCAGTTCTTGGGGGAGATCAGTTTCGCTATTTCGATGTTATAAATTTCGTGTCCCTGCCGAATCTGGTAGTTGGGATGCACCCATGCGCCAGCTGCATAGTAGCGTGCCTCCTGCAGGAAACGCTCGCGGTCGATGCCACCCAGCAGCCACATTCGACGCTTAGCGATTTCGTAGGTCATGAAGAAGAACTGGTCGATGGGTTCCTCTGCATGGCGGGCCGTGATCTGAGCGGTGTAGTCTTCGCGGGGCGGCACTTTCCGCTTCACCGTTTTGACCCCGATTCGACTGTTCATGGACGTCACGAAGTCAGGCTGACCAGCTGCATCGTCAAGCACCCACTCAAAACCTTGGATACCTTCGTGCTTGAACCACGAGTTGAAAACCATCTCGCCCAGGTCGCCGACCCATTGCGTATTCTGTTGATCATGGGCGGTGATTCTGCTGATCGTGGGCACCCCCAATCAGCGAACTTTCTGGTCACGTAAATTCTAGGCATAGGTGCCCACGATCGGTCAAATCAGTGGCGTCATGAGCACCCGGCCGTGGTGGCCGATCATCGGTGTAAATTTCTTCATTTACCTTTACCATGTAAACGGTAAATTTACTCATGATCCTGCCTCTCCATCGCCGGTCTGTACCCGTTGGCGGCGCATCGATTCGCCTTTGAGCTCCAGGCGGTGGGCACTGTGCAGCAGACGGTCGAGGACGGCATCGGCGACGGTGGGTTCTCCGAGGATTTCATGCCAATGCGAGACCGGCAATTGGCTGGTGATTAGGGTGGCCTGCTGGGCGACGCGATCATCAAGGATTTCCAGCAGATCCCGGGCATCCTCGCTGTTCATCGGGGCGAGGCCCCAATCGTCCAGGAGCAACAGGTGCACCTTGGCAAGAGTCGTGAGAAAGCGGCCGAAGCTGCCGTCACCGTGACGGATATGAAGCTCTTCCAGTAAGCGCGGCAAACGGAAGTAGCGCACACTCAGGCCCTGACGGCAGGCCTGGTGCCCCAGGGCGCAGGCAATCCAGGTCTTGCCGGTACCGGTGGCACCGGTGATCAGCAGGTTTTGTCCTCGCCGTATCCAGTCACACTGTACCAAGGCCGCCATTTTGGTACGGTCCAGACCACGGGAGGCGCGATGATCGAGGTCTTCGACGGCGGCATGTACCTTGAGTTTGGCCAGCTGCAACAGGCGCTTTCGCCGGCGGTTGTCGCGCGCACAGAGTTCCCGGTCGAGAAGCAGTGCCAAGCGATCTGCGAAGGGAAGTTCTTGCAGTTGGGGCGCGGTGGATTGCTCGGCCAGGGCCTCTGCCATAGCGTGTAGGTTGAGTTGCTGTAAGGTCTGAATGGTCGGTTGCAAAGACATGGGAAGACTCCGGTTTAGTGATAGTAGCGAGGGCCGCGGATATTGCCGTGCTGCGGTAACGGTTTGGCAGGAACGGGGTCGTGCGGGCTGTGGTCCAGTCCCCGCTCCAGGATGGAGCGGACACTGCGGGTCGTGGGGGAGCCGTGGCGTAGAGCACGGTGACAGGCGTGTTCCAGACGCTCCTTCCCGTAGCGGCGACAGAGATGGAGTAGGCCGAGACAGGAGCGATATCCCTGCTCCGGATGGGGCTTGTTCTCCAGTTGCCAGCGCACCACGTCCCGAGTCGATGGACCGATGGAGAGCCCCCAATGCAACAGGCGCCCCGGACTCCATTCCAGGTGCCGCTGGTGAGCCTTGGGCATGTGTTCGGTCAAGGTGCTGTAGCGCGCCTGGACGCCCTCACGCAGATGGCAAGCGACGCGCTGTTGCCCCTGGAAGATCTCCACGGTTTGCGCGCTGATGCGTAGCTCCACCCGCTGTCCGACGAGGCGATGCGGTACGGAGTAGAAGCGTCCTTGGTAGGCAACATGGTAATCGATACTGACTTTGGCGGACTTCCAGTCAGCATACTCGTAGGGCTGTTCTGGTAGTGGCTGCAGGGCAGGAGCGTCCAACTCCGCAAAAGCGCTGCGGCGGCAGCCTGGTAGCTGTTTGAAGGGGCGTCCGTTCAGGTCTTCCAGTAGGCTGTGGAGAGTCTGATTCAGTTCCGCTAGCGAGAAGAACTGGAAGTGGCGCAGGCGCGCCAGAATCCAGCGCTCCACCACTTGCACCCCGACCTCGACCTTGGCCTTGTCTTTCGGTTTATAAGGGCGGGTGGGCAGTACCACCGCAGCATAATGCCGGGCGAGATCCTGATAACTTCGATGGATTTCGGGCTCGTAGCGCGAGGCCTTGGTTACCGCCGCCTTCAAATTATCTGGCACGAACAGACGCGGTGCCCCGCCAAAGAACTCCAGGGCGCGTACATGCGCGCCGAGGAAATCCGGCAGACTCTGGGTCCAGGTAGCCTCGCAATAGGTGTAGTTGGAGGCACCCAACACCGCGACGAAGATCTGCGCCGGGCGGATCTCCCCGGTCTGGGGATCAACCACCGGCACGATGGGACCAGCGTAGTCGATGAACAGCTTCTCACCAGCCTTGTGGTTTTGCCACATGCTGCGTTTGAGCCCCGCCCGCCAGCGTCGGTACAGGACGCAGAACTGGGCATACTGATACACCGCTTCTTGCGGGTACGCGGCGGAATATTCCTCCCAGAGCAACTGCAGGGTCACGCCTTTGCGCCGCAGCTCGGCATGGATCCGGGCAAAATCCGGCTGCACCTTGCCAGAGACGGTGTGCCGTGAGGGACTGGAGAACCATGCCGCTTCCAGGGCTACTTCTTGCCCCTCTGGCAGAGGCCAAGAGATACCTGCCTGTTCGGCTTTCTGTAAATACTTCCCGACGACTCCCTTGGAGAGCCCACAAGATCGGGCAATTTGCCGCTGGCTGAACCCTGCGGCGTGTAAACGGAGCACTTCGTAAATCGCTTTCATCGTCATCCTCGGTGTAGGCATCCTCGATCTCCTGTAAAAGAGCCAAGAATGCTTGCTAAGCCAATGAATGACCAGAAAGATTTCAATTCGCCAGAGGGTAAATCCGAACAGATTCTGGAATCGTGGGCACTGATTCTGAAAAACCCGCAAAAGTGCCCACGATCACACCAGAATCAGTGCCCACGATCGATCAGAATGACCGCCCACGATGCATCAGAATCGGTGCCCACGATGGTCCAGAATATGCAACCCATCGCTTATCGGTTGCGGCTTCGCTGTAAATGTTCCTGTACAGGCGGTCACGCTCGGCTCGCATCTGTTTGGCCCGCGCTTCGTGCTCTGGCGCGATCAAGAGAGAAATCCAGCCTTGCGGGTGGATTTGACTGTTCGTCAACGCTTCAACCCTCGGTAGGATACCGCCCATGGAGAATGATAGCCCGGATCAACTCGCTATGCTCGCCGTAATCTCGACAGGGATACGGTTCTGCTCTCGTTCCTTGGCGTAGTGGGCAACCAGCGTTTCCCGGTCTGCCCGATAGGCCGGCCGGGCTGGTCCGGATGGTAAAGGGCAATGCCGACATCGCAGACGATGATCTGGTGCACAGCCTCGATGTAATCGTTCTTGTCGTTCATTCGGCCAGGGTTCCTAGCTTGGCGTCGATCTGGTCTTGCGTGAGTGTTCCTTGCTTCATGGCCCACTCGCCGAGCTGGATCAGGGTGTCACGGCTCGGATACTTCATCAGCTTGAGGTCGGTTGCATTGACCTGTGTATGGCCGTTGAAGCGCCGGAAATGCTCATCTACTGCGGTCGTGTTGAGGAACACGGCCAACCCACGGGCCAGCGCCTCGGGCAAGCCGTGTTTGTCCTCGTGAAAGAGGTTCATGTGATTCTCGAAGCCCAGCACGGAATAATCGCCAAAGGCGGCAGGATCAACCACGCCTGCCACCACGCGGCGCTTTTCCTCCTTCGACGAGAAGCGGCGCACCACACAATAAAACCCGTTCGGGTAAAGCCACTTTTCCGTCTCGTCGTTGCACATGATCGCGTTGGGCTTCTTCAAGCCCGTCACGGGCCAGACGGTGCCGATCATGCTCAGGTGACTGGGGTAGATCAATGGCACGGTGCCCGGCTCTGGCATGTCGCGCAGGTGCTCTTTCAGCCGGAAATCGACTACCGGCCCGGTCGATACCCTCACGCCAATGTCGGCCAGCGAGTAGCGCACGGCGGGCGATAGCTCGATGGCGCTTTTCTCGCTCGTGGTCGGCACATGAATGAATCGCTCCGGATCATCCGGGAACACGATCCGGTCGAACTGGTGTTCGTGGGTGGTCAGGTCGGAAAAGCTGTCATCGGTCGAAGTCGTGACCGTGACCGGCCCCTGCTGGCCGCCACGCTCCAAGCGGATGATGATGTTTTCCTGCAGCACCTCGTCATCTCTGAAAGCCTTGTTACGCGACGCGAACAGGTGCATGTGGCGGATCGCCGCCCGCTCAAGGATAAAGTCACGGAACGGGCGGTAATACGGCCCGTTGCAGAAGCTGCGCGGGATGATGGCCACGATCTGCCCACCCGGTGCAGCCTCGCCTACGGCCAACGCGACAAAGGCGGAATACAGATTCACCGTCTCGATGCCGACAGTGCGCAGGGCCAGCCGGTGGTCTGATTGGCTGTTGATCTTCTTGTAAGGCGGATTGAGGATCGCATGGGTATAGCCTCGATCCTGCAGACCTTCAGCGGTCGCCAGCTCGATGTAATCACCCGCGATGATGCGGGGCGTCACGCGGCTGTATCCGGCCAAGTGCTGTGCAAGGTGGCCGCGCAGCCTCTCGTCGATCTCGTAGGCCGTCGCCTCGACAGACTCAAAGCCAAAGCCGCCCGTCACCCAGCGGTCGAGAAAGGCGCAGGACAACGCGCCCACGCCAGCACCTGCGTCCAGTAGACGGCAGGTCTGCAGAGTGCTGGGTGGGAACAGGGTCGCCATGAAGCGGGCCACGCTCGAAGGCGTCATGAACTGGCCGAACTCGGCTTTGTGTTTCTGCGCGGTACGAGATGCCACATCGCGGCGCACACTGTCTGCGGTGTTTAGTTGCTGGAGCATTCCATATCCTCACTGATGGGGTACTTTTAGTTGTCTCTGCTCGGAACATCTCCATGGCCGCTGCCAACGCCGAAGAAATGTCGAACGAAGCCCTTCCCTGGCCATACTCGGCCCCAACGCGTGCTCCATGTCGCCAGAGTGAGAGACGCGGTTGATGACTGCCCAGACGAAGTTGTCCAGCACACCCTGAAGGTATGCACGATCAACGGTGGGGATATCCACCCAAGTTCGTTTCACCATCACTCTAAGAACTCTGTAAGAAGACCACAACCCATCTGTATGGGTCGTGTATCCGTCTGAGCATCGCCACCGGCACCACATGCACGCGTCTTCCAGCATAGCAAGGCGCTGCGAGAGTGGGTGAATAAGGCGGCAGTAGAAGCTGGCAAGCGGCCCGGCAGGGTGGCGTCGGAGCGACAACGAATCCAGGAGTTGGAGCGAGAAGTCAAAGAGCTCCGTCGTGCAAATGAGTTTCTGAAACTAGCCAGCGCGTTTTTTGCCCAGGCGGAGCTCGACCGCCGATGTAAACGGTAAGGACTTTCGTAGACCAATATCGGGGAGACTATGGGATCGAGCCCAAAAGAGACGTACCGTGTTGGGCGAACGGGGTTTGGGGGCAGGCTTGCCCTTAGCATCCCTGCAATCCAGGCCAGCGAGCCGGTCGTCACGGTTCTTGGCCATCAGCTCCGGCGTCAGCGCGGCCAGCGAATACTTGCCCACGTTCCGCATCAACGGCTTCGCGTGTCTCGCGTCGCTGTCGGCGGGTGCTGGGCGCTCGGTTGGGGAGACTTCGGAAAGATAGTGCCTGAGGGTGTCTTGACGATGGTCGCCATTCGGTTGCTCCAGAGCAGGGCTCGTGTACCGCCACGCCAGTGTAAGCAGAGATGGTGGGCCCAGCAGGACTTGAACCTGCAACCAACGGATTATGAGTCCGCTGCTCTAACCAATTGAGCTATAGGCCCAAAGCTGTGCGCTCCTGCTGGAGGGGCGCACAAAAACATCAGTTGAGGATGGTGACTTCCCCATCCACGAAACTTTTGAGGCGGTCTGAGCGTGAGGGATGGCGCAGCTTGCGCAGGGCCTTGGCCTCGATCTGCCGAATACGCTCACGGGTGACGTCGAACTGCTTACCGACTTCTTCCAGCGTGTGGTCGGTATTCATGCCGATGCCAAAACGCATCCGCAATACCTTCGCCTCGCGCGCGGTGAGACCGTTGTCGAGAAGCTCTTCGACCACTTCCCGAATGGCAGCATGGATTGCGGAATCCGTTGGTGCCGGGACATTGCGGTCTTCGATGAAGTCACCAAGATGCGAATCCTCGTCATCCCCAATCGGGGTCTCCATGGAAATGGGCTCTTTGGCGATCTTGAGCACCTTGCGGATCTTGTCTTCCGGCATTTCCATGCGCTCGGCAAGCTCTTCCGGGCTCGGCTCACGCCCCATTTCCTGCAGCATCTGGCGACTGATCCGGTTCAGTTTGTTGATGGTCTCGATCATGTGCACCGGGATGCGAATGGTACGCGCCTGATCGGCAATCGAACGGGTGATCGCCTGGCGAATCCACCAGGTGGCATAGGTAGAAAACTTGTAGCCGCGACGATACTCGAACTTATCGACGGCCTTCATCAGACCGATATTGCCTTCCTGAATCAGATCGAGGAACTGCAAGCCACGGTTGGTGTACTTCTTGGCAATGGAAATGACCAGACGCAGGTTGGCCTCGACCATTTCCTTCTTGGCCCGGCGGGCCTTGGCCTCACCAATGGACATCAGCCGACTGGCCTCTTTGATTTCGGCAATAGGCAAGCCGGCCCGATCCTCGATGTTGCCCATGCGCTGCATAACGGCAAGGATGTCCTCCCGCATGGCCTGCAATTTGGTGGAAAAGCCCTTACCCGCGGCAATCTGCTCATCCAGCCAGGTGGGATCGCTCTCTCGTCCGGGAAAACTCCGCACGAAGTCCTTGCGCGGGTATCCGGCACGTTCGATGCACAAATGCATGATACTGCGCTCGGCTTGCCGCACCTCTTCGGTGAGGGCGCGCAAGGCGTCGGCCATGAGGTCGATCTGCCGCACATTGAGCTTGATCTCCAGAAAGCGCGCCGCCAGCACCTGGCGTTGTTCCTGATAGTCTGCACTGCGCCCTGCACCTTTTGCTCGCAACGCCATCAATACTTCGTAATCGGCACGAATCGCGGCAAAGCGCTCCAGGGCTTCTTCCATCTGCGGTCCTTTATCTGCCGCAGACAAGCCACCGTCCTCTTCGTCTTCCTCGTCATCCTGCTCGTCGGCGCTCTCGTCACCGGCCTCCAGACGGAGGTCTTCGTCTTCGGCATCGGCACTTTCTTCGATGGCATTGGGGTCAATGAAGGCATCGACGACTTCATCAAGGCGCAGCTCCCCACGTTCCACCCGTTCCGCTGCCTCCAAAAGCAAAGCGATCGTGGTGGGACAGGTGGATACCGCACGTAACACTTGAAGAAGCCCATCTTCGATGCGGCGGGCGATTTCGATCTCGCCTTCGCGGGTGAGAAGTTCGACACTACCCATCTCGCGCATGTACATGCGCACGGGATCGCTAGTGCGGCCAATGTCGGCCTCCACCACCGCCAGGGCTTCTTCCGCCGCCTCTTCCACTTCCTGCGAGGCGATGACCGCCCCTCCCTCACTATCGCCGAGGAGGAGGCCATCATCTTCCGGAGCTTCTTCAAAAACCTCGATCCCCATGTCGTTGATCATGGAAATGACGTTTTCCATCTGCTCCGGGTCGAAGATTTCCTCCGGCAGGAGATCGTTGATCTCGCGATAGGTCAGATATCCCTGCTCTTTGCCCCGTGCAATCAAGGCCTTGAGTTCGGAACGCTGGGATTCTGCATCCAAAGAAGTTTCGTTGTCTGTCATAGAGGATCCAACGGCACGCATAGCCGGCCATTATAGAAAAAAACCAAGGCAGATGAAAAGATGCCAGGCATGGTTTCCTAGCTCCTCGCGGTCTTTATCCCGCGTTTCTGTTGTAGATGTTGCCGCAGCTCTGCGCGCTCCTCGGCGCTCAGGGCACCAATTCCGGCGCGATCGCCGAGCCTACCAAGCGACAGGCTGCGCAGACGCCGCAATTCTGCATTCGCCCGCGCCAACGTTTTTTCAATTTCCAACCCCTCTGCCACCTCCGCCTCGCTATCACCCGTCATTGCCAGGGCCAAATAGCGCTCACCATCGGGTTCCTCGGCCAATGCCAAACACAATGCCTGGCTACTTAGATGGGTGATCTTGGCAGAAATTTCAAGGGCGCGAGCGAGGGCGGCGAGCTCTGCGCGCTCGCCGGCAAAACGCTGCAAAAGCTCTCGATCGAGGGCAGCCCAGGCAGGCGCCGCAGGATTACGCAAAAAGAGGGCTAGGCAGCGGGCCCACTCACCGCGCCAACTCGTCGACTTCCGGACCAGCACCGGCGAGCGGCTCCCGGGGGTCACCTGCGGCACATCGGACGCCAGTTGCAAGCGTTGTCGATAGACCTCGCGCAGATCCGGATCGGCGAGCTTGTCGAGGAAAGCACGGGCCTGGCGCCGGTACTGTGCCAACTCATCTCCCTGCCGCAGATCATATTCTGTCGCCAGAAATTCCAGAAAGACATCGACCGCAGGCCGGGCACCGGCAAGAAGCTGGGTAAAGACCTCAGCACCTTGATGCCGCAGCAGAGAATCCGGATCTTCCCCCTCGGGCAGAAAGAGTACGCGGAGCAAACGACCGGGGCGCAG
>JGI24721J44947_10011148_pt1 | contig 11273 bp, 10 predicted proteins | sample YelNatPaOPGAMG01_FD_44947 | JGI IMG/M metagenome (IMG submission 44947)
CTCAATGGGAAGAAATGTAAAAAGACTCAAAAATCTTTTAACATCTCTATCGTCTGTATTTATCCAAAACTGATAATATTCATATGGTGAAGTACGATTTGGATCCAACCATACAGCACCTTTTTCTGTCTTCCCCATTTTTTTGCCATCAGCTGTCATAATTAATGGAAAAGTGATTCCATAAGCCTGCTTTCCTTCCAAACGACGAATTAAATCTATCCCTGCTACAATATTGCCCCATTGGTCACTTCCTCCCATTTGAATCAAACAATCATAATGTTTAAAAAGATACCAAAAATCATAAGCTTGAAGGAGTTGATAATTAAATTCAATAAATGAAAGACCGGACTCGAGACGAATCTTTATTGACTCTGTAGCAAGCATCCTATTTACACTAAAATGAACACCTATATCCCTTAAAAAATCTATATAATTGAGTTTAGTAAGCCAATCCGCATTATTTAAAAGTAATGCCTTTCCATTTGAAAAATCTAAGAAAAGAGAAAATTGCTTTTTTTGAGCTTCAGCATTTCGATTAATCTCTTCATAAGTCAATATCTGTCTCATTTGATCCTTCCCGCTTGGATCCCCTACTAATCCTGTTCCTCCTCCCACTAAGGCAATTGGCCTATGGCCATGGCTTTGCATATGGGCAAGTGCCATAAGGGGAACCAGATTTCCGACATGGAAGCTTGATGCAGTTGGATCAAAACCAATATAACAAGTAACTTTGCCTCTTAATAGTTTTTTTATACCTTCTTCATCAGTGACTTGTTCAATAAAACCTCTATCTTTTAAAACATCAAAAACAGTTTTATTGGAAGTATTCTGGAATAATTCCACCTTCTCTACCCTCATTCGTTTAATGGTATTTTTAGTCTTTTAATGCTAATTGACTTTCCTGTGTCAGAATCTATATCTACAATTACTCCCTGAAGCTCAACATCATCTGTAGCAACATCAAATTTCCAGGGAATTTGTGTTAATAATCTATCAATTGCAATCTGTGTCCGGATTCCTATAACAGAGGCTAAAGGCCCTGTCATTCCTACATCTGTGATATATGCAGTACCTTCATCTAAAACCTTCTCATCACATGTTTGGACATGAGTATGAGTTCCAATAACTGCACTCACTTTCCCATTCAAAAACCAGCCCATTGCTACCTTTTCAGAAGTTGCCTCTGCATGAAAATCAACAATAATAATCTTTGTCTCTTTACTCAGTGATTCGATTTCCCTTTCACCTGTACGAAAAGGACAATCAAGATTCTTCATAAACACTCTACCCTCAAGATTTAAAACCCCGATCTTTTCTCCACCTCTTGCTCTATAAACTCCGATTCCCCTTCCTGGAACTTTACCAGGATAGTTGGCAGGCCTTAGGATTCGCTCTTCTTCATTCAAAAATGGAATAATCTCTTTTTTCGCCCATATGTGGTTGCCTGACGTCAATACATCCACTCCTTTATCAAGAATCTCTGATGCAATCGCTGGAGTTATCCCCATTCCTCCTGCTGCATTTTCTCCATTAGCAATAATAAAATCAATTTCGTAACTTTTTATAATCTGTTCTAAGAGATTAAATATAGCCCTCCTTCCTGGTCTTCCAACAATATCACCAATAAATAGTAGTCGCATATTTTATTCTTTATTTAATAAAATTACTTTGCAAAATCAACAGCACGAGTCTCTCTAATAACAGTCACCTTTATCTGACCAGGATAGGTAAGCTCTCTCTCAATTTTACGAGCTATATTCCTACAAAGAATAATAGAATCCTCATCTGAAATCTTTTCTGGCTGAACCAAAATCCTTATTTCTCTTCCAGCCTGTATAGCATAGGATTTCTCAACGCCTGGAAAGGATTGGGCAATTTTTTCTAAATCTTCTAAACGTTTAACATATGTTTCGAGCATCTCCCGTCTTGCCCCTGGTCTTGCACCTGAAAGTGCATCAGCAGCTGCAAGTAATACATCGAGTACTGTTTCTGGTTTTTCTTCTTCATGATGAGCAGCAATTGCATGTACAATAATAGGATGCTCTCCATATTTCCTTGCTAACTCAGCACCGATTCTTCCGTGGGAACCCTCAACCTCATGATCTACTGCCTTTCCAATATCATGTAGTAAACCTGCTCTTTTCGCTTGTTTCACATTAATTCCAAGCTCTGCAGCCATTATACCACAAAGAAAAGCGACCTCAATGGAATGTTGATAAACATTTTGTGCAAAACTTGTCCTGTATTTAAGTTTTCCAATTAATTTCACCAATTCAGGATGAATTCCATGGACTCCCACATCAAAGGTAGCTTGTTCACCAGCCTCTCTAATAGAAGTTTCTACCTCCTGTTCAACTTTCTGAACGATTTCCTCTATTCTGGCAGGGTGAATTCTTCCGTCACTAATTAACCGCTCAAGTGCAATCCGAGCAATCTCCCTACGGATTGGATTAAATCCAGATAGAATTACTGCTTCAGGGGTGTCATCAATTATTAAATCTACTCCTGTAGCGGCTTCAAGGGCGCGAATATTACGGCCTTCTCTGCCAATAATCCTTCCTTTCATCTCTTCATTTGGCAGATTTACTACAGATACTGTTTTCTCAGCCACATAATCTCCAGCATATCTTTGAATTGCTAAGCTAATAATCTCTTTGGCCTTTTTATCAGCTACCTCCCTCAATTCATCTTCAATCTTTTTAATCCTTTTTGCTGCTTCATGTTTTGCTTCCTCTTCCATAGACTCGATTAATAGACGTTTTGCTTCTTCCTGACTCATCTTTGCAATGTTTTCTAATTGATTTCTTTGTTTCTCAATTAAGAGGGCTATCTCTTTTTCTTGTTCCTGGATCTTCCTTTCTTGCTGAACTAAATTTCTTTCTCTTTTAACAATTTCCCCCTCTTTGGCTTCAAGAAATTCCATCTTCTTATCAAGATTTGATTCTCTTTGGATAATCCTTCTTTCAAAATTCTGCAATTCTTGCCTCTTCTCCATCATCTCTTTTTCAAAATCTGCTCTTTCTTGATATAGTTTATCTTTAGCCTGGAGAAGGGCCTCTTTTTTAATGATTTCTGCCTTATTCTCAGCTTCCTCGATTATCCTTTTTGCAACTTGCTTAGCAGATACAATCTTTGATTCTGTTATCCTCTTCCTTATGAGGTAACCTACGATACCACCAAGGATGGCAACAATCGAAATCGTTATGATATAAAACTCAATGGATATCTTCAAGGATTCTTTCACCTCCTTTTGCAGTTTGGTTAAGATATAAATCGGGTAATGAGAGGAAGAGAGATCTTAGATTAGAAATAATGGATGGGGATATTTTGATAGCCTAAAATTTAGACCTACAATATCCAATGATGAACATTCAAAATTTAAGCCTTTTATATTTTTATATCCTACCTTCACAATGTTAAATTTTCTTTTTAGTGAACGTAGGATATTTATGATGCTCAAAATAAATATGGCTATCACCATGATTCTTTTTTCTATAAGATTTAACATATCCCCAATTTCCCTAAATCTCTCCCACTCATCTCCCGTATAATCATTTTGTTTAAATTATATAATTATATTTTTATGCTCCTCTTCACCAATTTTTATTTCAATCTTTTCAGCTATATTTCTCGACTTAGCTTTAATCTCCTTCATAAGAGCAATTCTTTTCTCTCTTTCCCTTAATAAATCATCCGCAATGTTTAAAGCAGTTAATATTGCGACATTTAATGTTGAAACACTTCTTGTCTTTTTTAAAATCTCTTCTACTTTTCCATTTACATAATCTGCAACTGCTTTAATATGATCCTCGTCAGCATCACTCTTAACCGAAAAAGTTTGACCAAAAACCTTAATCTCAATTGTTTTTTCTTTTACCATCTTTTATCCCTATTATTTAGATATCTATATTATTTAATCGATTGAGAAGTTGATCAATTCTTATCTTTACCTTTTCTCGATCTTGAGTAATGAATTCAAGCTTTTTTTCAAGTTGAGAAACCTTTTCCCTCTCCATCCTCAATTCATTAAATAAGTGATCTCTTTCTTTTCGAATCTCCTGATATTTCATTAAGAGTTCCTCAATCTTTTCTTCAAGATCTACTAACAAACCTTTTTCTTCTTTATCATCCATTATCAAATTTTTATCCAATGTTATTTCGGAATTCATAAAAAGTCAACTCCTAAATTTTATTCTAATTACCTTTTGAGGCATTCAATAGATAAGCCTTGATAAACTCGTCAATCTCGCCATCCATAACCTTATCAACCTCATGAATCACTTTATTTGTTCGATGATCCTTTACCATCTTGTAAGGATGCATCACATAAGAACGGATCTGACTACCCCAAGCTATCTCTTTCTTTTCGCTCTGGAGTTCTTGGAGTCTTTCTTCCTTTTCTCTCCTTTCCTTCTCATAGAGCCGAGCCTTTAGGATCTTTAATGCGGTTGCCTTGTTTTTATGCTGCGAGCGTTCATTTTGACATTGGACAACAATTCCTGTAGGTAAGTGTGTAATCCTGACTGCAGAATCTGTTTTATTAACATGTTGCCCTCCTGCCCCACTTGATCGGAAAGTATCTATTCTCAAATCCCTTTCATCGATCTCGATAACGATCTCATCTGGAATCTCTGGAATTACAGATACTGATGCAAAAGAGGTATGACGCCTGGCTCCTGCATCAAATGGGGATATTCGAACAAGTCTATGAATGCCAACCTCAGATTTTAAATAACCATATGCATAAGGTCCATTCACTGTAAAAGTAACATTTTTAATCCCTGCCTCTTCCCCTTGGAGAATATCAATAATTTCGGTCTGATATCCTTTCTTCTCTGCCCACCTCAAATACATTCTTAAAAGCATCTCAGCCCAATCCTGTGCCTCAGTTCCCCCTGCTCCAGCATTAATACTTACAATGGCATTACTGGAATCATGTTCTCCTCCAAGCATCTTTTTAAACTCCATTTGGTCAATGGCTTCTTCACTTTTATGGATCTTCTCCAACAATTCCATTGCTTCTTGCTCATCCCCTTGTTCTTCAATTAGTTGGAGAAGTATCTCCATCTCTTCCAGGGCCTTTTTTTCTCTCTCCCAAAGAGAAACCTCTTCTAAAAGCGTAGCACGTTCTTTTAAAATCTTTTGAGCCCTTCCATTTGTATCCCAAAACTCAGGCTTGGCCATCATCTCACTAATTTCTTTCAACCTCTTCTCTTTTGAATCAATGTCAAAGGTGGCCTCGTAAAATTCTTAATCTATTATTCAATTCATCTAAACGCTCCCTAATACCTGTTAACATTAAAACCACCTTCCTTCATTAATTTAATAAATTAAATAACATAAATTTGAAAAAATATAAATAATAAAATGCTAATTTATTGAAATAACTAAATTTTACTAAAATTTTTTAGGATCTCTTCTAATTCTTCTCCAATCATAGCTGGATTTCTAACAACTTTTACACCAGCCATCTCTAATGCCTTCATCTTCTCATTTGCTGTTCCTCTACCTCCTGCAATAATCGCACCAGCATGCCCCATCCTTTTTTCAGGAGGAGCAGTTACACCTGCAATAAATGCGAGGACTGGTTTTTTTATATTATTATGAATGTAATTTGCGGCTTCCTCTTCCACAGTTCCGCCAATCTCTCCAATCATTATAATAGCTTCAGTATCTTTATCGTTTTCAAACATTTCTAAAAGATCTATAAAATTTAGTCCGATGATTTGATCTCCTCCAATCCCAACACATGTTGATTGGCCTATCCCCTTCTTAGTTAACTGGTTTACAACTTCGTAAGTAAGTGTACCACTTCTTGACATAATCCCTATTGATCCTGGTTTATGGATATAGCCTGCCATAACCCCTATTTTACATTTACCTGGCGATATAATTCCTGGTGTATTAGGACCAATCAATTTTGATCCCCTTTCTTTAAGATACTTCTTAACAAATATCATATCCATAGTTGGTATTCCCTCAGTTAAGCAAACAATTAGAGATAAACCTGAATCAGCTGCTTCCATCATAGCATCTGAAGCAAATTGGGGAGGAACAAAAATGACCGTTACGTCTGGAGCAGTATTTTTCACTGCTTCTTCAACAGTGTTAAAAACAGGAACCCCTTCGACAAACTGGCCTCCTCGTCCAGGTGTTACTCCACCTACTACCTTAGTTCCATATTCAATCATTTGTTTTGTATGAAACATTCCCTCTTTGCCTGTAATTCCTTGAACAATTACTCTTGTTTTTTCATCAATCAAAATACTCATCTTTTCCTCCAAGTCAAAATTCATCTTAGGATTTAAACCAAAATTATACTCTATAAACTATCCTACACGTTTTTTGCTCTTCCAAGTGCTTGAACAACTTTTTCTGCTCCTTCTTTCATGCTTGAAGTAATAATAAAATTAAAACCTGATTCATTTAATATTCTTCTTCCCTCTTCGACATTTGTTCCTTCTAATCGAATAACGATAGGAATGTTTACTTTTGATTCAGAAATGGCTTCAAGAACACCTCTGGCAATGGTGTCACACCTCATAATTCCTCCAAATATATTTATAAATACAACTTTTACATCTTTATCTGCAATTAAAATCTTAAACCCATTTTTTACCATTTCAACGCTTGCTCCTCCTCCCACATCTAAGAAATTTGCTGGTTCAGCACCCAAAAATTTAATCATGTCCATTGTGGCCATGGCAAGACCAGCTCCATTTACCATACATCCAACATTCCCATTTAATTTAATATAATTTAGGTTATATTTAGAGGCTTCAGTTTCAAGGGGTGATTCTTCTTCGGGGTCCCTAAGTGAGACAATCTCTTTATGTCTGAAGAGGGCATTGTCATCAAAATTTATTTTTGCATCAATTGCTATAAAATCTTCATTGATGGTTTGAGCAAGGGGATTTATTTCAACCATCAGACAATCATATTTAGAAAAAATATTATATAGGCCTGAAATAATCCTTCGCATTTTTTCAACTTGATTTGATTTTAAGCCAAGTCTGTAACAAATCTTATTGATCTGAAAATTTCTTAACCCAACATATGGATCAATCCATTCCTTAACAATCTTCTCAGGGGCCTCCATTGCCACTTTTTCTATCTCTACTCCACCTTCGCTTGTGGCGATAATCAATGGAGAAGCCTTGGAACGATCCAATACCACTCCAAGATAGAACTCATCCCTTATATCTACACCTTCTTCAACCAAAACCTTCTTAACCAGTCGACCTTCTCCTCCAGTTTGGTTTGTTACTAATCTCATACCAATTATCTCTTGAGCAGCAATCCTTGCTTCAACTGGTGTTTTAACAATCCTAACTCCACCACCTTTTCCACGTCCACCTGCATGAACTTGAGCTTTAATCACAATCTTTTTTAATCCAATCTCTTCCGCAAATTGTTCTGCCTCTTCTGGATTCCTAACTAACTTTCCCTTAGGAACTGGAATTCCGTATTCTCTTAAAATTTCCTTTGCTTGATATTCATGAATCCTCATTTTATAAAGCCCCCTATTAATTTATTATTTTTAATAAAAACAGGAACAATTATAACGGATTTCAAAAATATAAGGAAGGCCTGAAATATCATCAGGCCTTCAAATTGTTATTCTTATATATCTAATATTATCTTAAGGTCCCAACATAATGAGAGGTAAGTTGACGCTCTCTCACGGAAGGATTGGTATAATCAGGAAGGAGCATTGGAGATACTCTTTGTGTAATAATACCTGCTTCTTCGAGTTCTTTATGGTATTTTCTTACATGATCTAATGTCAATCGTCCGTCTTTTGCCTTCTCTTTTGCATAGATTGCTGCATTAAAACCAGCTATTCTCCCAAATACACAAACATCCAATAAAGAATTTCCCATTAATCGATTCTCACCATGGACTCCTCCTGTCACTTCTCCTGCTGCAAAAAATCCAGGTATGGAGGTTTCACAACGACTATTATATTCTAAACCTCCATTTTGATAATGAAGTGTAGGGTATACAAGCATGGGTTCTTTAGATATGTCGATTCCAAATCTCTTAAATAAAAGATATTTGCCCGGGAATTCCCTTCTAATTGTCCCCTCTCCCCAAATGATATCTATCATCGGAGAATCAAGCCAAACACCTACCTTTCCTGTGGGTGTTGGGATTCCCTTTTTCCTTTCAAGACACTCCCTTATAAAAGCAGCTGATTCCACATCTCGTGGTTCACGTTCATTAACAAACTGTTCTCCATCAATATTAAGAACATTGGCTCCAGCACCTCTAAATTTCTCGGTAATTAGAAGACCCTCAGCTTGCTCTGGGAAAACAGCTCCAGTAGGATGATATTGAACCGTATGAAGAAAACATAGCCTTACTCCAGCCCTATAACCCATGACAAGCCCATCTCCTGTTGCGCCATAATGGTTAGTTGTCATATAATTTTGAATATGAAGCCTTCCAGAACCACCAGTAGCCATAATTACTGCTTTTGCCTTAACAATAAAATATTCTTCAGTTTCTAAATTATAAAGAATGGCACCAGCACAATGACCGTGTTCATTTAAAATCAGCTCAACTGCTGGAGAAAATTCAATTACTTTTATATCTTCTGCACGATTGCGCGCCTCGTCTCTTAGTGTCCTCATAATCTCTGCTCCCGTAATATCGGCAGCGTAATGCATTCTTTTCCTACTGGTTCCTCCACCATGGAGTGATTTAAGCCTACCATCCGGAAATTTTGTAAACATACAGCCAAGGTTCTCCAACCACTGAATTACTTTGGGTGCTTCCGTAACAAGGGTATAAACTAATTCAGGAACATTTTTAAAATGTCCCCCTCCCATAACATCAAGGTAATGATAATACGGTGAATCCTTTTCCTCCTTTGAGGCAGCTTGGATTCCACCTTCAGCCATCATTGTATTTGCATCTCCATGCCTAAGTTTTGTTGCAATTAACACCTTCACCCCTTGCTCTTGGGCAGTCAATGCAGCTGCAGTTCCAGCTCCCCCTCCGCCAATAATCAGGACATCTGTTTCGTAGGCTATCTTAGTAAGATCTACAAGATCTGGATTCACACGACTTTTAGCCTCCAAAATATCAACATATTCATGAGGTATGGAATAACCTTTATTTGGACCAACACGAATCTCCCTCCTCGTGCCTTCAATGAAATCGGGATGAAATTTTCGAAGAATCTCTTCCCTTTCCTTTAATGAAAGGAGGGGGAATTCTTCTCCCTTTCGCTTCTTCTCTATTCTTAAGTGTCTAGTCGCTTCTACCCTTTTTATAAGCTCTTTTAATTCATGTGTATAAGGCATATCTCCTCCATTTTTTAATCTAAAGATAAGTTTTATCCTTGGGAGTCCAATATTCATCAGCTTGATCAGGTTCGATCTCCCTTGCAGTATAAAGTTTTTTTAATGTCTCTTCATCTGAATCCATAAGTTCCCTAAGCATGCTTTCATACCTTCCCTCTTCAATCCTCTTAACCATAGAGGCTAAATGCTCTGCCTTAGGTGCGATATATTTACCATAGAGCCTCCTCCCTAAAATTGCAATATTATATTGACAGATTTCGGCAGGACATCGAGCTGTGCATAATCCACACATAATACAATCAAAGGAAAGCTCTGCAAGTCTTGTAATATCCCCCCTCATCGCTGCTGCTATATAATCCATTACTTCTATTTCCATTGGACAGGATTTAGTGCATGTATTACATTGGAGGCACCTCAAAAGCTCTGGATAATATTTTACCAAAGTCTCTATAGAAGGTTTGATCCTCTCAATATCGTATATGCTCTTTGGAGCAGGAAAGAATGGAATTTGTGTCAAATACATATTTGGTTGAACCAAGGTCTGACAGGCCAAACCTACTTCAATTTTATAACTTCCAGGGAAACGATATACCGTTGCGCAAGCTCCACAAATTCCTCCCCGGCATCCACACCCACGAATCAATTGATACCCTGCATATTCCATGGCCTTCTGAATAGTGAGCGTTGAAGGAACTTCATAGCGTTTTCCCATAATAAATATTGGAATTAGTTCCTCCTTCTTAATCTCTTTTTCTTCCATTGATTCCTCCTACGATAAAACTACAGCTATTAAATTAATTTAATTTTGAAATCACGAAAGCTTAGCTTTTTAAATCTTACAAACACATAACACTCAATTACTCCATAATATTTTTATAGGGCTCCTGATTCAATCTTTAACTCATCCTCTTTGAAAGTTGCTACTGGTGGAACTTCATTTATATCCCTTCCAGGAACATATTGAAACATTTGCTGTATTTTATGTCCTACAGTTCTAAAAAGGGCTGTAACGGGTAGATGGCTTGGACAAGCACTTTCACAAAGTCCACATCCAACGCAGGATGTCACCATATGGGCCATCCTAATTAGATGAAAAATTAGAGTGTCAGTTGGCATTCTAATCGAACCCTTCCTATCTGCCCATCTAAGGAATTGATCACCCTCATGCTCAAATATGGCTGTTCTAAAAACGCATTCTTTGCAATAACATATTGGACAAGCTACCATACAATTGTGGCATCGAATGCATGTTGAAAAGAGATCAAGGAATGATTGAAGATCCTTTACCCTTTCCTTAAATTCTTTAAACACTTTGTCCCTTTTATTGGTTCTTTGAGAGATAATCTTATTAACAACCTCTTTTCTGTAGCTTGGTTCTCCTGCCTCCTGAAGAGTAATACCATTTTTTTCGAATTCTACCTCTAACCTATCTTCTATCTCTATACCTATCTCGTCCTCAACATGATAACCAAATAATTTTATCATGATATCAGCCTTTGCAACTGGGTATTCACACATTTGACATGCATCACGGAAATGATATCCCATTGGAGAAAAAACATCACCCTTTTCCATACTTTTAATTAATTCCAATTCCAGTTCTCCCCAGTTCTTTCCTTCTTTTACCATATTAGCATAATCAGACACTTCAAAAGTTCCAGGACAATCAATCCCAATAAGATATAGATTTTCTAATTTTATCTGCAAGAATTTTGTCAATTCTATAACTCCTCTTATCTCACAAGGCTTAAGAACTACAGCTACCTTTTTGTTTAAGTTTTTTATTGAAAGATTGGATAAAATTCTTGCAGACTGAACTGGCATTGTTGGTGAAAATATAGTTACATTATTAAGATTAGTTATATTTCGGATTAATGTTTGAACAAATCCATCACCTGTTGGAAGAGCTCGAGGGATTAGCAGGGCCTCAACTAAACCTTTTTCTAAAATTAACTTTAAAAA
>JGI24721J44947_10011149_pt1 | contig 11273 bp, 9 predicted proteins | sample YelNatPaOPGAMG01_FD_44947 | JGI IMG/M metagenome (IMG submission 44947)
TTTCCGATTTCCCATTTCCTATTATTTAGAATTTCCGATTTATAGAGTGCTCACTTACAGGAAATTGGAAATAGGAAATAGGAAATTTTCAGTGATTTCCAATTTCCCAATAATGAGGTTCCAGAGTTCCTTTGATATAGCGTAGAGCGTAAAGCGTAGAGCGTAAAGAGGGGTATTGGGTTTAGAGTGCAGAGCATTGTTGCTTTAGCGTAGAGCGTATAGCGTAAAGCATTGGGCTTAGAGTGCAGAGCAGAGAGGTAAGTCATGCACACCACTTCTATACGCTTTACGCTCTGTGCTTTACGCTCTTTCCCCGTAGGGGATGAAGGGCAATAGCTTGGCAGATCAAAAACCAACAAATTCCCCGTTAGGGGATTAAGGATAATGGCATCGTATTCCAGAGTTCCAGAGTTCCAAAGTTCCAGAGTTCCAAAGTTCCAGAGTTCCAAAGTTCCAGAGTTCCAAAGTTCCAGAGTTCCAAAGTTCCAGAGTTCCAAAGTTCCAGAGTTCCAAAGTTCCAGAGTTCCATGGTAAAATGGTTCCATAGTAGAGTGTTATCAATAGCGTAGAGCGTAGAGCGTAGAGCGTAAAGACAATTGCAAATGAGGAATGGCGAACGGCGAAAGGCGAACGCAAAAAATTATGGCTATAAAACATCAAATGCAAGTTTTATGTATCTTTACGGTTTCATTTGGTTTTTAACCTGATATGGACTCAATTATACGTTATCTTACAAACCTTTAAACATATTTTGTTATGGAAATTAAAAAAGTTAAAGCTCTTGAGATTCTTGATTCCCGCGGGAATCCTACGGTTGAAGCAACGGTTGTTCTGGAAGACGGAAGTTGCGGGCATGCCATGGTACCCAGTGGTGCATCCACAGGTGAGCGTGAGGCTACTGAACTCAGAGATGGCGACAAGAAACGCTATCTCGGCAAAGGTACTCTGAAAGCTGTTGAAAATGTAAATAAGACCATTGCCTCGCAGATTGTTGGCAAATGTTTTGCCAACCAGCAGGAACTGGACTATTTCCTCATCAACCTGGATGGCACCAAAAACAAATCCAAACTGGGAGCCAACGCCATTCTTGCTGTTTCCATGGCTTTTGCCAGAGCAATGGCAAAAAGTGCAGGCATTCCCCTTTATAAATACCTGGGTGGAATCAATGCCAACCTGCTTCCCGTGCCCTGCATGAATATTATCAATGGCGGAAAGCATGCTGATAATAATGTTGACTTCCAGGAGTTTATGATTGCTCCTCATGGTGCACCAAACTTTACAGAATCAATCCGCATGGGGATTGAAGTGTTCCACACTCTGAAATCGGTTCTGAAGAGCAAGGGATATAATACGGCTGTGGGCGATGAAGGCGGGTTTGCTCCCAACCTCAAATCGAACGAAGAAGCTGTTGAAGTGATTCTGGAAGCTATTCAGAAAGCCGGTTACAAGCCGGGGGAACACGTAAGCATTTGCCTTGACCCGGCCACCAGCGAACTCTGGGAAGACGGAAAGTACAAAATGTTCAAGAGTACGGGCAATCTTGTTTCAAGCGATGATATGGTGAAACTCTGGGAAAAATGGGTGAATCAGTATCCCATTGTTCTTCTGGAAGACGGTATGGCCGAAAATGACTGGACAGGCTGGAAAAACCTTACCGATGTTCTTGGCAGGAAAATAGAACTCGTTGGAGATGATCTTTTCTGTACCAATAAGGAAATTCTGGCAGAGGGTATTAGTAAAGGAGTTGCTAATTCTGTTTTAATTAAACTGAACCAGATAGGTACCGTAACCGAAACCCTGGAAACCATTCAACTGGCTTATGAGAATGGTTATCATGCCTTTGTTTCGCACCGGAGTGGTGAAACGGTTGATACCTTTATTGCCGACCTGACAGTGGGATTGAACACAGGTCACCTCAAAACCGGCAGCGGCTGCCGCAGCGAGCGGATTGAAAAATTCAATCAGCTGATGCGCATTGAACAGGAACTGGGAATCGCCGCCAGATTTGCCGGAAAGAGGACCTTTCAGATCGCCTGATTTCAAAAGGACGGTTTTTCCCGATGAGGCCTCACTGATACGAATGAGCAGACTACGGAGTATTGTGCCGGGGGTACAATACTCCTTTTTTTTAAATTCATACCATGGCAGAACTTGATGGAATTCTTTCGGAACTGTCGCAGGTAAATAAGAATCTGGGACTGAAAAACGATCTGCTTCTCCCGGCAGATCAGCTTCTGCAAAGCAGGGACAAACGGATTCATGTGGCCGTTCTGGGACAGTTCAAGGCGGGTAAAAGTTCCCTGGTGAATCATATTCTGGGAGCAGACATTCTTCCCACCGACGTGGTTCCGGTCACCGCTATTGTAACACAGATACGCTATAGTCCTTTGCCTTCGGCCATTATACAATACCTTAACGGAACGGAGCATACAGTTGCTCCCGAAGAAATTGGACGCTACGTGACCGAACGGGAAAATCCCGAGAACATAAAGAAAGTGGCACAGGTTATTGTGGAACATCCGGCCATGGAAGAACTCAGGAACATCACCCTGGTTGATACTCCCGGCCTCGGAAGTTTCTATCGCCACAACAGCACAGTTACCCTCGACTGGCTTCCTTATACCGGTGTGGCGCTGATTGCCGTGAGCGCTGAACGTCCGCTTTCAGAAGAAGATATCGAGCTGGCCAGAAATGTTACCCATTATTGCCCCGAAATTGCCCTGGTGATTACCAAAACCGATCTTTTTGATGAAGAGGAGCAGGAAAGAATCAGGGAATACATAACCGATTCAATTGAAAAGGCCTTTCAGCGAACCATTTCGGTATTTGAGTATTCGGTGAAAGAGCATGCGGAAGAATACCGGAACCGGCTGAAGGATAAGCTGTTACTGCCACTGAATGAGAACGCTTCTGAAAAACTCAACACCATCATACGCCATAAGACGGCACAGGCTATCGGACAGAGCATTCAGCTTGCCGGACTTCTGCTGGAAGCATCGAAAAAAAAGAAAAGCGAGAAGGAGGCCATCAGCCAGCTGATTAAGGAGATCAAGGATAATCGCCACTTTCAGGAAAGGGAAATGATGCTCACTACCACTTCGTACAAAGGAGAAGTGCGGGCAAAGCTGGAAGAATTGCTGCTGCCATACCTTCCCGGTATCAGGGAGAGGGTGGAGAGGCAGTTTTCCCGCGATTTCAGGGAGTGGAAAGGATCGTTGTACCGCATTTCACGGCAGTATGAAGCATGGCTCCGGGATAAACTGGGNCAGGAAATCAGGGAACTGGATAAAACCTGTTCCGAGGATATCTTCCGGTTTGTGCGGAAAATGGCCGATTATTACCAATATGCCGCCCGGCAGTTCCGGCAGAAAATGGACGATAAAGTTTTTCAGGCTTTTGGAATCCATCTGCCGGAAGCCCACTGGCAGGTGGATTTTACCACCCTTGATCATCCGGATGTTTCCATTTACAGGGCTTTTGATTCCCACCTCGACATGCTGCTCTTCTTTTTGCCTGTTCAGTGGTTCAGAAAATATTTCTTCCTGCATTTCAGCAGGCAGATTGCACTGGAAGCAGAAAAGAACCTTCACCGTTACATTTCCGATATGACGGGAAAGATCATCCTNTCGCTCGACCAGATGCAAAAGCAGGCAGCGTTCTTTATCCAGAACGAGGTGCGCACCGTAGAAGACATTCTTCAAAATGCTCCTGACGACTTTGCTGAAATAAAGAAGAATATGGAGCGTCTTCAGTCTCTTGCTCCTATGGTATAAACCGACATTGCGTAATGAAAAATCCGCAGATTGTCACAGGGTACGCTTTCACTGCGCTTCAGCGGGGTTAACCTGAGGGGTTAACCTGAGCGGGGTTAACCTGAGCAGGGTTAACCTGGATGCCGGCACAAAAGGCCAACCCACTGCGCATTAGTTCGTTTGCACTCCTGTTGCGGAATCCGGGATAATCAGAATTTATACTGGTTATCGGCAATCAGTTTGTCGGCGATTCGTCTTCTGGCATCCCTGACGTTCACTCCGGCAACCCCGGTAAGCTGAAGGATTGCCTTAGAAAGTCTTTCTGCCTGTTCTCCCGAAGCAAAGGACCATACGGCATCCAGCGCTTCTTTCTTTATGCGGGCTGAGGCATCGTTAACAAACACATCCAGGATGTCGCGGTATATGGAAACGGCTTCACTGCCTTTCAGGGATTCCAGTTTTTCNACCCGAAGGCAGGTTGANTCGGCCACATAGATATCCATCAGTATGTTGGCAAGGTTGTTCATGATTTCCTGCTCCTGGGCAAATTTCTTCTCGAAGTGCTTTGTGGCAGAGTGAATGATAAGAAGGGCCGCCTTTTTGAAGTTTCTTATGTNCCGTTTCTTCTCTTCGTAGTANGATTCTCCTGGTCGGGCAGGTTCTGCAACCGTTTCAATCTGTGCGTACAGTTTTTCTGCTTCACCGAAAAGGTCGAAATCNCCCTTCATGGCCCGTTTAAGGGTTGTGTCGATCACCAGAAGCCGGTTGATTTCGTTGGTGCCTTCGAAAATACGGTTAATGCGGGAGTCGCGGTAGCCGCGTTCCACGTCCATTTCGGCCGAATAGCCCATGCCGCCATGGATCTGCACCGCCTCGTCGACCACATAATCGAGCATCTCTGATCCGTAAACCTTCAGGATGGCGGCTTCAACGGCATAATGACTGATGGCATCGATGCTGGCCTTGCCCTTGTCGCATCCTTCGGTTTTATATTTTTCCATCAGGTCGTCGATATCCTTGCTGACGCGGTACACAGCCGATTCGGTAGCAAAGGCGCGGATAACCTGTTCGGCCAGTTTATATTTGATGGCTCCAAAGGTGGAAATGAGCACGCCAAACTGTTTGCGCTCGTTGGCGTACTTGACGGAATCGTTGATCGCTTTTTTGGCGGCCCCGAGNACATTGGCTCCGAGCTTAATACGGCCCATGTGGAGAATGCTCAGCGCAATGCGGAATCCTTCACCACGCTGGCCCAGAAGATTTTCTACCGGCACCTTTACATCGTTGTAGAAAATCTGTGCGGTAGACGATCCCTTGATTCCCATCTTATGCTCATCGGGGTTCACCACAACGCCCGGCCACTTGCGTTCCACAATGAAGGCACTGAGTACACGGTCGTTGTCAATTTTGGCAAATACCGTCTGAATATCTGCAAAACCGGCATTGGTAATCCACATCTTCTGGCCGTTCAGGATGTAATATTTGCCGTCTTCCGAGAGGCGTGCGTTTGTTTTTCCGCTGTTGGCGTCGCTTCCGGCTCCGGGTTCGGTAAGGCAGTATGCACCGATCAGCTCGCCGGTGGCCAGTTTGGTAACGTATTTCTCACGCTGTTCGTGAGTCCCGTAGTACATGATCGGAAGGGTTCCTATGCCGCAATGGGCCATGAAGGCAACCGAAAAGGAATAACCGGCACCAATGGTTTCGCTGGCCAGCATCTGGGTAACGAACGACTGCCCAAACCCGCCGTATTCTTCCGGTACAGCGATACCCATCAATCCAAGTTCACCTGATTTTTTCAGAAGCTGAAGTGTTACACTCGTGTCGGGTGCATCCATTCTGGCTATATTAGGATAAACCTCCGTTTCGAGAAAATCACGGCAGGTTTGCGCTATCATCCGCTGTTCCTCATTAAATTCTTCCGGAATGAATATGTCGGCCGCAGAAACTTCAGCCACAAGAAATTCTCCGCTTTTAAGCACTTTTCGGTTTTCCATGGTTATTCAGCTTTAGTAGTTTTATAAATTCAGAGCCTGCGCAATCAGCTCGGCAATATCATAATTCTTAACTTCCTGTTCTTTGTTTTTGTACTTGATGCCATCGGTTATCATGGTCATGCAGAAGGGGCAAGCCGTGGCAATAATTTCGGCGCCGGTATTCAGGGCTTCTTCGGTGCGTTCAATGAATACTTCCTTGTTGCCTTTTTCCGCTTCCTTGAACATTTGTGCTCCGCCGGCACCACAGCAAAGGGCAAAACTGCGGTTCCTGTCCATTTCCACCAGATGATCGCTTACCTGTTCCAGAACAAAACGGGGTTCTTTGTAAATCTCGTTGGCGCGTCCCAGGTAGCAGGGATCATGATAGGTAATCTTTGTATTGTGCAGGATGCTTTCCGGAACCTTCAGCCTGCCTTCACGAATAGCCTGATCGAGGAACTGAACATAATGGATTACTTCATAGTTTCCTCCCAGATCGGGGTATTCATTTTTGAAGGTATTAAAGCAATGAGGGCAAATGGTGAGAATTTTCCTTATGTTGTATTTTTCGAACGTGGCTATGTTCTGGAGAGCCTGCATCTGAAAGAGCATTTCATTGCCGGCACGGCGGGCCGGGTCTCCTGTGCAGGTTTCTTCTGTTCCCAGAATGGCATAGCTGACTCCCATATGGGTAAGTATTTTGGCAAAAGCCCGGGTAACCTTTTTGTACCGGTCATCATAAGCCCCGGCACAGCCAACCCAGAAGAGATATTCGGGCTTTTCACCGCGGGCATGAACTTCTGCCATAATGGGTATGGTGATTGCAATTTTTGACATAGGCAAACAGATTACTGAACCGATTCAGTTACATTCATTTCCAGATCTTTTGTCCACAGAAGACGGTCTTCGGGTGAGTACTGCCATGGTGCCCCGTTATTTTCCATGTAGCTGAACATGGCTTTCAGTTCGCCCGGTGCCGAACCTTCTTCCATTACCAGGTAACGGCGCATATCAACAATCAGGGTAGGATGGTTGATCAGAATAGGGCATTCACGGGCGCAGGCGTTGCAGGTAGTGCAGGCCCAGAGTTCTTCTTCGGTAATATAACTTCTTACAAGGGATTTGCCGTCGTCATAACTTTTCCCGTGCTTCAGCATGCCGGGTCCTTTTTCCTTCATGCGGGCGCGGAGATCCATCATAATTTTGCGCGGAGAAAGCCTTTTGCCGGTAATGTTGGCAGGGCAGACAGAAGTACAGCGGCCGCATTCCGTGCATGAGAGGGCATCGAGGTAGTTTTTCCAGGTAACATCTTCGCAGTCTTTAACCCCGAACCGTTCCGGAGGTGCCTGGGTATCAGACGGGGCAAAAGCCGTATCGGGGTTCAGCATGAGCTTTACTTCCCGGGTCACCTGTTCCATGTTGGGAAGCTTTCCGAGGGGGTCAAGCCGGGCCAGAAGCACATTGGGCACCGACATGAATACATGAAAATGCTTGGAATAGGGCAGTATGTTCGCAAACAGGAAGATCAGCAGGATATGGCTCCACCAGAAAACTTCATGCCAGGTATGCAGGGTCTTGATATCCATCCCGGCAAAGAGCGGCGCAAGGTACCGGCTTACGGGAAATACTCCGGCGGCCGGCTCTGCGGTAAGGTTTTTCAGCTCTACATAAGAGGCATTCATACCCATCAGCGAAACCATCAGCAGGAGAATGAGGGTAAGGGCGATTTTGGCATCAATGTGGGAGATTTTTTTCATTTCGATGCCTTCGAACCGCCGGATGTGGAGGAACAGCCTTCGGAAAAGAAAGACAAGGATGGAAACAGCCACGAGCAGGGCAAACACATCGCCCGAAGCAATAATGATTTTGTAGAGTATGCCAAGTGACTGAAGGGAGCGTTCCGAACCCGATACCCCGTCAATGACCATTTCAATGCTTCCGAACAGAATTACGCAAAAACCCCAGAATACCAGAGCATGAAAGAAACCCAGCACAGGCATTCTGAATATGCGCGATTGCCCGAAGGCAACCTTCAGCACCAGTCCAATTCGTTTACCCCAGTCTTTTACCGGAAAAGCGGGCCTGGTCAGTCTGAAAAACCCGATAATCCGCCATGCCGTATAGCTGAANACCCCGAGGGTGATCAGCAGGGTAATGATGAACGCAATCTGTTTCGTCATGCAGAAACTATTTGTGTTTTATTTCCTTTACCGCTTCCACCAGTTTGGGAAGTACTTTCATGGCATCGCCCACTATGCCGTACTGGGCTGCTTCGAAAATGGGCGCGTCTTTGTCGGTATTGATGGCCACAATAACTTTGGATGAGCTGACACCTGCCAGATGTTGTGTTGCTCCGGAAATTCCCACGGCAATATAGAGGTTGGGNGCAATGATTTTTCCTGTTTGTCCTGTATGTTCTTCATGCGGCCTCCACCCTTCGTCCGATACAGGGCGGGAGCAGGCTGTTGCACCACCCAGAAGTTCGGCCAGTTCAACAAGCGGGCCCCAGTTGTCGGGTGATTTCATTCCCCGGCCTCCGGATACCACAATTTCGGCGTCGGTCAGCAGGAGCTTGCCTGTCTGCTTCTGGGCCTCGGTAACAGTAGTTTTTACAAGGGCTGGATCAACCGGCACAGAAATGGTTTCTATGGAGGGAGCGCCGGGGTTTTCGACAAGCCCAAAGGAATTTTGCGCCAGGGTAATAATCTTCACAGGGGTTTTGATCTCCACATGAGCAAAGGCATTGCCTGAAAAAGAACGCTTGTACACCACAAAGGGGTTTGTGCTCAGCGGCAGTTTGCTGACACCGGCACCCAGCCCCGCTTTCAGCTTCACCGAAAGACGGGGGGCAACGGCTTTGCCGGTATTGTTGTTCGAAAGAACAATCACTTCGGCCTGTTCCCTGGTGGCAACCTGCGCAATGGCTTCGGCATAGGCCTGGCTGTCAAATACCTGTAAAGCAGGATCAGAAAGCGATAAAATTTTCCTGGCTCCGTATTTTCCCAGTTTCTCCAGTTCCGAAGATGCCACGTTTCCGATGCTCAGAACCACCAGCGGCTTGCCCAGCATACTGGCCAGGCCGGCTCCGTATGAAACCAGTTCAAACGAGAGTTTTTTAAAGGAACCATCCCAGTTTTCGGTATATACTAATACTGCCATAGGAATTTTCGTTATAGGTTAATTGAATGAAGGGATTTACAAAACTTTTGCTTCGTTCTGAAGCAGTTCGATAAGCTGTTTGGGATTTTCCGGATCGACAAAAGTGCATTTTTTCCGGGCCGGGGGAAGTTCAAATTCCTGCACGGCTGTCAAAGGTTCCGTGGCAGCAGGCTCCAGCACTTTTATGGGCTTGGTGCGGGCTGTCATAATGCCCCGCATGGATGCAATGCGGGGTTCTTTGGCAATACCTTTCTGCACAATGGCAACAAAAGGCACAGGCACGGAAACGGTTTCCTTTCCTCCGTCCACTTCGCGGGTAAGCACCGGTTTACCATCCCGGATGCTGATGGAAGAAACGGACGAAACTGAAGGGATTCCGAGAAATTCAGCCAGCATGCCCCCAACAGCCGAATTGTTATAGTCGCTCGACTCAATTCCACAGAAAATGATGTCGAAGGGATTGGCTTTGACNACTTCAGCCAGCTGAGCGGCTACGAAGTAAGCATCCCCCGGTTCGGCNTTTACCCTGAAGGCCTCATCAGCACCTATTGCCAATGCTTTTCTGATGGTGGGTTCGGCAGAGGCCGGCCCTACATGGGCTACGGCAACCGTCTGGATACCATTGGCCGGATCATCTTTCAGCTCAAGGGCCCGGGTGAGGGAAAGCTCATCCCACGGATTGATGACCCACTGAATGCCATTTGTATCAAGCTTTTTGTTGTTTTCAACAAACCGCACCCTCGTGGTGGTGTCAGGAACATTGCTGATGCATACCAGAATTTTCATACGTGAAATATGGATTAGTTATATTAACTGCCTCATATATAAGTAAATAATTGCATGTTATACGGCATGCCTGCCTGCAAATATAACGGAAAATTGAAAAAAGCAAAGAAAGTAACACTGCAGGAGTTTGGAAACATACCTGTTGGTTATATCTTTGGGCCGGAATGTCGGGTTGTTCGTTAAGAAACGATATTGCGGCCATGCTAATATTCAGAAATCATTTCAACCCCGGGGTCTTTATCAAGAGCATAAACATCCGATGGCTTTTGCTTCTTCCGTTAATTACATGCCTGGCATGTTCTCAGAGAGAAAGCAGGAAAGGGGTTTCTGTTTTCCGCTACAACGAATCCAAAGGCATTGCCACGCTTGATCCGGCTTATGCGCGTTACCAGGCGCTGGTGTGGCCTGTTACGCAATTGTACAACGGATTGCTTGAATTAACCGACTCTCTGTCAATTGCTCCTTCCCTTGCACGGGAGTGGAATGTGAGCAGGGATGGAACCACCTATACCTTTCACCTCCGGACGGATGTCTGTTTCCACGACGATTCGGCTTTTTCTGACGGAAAAGGAAGAAAGCTGACAGCCTTCGACGTGGAGTACAGCCTCTGCCGCCTTACCGATCCTTCGGTGGCTTCACCCGGAAGCTGGACATGGAATGAGGTGGACCAGAGCAAACCGGGTACCAGCAAGGGAATAAAAGTACTGAACGATTCAACGCTTGTCATTTATCTGAAGCGCCCGTTCCCGCCCTTTGCCGGCATACTTGCTACCCCGTATTGTTTTATTGTGCCCCGTGAGGCGGTTGAGAAGTATGGGCGCGACTTCCGGTCGCATCCTGTCGGAACAGGTCCTTTCCGCATGAAAGCATGGTACGAAGGTGAAAAGCTGATCCTGGTGCGCAACGAAAAGTATTTTGAAAAAGATGCTTTGGGAAAGCCATTGCCATATCTTGATGCTGTTTCCATTACCTTCATTCCCGACAAACAATCGGAATTTCTCGAGTTTCTGAAAGGGAATCTCGATTTCATTTCCGGNGTGAATGCGGCCTTTAAGGACGAGCTGATCACCCGTTCCGGCCGCCTGAAACCAAAGTACGCCGGAAAAATTGTGCTGGAAACAGGACCCTACCTGAATACCGAATACATTGGTTTNCTTACCGACACTGCCCTTCCGCAGGTGAAAAGCAGCGCNGTNCGGTACAGGCTGGTACGCCAGGCATTGAACTACGGATTCGACAGGGTGAAAATGATCCGGTATCTGCGCAATGGCATGGGAACTCCTGCTCTGAACGGATTCATCCCGGCCGGTTTGCCTTCGTTTACCGATACCCTCAAAGGCTATCGCTACGANCCGGAAAGGGCCCGCGAACTGCTCAGAAGGGCGGGCTTCCCGGAAGGAAAAGGACTGCCTCCCGTTACCGTTCTCACTACGGGCGATTATGTGGACCTGATTGAATTCATTCAGCATGAAGTGGCCTCTCTGGGAATTCAGCTCAGGATTGAAGTTGCCAACGGGCCCGTGTTCAGGGAATCGGTGTCGAACGGCCGGGCGGCTTGCTTCAGGGGTTCCTGGGTGGCTGATTACCCTGATGCGGAAAATTA
>JGI24721J44947_10011152_pt1 | contig 11267 bp, 9 predicted proteins | sample YelNatPaOPGAMG01_FD_44947 | JGI IMG/M metagenome (IMG submission 44947)
TCGGCAAAACCTGGGGAGGCGATCATTTTATCGAGCATGGACATATTCACCTGAACCTGGGCCTGAAGGTACTCAGCTTGGAGCTTGGCGTACTGCTGTTGGTAGGCGTCGGATTTGATCTGGCCCTGAGCATACTTCGCTTGGAGATCCTGGATGGCTTGGGCTTTGGCCTGAAGGGCGTTGCGCTCCGCGGCTACCTCCGGCAAAAATACGCGCAAAAATAAACCCTCAGCATCAACTACCGCAATCCTAAAGCGGGCTCCTCTCGTTCAGGAGAGCTTGTATTGATTCCACATTTTTCCGGAGTTCGTCCAAGGTCTTTTCGATCTTTTCAAGCCTCGCCTCAAGGTCCATGGGATTTTGCATAGCCATGGTTTGGCGAATTTCCTCAGTGGCAACCTTCAAATCCGTAAGGGCCTGGGAGAAGTTCTGGACCGCTACTTCCGCTCCATCCACACGTTTTGTGAGCCCAGAAATGCTTTGCTCAAGCTGACTTATTTTCCCTTGCAGGTTTTGAATGGCCGTAGATAAGTTTTTCACGTCGGTTTGAGTGGTTCCTAAATCAGTGCGGGTAGCTTCAATTTTGCTAGAAAGGTTACGAAGATCATTGTTACGGAGGCCTTGGATGGCCACAAGCAACTCTTCCCGCACATCGGTGAGGCGAGTTTGGGCATTATGCGCATTCACCAGTCCTGCCAAAGCTAAAACTACTCCTAGAACGCCCAAAATCAGTGCCACAAAAAACCAGCGTTTACTCATCATGCCTCCTTTTGGTCTAAACCAATTTTACCGAGGATCTTCGGCTTAGGACGGCTTTTCCCCGCCGCACTCTCTAGATACCATCCTGGGCCATGGCTCTTTTGGGGATCGATGTGGGTGGAACTTTCACCGATTTCGTAGCCAATTTGCACGGTCGATTACACATGTGGAAGGTTCCCACCACTAACCCTCCTTCTTTTGGTGTTCTTCAGGGCCTATGCCACCTAAGGGAAGAAAAATTTTCACGCATAGTGCATGGAACAACGATCGCCACCAACGCTCTTCTTGAGGGAAAATGGGCCAAAACTGCTCTCCTCACCACTCAGGGCTTCCGTGATGTTTTGGAGATTGGAAGGCAGAATAGACCAAAACTTTACGATCTTTTCTGTGAAAGGCCGGCCCTAATAGTCCCACGGGAATGGCGGCTTGAGGTCCCGGAGCGCCTGGATGCGGAGGGAAAAGTCGTACAGCCTTTGGATGAAAAGGCAGTGCGGATTTTAGCGGAAAAACTCCGGGGAAAANTGGATTCTGTAGCTGTGGTCCTTCTTTTTTCCTTCTTGAACCCTGCTCATGAGCAGCGCGTGCGGGCGATTTTGGAAGAGGANGGCNTAAATGTACCTATAACTCTTTCTTCGGAAGTACTTCCAGAATTTCGCGAATTCGAACGCACTTCCACCACCGTGANCACTGCCGCCCTCCGTCCCCTGGTGGAAAAATATCTTGCGGACCTAGCCGAGGCATTGGGAGAAAAATTCTTGGTNATGCAATCGAATGGTGGGGTAGCTGGTCCTCTGGAAGCTAGCCGTAAGGCTGCCGGGCTTTTGCTTTCCGGGCCTGCTGGTGGGGTCGGGGGCGCAAAATTCGTCGCCGAAAAAGCAGGGTTCACAAACCTCATCACCTTCGACATGGGCGGAACTAGTACGGATGTAAGCCTTGTGCGAAACGGAGAAATCAGCTACACCGCGGAAAAAGAAATTGCCGGAAGGCCCGTGCGGTTGCCCATGGTGGATGTGCACACCGTTGGTGCGGGCGGGGGTAGCATTGCCTGGGTGGATTCNGGCGGAATGCTTCGGGTTGGCCCAAGGAGCGCGGGTGCGGATCCTGGGCCGGCTTGCTACGGTCGCGGCGGGCAAGAGCCCACGGTAACCGATGCCCATCTCCTTTTGGGTCATCTTTCCGCCCAGCGCCCACTCGCCGGCGTTTTGCCTCTTTACCTAGATCCTGGGAAAAAAGCCCTCGAGGGTTTGGCAGAAAAGTTGGGTTTAGACCTGTTTTCCCTAGCTGAAGGGGTCCTCGAGGTGGTGGAAGCCACCATGGAGCAGGCCATCCGCGTGATTACGGTGGAGCGCGGCCACGATCCCCGGGATTTCGTACTTGTAGCTTTTGGCGGCGCTGGACCGCTGCACGCTGTCTCCTTAGCCCGAAAACTGGAGATCCCTAAAGTCTTCGTACCCGCCCAGGCCGGGGTTCTCTCCGCCCTTGGGCTCATCACCGCAGATATTGTCCATACCTACGTTCGCTCCCTCGTCGCTCCTCTGGGGCGTACTCCTTTGCCTAAAGCGAACGCAATCCTTGCGGAGATGCGAAAGGAAGCGGAGAAAATCCTCACCGAAGAGGGCGTAAGCCCAGAGGATTGGGAATTTCACTATGCTTTGGATCTGCGCTATCGCGGACAGGGCTTTGAACTTACCATCCCCCTTTCCTCCGGCTCCCTTCAGGCCGAGGCTCTTCCTCCTCTCATCCAGGAGTTTCATCGAAAACATGCGGAAATCTATGGGTTTTCCAACCTAAATGCCGAGGTGGAGCTAGTTTCCTTAAGGCTTACGGCCATTGGGCGCACAGAAAAGCCTGATCTTCCCGAAATTCCCTCCAAAGGATCGCTTTCCGCGGCCGTTTTGGAGGAGAGGTTGGTCTTTTTTGTTGGCGAGGGCTGGCGGAAAACGCCGGTTTATTCTCGGGAAAAACTTCCCGGCGGTGCGGAGTTAATTGGGCCGGCAGTGGTGGAAGGGTTGGAATCCACAGTCCTTGTCCCTCCCCGCGCGCGGGCATTCCTCGATCGCTTTGGCAACATAATTTTGGAGGTCTAAATGGACCCCATAACTTTGGCTGTTTTGTACCATGGTTTAAGCGGAGTAGCCGCGGAGATGTCCGCAGCCCTAATCCGCACCGCTTTTTCCCCGAACATAAAAGAGCGGCGCGATTGCTCTTCCGCGGTATTCGACCAAGAGGGAAACCTTGTGGCGCAGGCGGAAAACATCCCTGTGCATCTAGGCGCCATGCCTTTCTCTGTCCGGGCTGCGCTTCTTGGCGTAAGGGACTGGAAACCGGAAGACATTGTCATCCTGAATGACCCTTACCATGGAGGTGCGCATCTTCCCGACATAACTTTTGTGGCCCCTGTTTTTCTAGACGAGGAGATCATCGCGTTTGTGGCCAATCGTGCTCATCATGCGGATGTAGGCGGCATGGTTCCCGGAAGCCTTCCTCCCGAGGCCCGGGAAATTTTTCAGGAGGGGCTGAGAATCCCGCCAGCGAAGCTTTGGCGGGCCGGTCAATTGGATATTGACCTTTGGAACATCATTTTGGCCAACGTCCGCACCCCTTGGGAGAGGGAGGGCGACCTTTTGGCCCAAAAAGCCGCGGTGGAAACAGGGATCAGGCGGATTACGGCTCTGGCGGAAAGATACGGAAAGAATGGACTTAGGGAGGCTTTTTGCGCCCTGCAAAAATACGCGGAAGAACGCATGCGTAACGCTATCCGTCAGATACCTCCTGGCGTTTATGAGTTCACCGATTTTCTGGACGAGGGCGTTCAAGTACGGGTTTCGGTGAGGGTGGATGAGGAAGAGATCGTCGTGGACTTTTCCGGAAGCTCTGCTCAGGTGGATTTTCCCGTCAATGCGCCCCTAGCGGTGACTGCCTCCGCAGTTTATTACGCGTTTCGGGCCCTTTTGGATCCGGAAATCCCGGCCAGTGCTGGGTCTTGGCGACCCATTCGCATTCTTGCTCCGGAGGGCACGGTGGTGAATGCGCGGCCTCCNGCGGCAGTGGGCGGCGGAAATCTCGAGCTTTCCCAGCGTANCGTGGATGCGATCTTCGGAGCCATGGCCAAAGCTTTGCNCGGACGGGTTCCCGCAGCCTCCCAAGGAACAATGAATAACCTCCTCATCGGTGGGATCGACCCGCGTACGGGAAAACCCTACACTTTTTACGAGACAATCGGCGGGGGAATGGGCGGCCGACCCGGAAAACCTGGGCTAAACGGCGTACACACCCACATGACTAACACCCTGAATACGCCAGTGGAAGCCCTGGAGATAGCTTATCCCCTGAGGGTGGAGCGCTACGAGCTTCGGGATGGCTCGGCCGGTGCGGGAAAATATCCAGGTGGAATGGGAATACGTCGGGATATCCGCATTCTTGGCCACTCCGCGGTGGTCTCCATTTTGGCGGACCGCCGGAAAACCCGGCCTTGGGGCCTTTGCGGAGGAAAAGACGGCGCAGCCGGCGAGGATTTCCTAATTTTGGAGGGCGAAGAAAAGCCCATTCCTTCCAAGGGAACGATTGTTGTTCCGCCGAATGGTATCATTTCCATTCGCACGCCCGGCGGCGGAGGTTACGGCTCGCCTTAGCTAATCCGGATCTCCCTCCGCATGAACACAAGGTAAGCCACAGCGAAGCAAACCGAGGTCAGGGCCACAAGGCCCACGAGCTCCGGCCAACCCACAAGAAGGCTTTGGCCAAGGGAAAGGGGACTTGTGGGGACATCTGTTCGGGTAAGCATGGCCAAGAGACTAAGCCCACGATAAGTGGGAACAAGGATGGGAAGGGTAGCCTCTTCGAACAGGGCCACCGGCGAGAAACGTAGCACAAAATCCCGGATGTTTTGATTGCGCAAAAGATCGGAAGCCGTGGAATCGGAGCGGATTGGTGCGAGTTGATCGGCAATAACCCCGGCGATCATGTAGAGGAAAAGGGTGAAGAAAAGCCAGGTAGCCACCGCCGCCAACGCGGAACTCGCGGTCTGGCGAAAGAGCACGGAATAAAGCAGCCCTAAAGCTAGCCAGAACCCAAGGTAAACGATGGCTACAACAACGAAAACCACAAGCCGCCCAAACTCCCCAATGTCCGGAGGAAAGCCCAGGGCGAAAAGGCCGAGCCCAAAAATGAGGAGAACAATGCTTGCAACCATGAGACCAAGCGTAGCCATCCCAGCTAAGAATTTTCCATTGATCCAGGAATCGCGGTAAATGGGCTGGGAAAGGATCCGGCTCACTGTGCCTTTAGTGAATTCCGAATTTATCGCGTCAAAGCCAAGGAGCACAGCCAAAAGGGGACCGAAAAAGGCCAGAAAAGACAGAAACGAAGGAAGACCGCTTTGGGCTGTGGTAAAGAGCGCAAGATAAGCGTATTCCCCGACGTTTTCAGGATTTTCCCGGAAGGCCTGGATCCCTAAGTACACGGAAGTCCCAGCCACAACGAGGATGATCAAGCTCAGGATGAAAAATCGCTTGCTCCCTAGATGATCCGCCAGTTCCTTCCAGAAGATCGTGGCCATGGCTTACTCCTGGAAGTACCGGAGGTAGATCTCTTCGAGACTCCGCGATCGCGGGCGAAGCTCTAAAAGCGTGGCCCTTTCCTCAACCACTATTTGGAAAAGATTTTCTCGGCCATCTTCCTCTAAGAGAACTTGAAGCCTGCCCCCACCTAAGTCCTCCACGCTCACGGTCCATTCCTCGCCCTCCAACCGGGCCCGAAGCTCCGGAGTGGATCCAGCAACGGTGGCCAAAAGTCCTCCCTCTTCGCCTGTGAGCTCCGCCACTGTCCCCTCCGCCACCATCCGCCCTTTCTGCAAAATCCCCACCCGATCACAGATCCGCTGGACCTGATAAAGAAGGTGGGAGGAAAGGATCACGGTCATCCGCGCTTCATCCCTCAGCCGCTTGATGAGCTCGAGGACTTGCACTGCGCCCTCCGGATCGATCCCGGAGGTGGGCTCGTCCAAAATAGCTAATTTCGGTTTTTTGACAAGAACATCAGCGATTCCCAGCCTTTGGCGCATGCCATGAGAGAGGGTGGCCACTGGGCGCTTGGCTATCTCTTTAAGCCCCACCTGTTCCAGAGCTTCGGCGATGCGCCTTTTGGCCTCCGGCTCGGGGATCCCGTTCAAACGGGTAATGAGGCGCAAGTTTTCCCAGGCCGAAAGTTCCTCATAGAAACCCACTTTTTCTGGGAGGTAGCCGACGACGCGTTTCACCGCGAGGGGTTCCCGCACGGGATCATGCCCGCAGACCCGGACTGTGCCTTCTGTGGGCTCGGTGAGGCCAAGGAGGATCAAGATTGTTGTAGTTTTTCCTGAGCCGTTTGGACCAAGGAGACCATAAATTTCGCCCTCTTGGACGGTCAAATCCAGTCCATCCAAGGCCCAGATGTCTTTATAGCGTTTACGTAGGCCTTTTGCCTCGACGATCATGGGCTCAGCGCCGGCCAAGGCGCACGAAGACCCCGGTCAGGCCAGCCACCACAACCACTACCACGCCCACCCCAACCCAGCCCCAGCCCATGCTAGCCCCTACGGTGACCCGCAAATCCATCTGTTTGCGATCCTGGGTGGCAGCAGCGGTGAGGGTCACAGTGTAGTCGCCGGGGATGGCCCGAGCCGCCGGCTTGATCTTGACCGTGACCTTCTCCGGCTTCATGGTCAGGCTCAGGGGCTCAAGCTCATCAATTTTGTCAGGCTCAAAGGTCACTTCCCAGCCCGAGGGCTTGGTGGCATAAAACGAAAGGCCAGTGATTGGGGCAGTACCATTGTTCCAAAGATAAAGGGTGAAAACCCGCTCCTTGCCCGCAACGGCGCGAATGTTTCGGGTATCGCCCTGCCCGGTAACCTCCGCCTCCGTGGCCAGCTGCAGGTCATAGGTCCCGGTAACCACGGCCTTCAAATTCAAGGTCGCCACATCCCCATCAGCCTGAGCGAGGAAAACCAAAGGATACTCACCCTGATCCACTCCCACGGGAGGGGTCACCACGAACCGCACGGTATCGCTGGAGTTCGCCGCGATTTTGAGGGAGGTGATGCGGGTATCGGTCTGCCAGCGCGGGGTGAAGTACGCCCGCCAGAATGACGGAACCTGGGCCCGCAGGTTCACTACCCGTTCCGTATCGGCCTCGTTGCGGATAGTGATATCGTAGGTGAAATCCTTGCCTGCTGGGTTCTCCACGGAAGGATAACTCACAGACAAAGTGAGTTTTGTCTCTTTAGGGGCCTCGGGAGCTTGGGTCCCTTGGAGAAGCACCTGCACGCTCACGGTTTGGGAGAGCTTGTTGTCCGCTGTGGAAGCAGTGAGGGTGAACGTGTATGTGCCAAACTTAGCCCCGCTAGGGGGTTTGGCTCTGAACTTGATCGTGGTCTTCTTCTCGGGGTCGGGAAGAAGATAGACTGCGCCGATCTGTAAAGTGGGATAGGAGCTCGTCTCAAACCAAGTGTTCCATCCCGAAGGCCCATCGACCTTGAGAAGAATGGTCTCCGGACCAGGACCAAGGTTTTGTAACACCATCTCTAGGGAAAGGTCCCGATCGGGGGAAATGACGACGGTGGGGTATTCGGTGTAGAAAAGGAAAGATCTTTCCGCCGCAACGCCAAGGACGCTAGCTAAAAGAATAAGAGCAACTAAGATCGCTTTGAACCGACTTCCCATCGGCCACCCCCTGAGATGCCCCCAATTATCTCCGTTTCTAGCCGAAAAAGTCAAGCTTGGAAGCAACGTAAGCCAATCATACCGGAGGTCAAGGTTTCGCACCATCAGGAGTGGTTGGGAGAGGGGTCAGAAAGGAGGATGATTGGGAGATGAGCCTTTGGGTTAGGGAGGGGCGGCGGCGCTGGCAAAAAGTGCGGGTGCTTCCCTCGTACCGTCCGCCGGTGTTTCTTCGGATTACTCCGTCGCGGGAAGGCCCAGCCTGGTGGCTTTTCTGGACAATTGGCCCGGATTTCGGAGCCGATGCCCTGCCCGAACTTTTGGAGGCCCTCCTTCAGGCCACAAGTTCTTTGCCCGGAAAAGTCGAGCTCCAGCGGGTTCATGGTCCGTACCTCGAACAGGTTGAGCAGATCGAGCCCTTTTCTCCCCAAGCGGTGCGCGCCCCCGGGCTCCTCTTCCAAAAAGTCGAAGCGGAGCCAGCCCGTTGGCTTCTGACCATTTATCTTGCCCGCAGCGTCGGAAAGATTGTGGTAGCAGAGGAAGAAAAGTATTTGGGAGGGTGGTGGGCTTCCCTATTCAGCCTTGAAACGCGCTTGTCAAGGGTAGGGAAGCCCACCGGGACTTTACGGACAATTCCCAAAGCAGATATTGATCTGGAAGTGCCACTGCCCGTCGGCACCAAGGCACCAACACCACCCAGACTTCGGACATTCGCCGATCACTATTTGCCAAGAATTGGTATTCGGGTCGTAGTACCAGCACATGCCTGGCCAGATCCCGTAACAAGGGGGGCAGGGCCCGATCCAGCACGGAGGGCAAGGGTAGCCCGTGGCCGCCGGCAGGATTTGAAAAGTCGTCCAGGCAGTGACACAGCACGCCGAGCAAGCCTCCGGAATTAAACCCAAAACCTGGGCTCGCCCAGATTGCGGATCAGGACCAAGAAGAGGATATGGATCACTTGCAGTGCCTAACGGAACGGAAAGGGGCTGGAGGCAGGCCAAAACCTGCAGGGTCTCCGTGCCACTCGGTGGTTGCACGCGGAATACGTAGTTTCCATCAGGAAAAACGTGGGTACCCGCGGGTTTCCAAGCGTTTTGCGAATAGTAATTGGGGAAAATGAGGCGGATGTGCCCAGTGGGTTCGATGTCGAACACGTAAAGGTAAGCAGGCTGGGAGAGATACACGAAAAACCGGGCACTCTCGCCCACATAGTATTGGGCCTTTTCCATCCAAATGGCCACAGAGAGTCCAGGCACAGGTTGGGGCACAATGCCCAAGGGCGAAGGCTGAGGCTGCGCTATCGCCCCAACCACCAATATCCCTAAGCCCACCAAAACCATCACGCTCCTCATCTTGACCACCTCACTCAAGTTACACTCTTCTCCGGCTTTTGGTTCCATTCCTGGGCCATGGTAGCGGGATGGTTCCAACTTTGCGGAATTTTGTCGGCAAAGCCTAGGGCAGTAGAATGGCAAGCCTAGGATAGCTTTCCCTAGTGTTGCGAGGATGACACTGCAATTCACAGGCGGAGGGCGGGCGTGAAAATTTCGGAGAAAAGGGTCCTGGAGTGGTGGGAGCTACCGGGGATCGACGGGCGGGAGGCATTTGACGAGGAAATTTTGTTCTTGAACGAGTTTGCCGAGAGCGGAAAGCTTCCCCGCTGGGCTTTATTGATCCGCGACCTTTTGCCGCGCTGGGGCTTTGAGCCCTGTGCTCACCGATTTTTCGATGGATTGGAACAAGTGCTGACCATGATTGGCTCCGCTCGTCCGGGGCCAAGGCTGGGCGGTTGCGGGGATATCCCCCTTTTTGTCTATCAGCGCCTGCAATCCGCTGGCCAGGAGTTCTTGGCCTGGGCGGAGGGAAAGGATGGGGGCGAGGTAGGAACATGGCTGGAAAAGCCTGACCCGGCCAAAGTGGAGGCGGCGCGGGCGGTGGGCGAGGCCCTTTTGGCCATGGGCCACGGCTGGGTTGCAACCGATGCAGTTTTGGAAACCTGGGCCGATCAAGCGAAATTTCCCCTCACCCAGGCCCTGGTGGATGGCGAGGATGGCCCTCTTCCTAAGCTCCTCCGCCACGCTTGTTGCTACAACGTTTTTGTGAATATCCGCCGCTTGGCCGAAGGGATAAAAACTGGGGAAATTCCAACTATTCGAGGTCTGCCGCGATGCCCTGGTGGAAATGCCCCAACTTGCCCCCGAACGTCTAGCCCAGCTTTGGCTCCTCCTCGATGCTTTATCGCGGTGGTTAAAGAGAAAGCCCGCCAAAGATGGCGTTCAAGCCCATATCCATGCCATGCTTGGCCCTCATGATCCCGTCCGGGATTGGCTCGTGGCCTCCCTTTACAAGACCTTGAAGCTTTGGCAGATGTACCTCGACAAGCTTCATGGCAAGAATCGGCGGTTGCCCTCGCTCATTTAGCTTGGCAGAGCCCCTTCCCTTGGATAATCTTCGAGATCATGGAGAACTTGGTTTTGGTGAACCATCCTCTGATCCAGGCCAAGCTCACAAAGCTTCGGGATAAGCGCACCGATCGCCTGCAGTTCCGGGAGATCCTGGAGGAGCTCACCGCCCTCATGGTCTACGAGATAACCCGGGATTTCCCGGTGCGGCCGGTGGAGGTGGAGACCCCGTTTGAGCGGACCCAAGGGGTGGAATTGGCCCGTCCGGTGGTCCTTGTCCCNATCCTCCGCGCGGGAATCGTCATGCTCGACGGGGTCCTCTCNCTTATCCCCAGCGCCNGGGTTGGCCACATCGGCCTTTACCGCGATCCAGCCACGTTGAAACCCGTGCAGTACTTCGTGAAGCTCCCGCCCAATCTTTCCGAGGCCCTCGTGATCGTGGTGGACCCCATGCTTGCTACCGGCGGTTCCGCGGTGCATGCGGTGAGGCTGGTTAAGGAACGGGGCGGGAAAGACATTCGGTTTTTGTGTCTTGTGGCCGCGCCAGAGGGCGTGCGGGCCATGGCTCAAGCCCATCCCGATGTTTTGGTCTACGCCGCGGCCCTGGATCGGGAGCTCGATAGTCACGGTTATATCCGGCCCGGCTTGGGCGACGCCGGGGATAGGCTCTTTGGCACATGAACCGCGTAGCGCTCGTCACCGGTGGCTCCCGCGGGATCGGCGCAGCTACTGTCCTGCGCTTGGCCCAGATGGGCTACGATGTAGCTTTCACTTACCGTGTCCAAGCGGAAAAGGCTAAGGCTTTAGCCCAAAAAGTAGGGGAGTTAGGCCACCGGGCCCTTCCCATCCAACTCGATTTGGCCGACCTTTCCCAAATCAAAGAGGTCGTGGATTGGGCCGCTAAAGACTTCGGGGAACCGGTGGTTTTGGTGAACAATGCCGGTTATGTGCAAAGAGTTGAACCTGAGGAACTATCCCTTGAGGATTGGGAGAGGATGATCCGCGTTTCCCTTACAGCTCCATTTCTTTTCATTCAGGCTGCGGTGCCGTACATGAAAAAAGCTGGCTTCGGCCGGATCGTGAACGTTTCTTCTCTTCGGGCCCTCACAGGTTCCCCTCATGGAGTCCACTATTCCGCGGCCAAAGCTGGCCTTTTGGGACTCACCAAGTCCTTCGCCTTGGCCCTTGCCCCTTTTGGGATCACCGTGAACGCTGTTTGTCCGGGGTTTGTGGATACCGACATCAATAAAGAGCAATTGCAAACAAAAGGAGCTGAGATCCTCCGCCAGATACCGCTGGGCCGGGTGGCCGATCCCGCGGAGGTGGCAGCGCTGATCGGTTTCCTTTGCTCCGAGGAAGCCGCGTACATAACAGGGGCTACCTTTTCCATCAACGGTGGCCTCCGCATGGA
>JGI24721J44947_10011156_pt1 | contig 11264 bp, 8 predicted proteins | sample YelNatPaOPGAMG01_FD_44947 | JGI IMG/M metagenome (IMG submission 44947)
CCGGTCGCCGGTGAAGTTCTCCCTGCTGACACTGAACTCCGGACTGATGTCCCTCATGATGCCGTAGAGGACGCCGGAGTCGATAGTCACAAAATGTGACTTGATGTTGCACATTGGAACCACGTCGAAGCGCTTCCCCATTAGGAAAGCCTTCCGTCTCTCCCACTCTTCATTTTTTTTCCTCACTCACCTTCGTTTCTGCCTTGCGTTCGAGCTCTCGGTCCAGAAACACGAAATATCGCAGGATGAGGCGATAGTATCTTTCCTTATCTTTTTCAACGCTGATATCTTGTCTGTTGGATACGCCAGCCCCAGTACCGCACGATGCTCTTTTATAGCCGCACGGATCGCAGAAGCTGCATCCGTGTTCTCGTTTGGCGCCTTCTTGTCGACAAATTCGACCTCATCTTCATGCTTGCGATCGCTCGTGATGCCGTTGATCATCGCCCATTTTCCATTGCGAGAGATGTCCGGAGACAACGCAAACACGGCGCGTACCATGAAACGTTCGAAGTTCTCTGTCAAATGGTTCTTCAGGTTCGTGGGGTACTTCATCGCCCCGTACGTGTAAATATCCCGGTCACCCTTGTATCGAGTACCATTGAAGCTGTAAAGGGGATATTTTTCGTGGAGGGCGCGCACCCGCTCATTTTCCCTCCGCACTTCCCCTGTGCCGAGCATCAGCTGACGAATAAAGGTTTGTCGAAAAACTTGTCTGGAATCTCGACCGTTTCCATGTTCGCGACGTCTTCGTACATCTCCCTCGCTAAATGCATCAGTCCTGACGACGCCTTTATAATATTCTTGGAGTATGACGCAACACGTTTTTCGATAGCGTCTCGCAACTTTTCCCTGTACGGATCCTTGATATGTCCAAGAAGAAAGGTTTTCACCACCACCTCGTCGCACAGTTGTCTCTCGTGCCGCCTTCGACGTAGGACCTCCGCCTTTCGGTCCTTCTTCTCTTCCTTTTCTTCTGGACTCGGCACTATTTTTTTCTGGCAGCCGGCGAACCTGGGCCTCCAGGATCGTGCATTTGCTTTTTCATAGCGTTCCTTTTTTCGTTTTTTTATTTTTGTATTTCTTGAACGCTCTTTAAACCCTTCTGTTATATACTGCGAAAAAACATTTGACTAGACTTGTTTGAAGTTTGAAACAAAAACGAACTGAAAACTATATTTTTGTTCGACTCCAACGCGAATACAACTTTTACAGCTGAACAACACACCAGAGATCAGGATCGCGTTTCCCTTCAGCGGCGGCACGCGCGTCGTGTCTTATGCCTGCCTGATCTCCCAGGAACGCTCACTTAGCGCACTGCGTGCACCGCGCGAGACGCCTCACCGATCGATGAAGGACACGTGTCCGACACCCCGCCTTGGCACGTGCGTGTTCGCATCGCGCTGGAGCGAAAATCAGGTGTCGTAGCTCGGAAACTCACGTAGAGTAATCTCTTGCTATAGGCTCTGTCGCTGGTGCGCGTCGCGGTGCCGCCCTTGACATACAAGGTAATATTGGGGCCTGGCACGATACCTCGCGATGATTCCAGCTGGCACGCTCCGCCATGATCGATCATCTGGAGCACGGCGAGGCGCCCGGGCGAACGCAGGCGNAACCCAGCAANAGGAAGACGTCATGGTAGAGCATTGTTGAATCTAACGAGGAATCCCCGAGTGTCGGATGGTTACCAAGTGCTCAGGACCGCGAGTGTGATTCCTAATGNTGTAGGATTNTGGAATCTAACCTCTGATCCCCAATGATGTGATGGTTATCGGCATCCGGGAAGCAAGCCTACATGGCGCACCGAATCCTCCCAGTCCTCTTTACCGTTATCCAAGCATTGATTCGGGGATAGCGGTCCGTCCACACGATCCTCCGTTCCAGCGACAGCATGGCGTCGCAGTGTCGCTGCGGATTCCCAGGCCGAGCGTTGGCGAACGCAGCGGCTGGTCCGAGACTGCGATTCGCCTCGTGTAGTGAACACTCTCGAACTGGGCCAACCGAGCCCTACGAACGGATACGTTGATTCGCCAGCGCACGACGGCGTCAAGGCGCTCGCACGCTCCATGACACGCGCTTTGTCCATGGACTGTATGTACGGACAAAATTGTACCCGCAGGTTCAGCACCGCACAGTCCGACTGTCGATTCCAGTAGGGATGCTGCACCAGGTTCTCCGTCTGCGAGCAGTGATTCGAATGCGAACAATAGACACACTGCTCTGGTCGAAGGTTGGGCGCAGTAGCAGGCGAATGGCGTGCGGCTGTGTATCGATTCCGCGCGGAGCGCTGCTGCAGGAACATTTGCCGGGTTCAGCGCGCTGGTCAGTACTCTATGCAAAGTTTTAGATGCTGTGCCTGCAGGAAGCAACTTGGCACTTTGTAGCCGACCGCAACGTTCAAGCTATTTTTTCATCCTTGCAGAGCAGCAGAAACTGAGGCTTGATCGCAGCGATCAAGCCCCAGTTTCGCCACGTTCGGTTGGTAGGAATCCATCGCTTGCGCGGACGGAAGCTGAGATCTGCGATCCTTTTACCATCGCCTTCTTCTTTGCATGGTACCCTCGGTGTGTCCTGCGCAGCAGTGACACTCGGTGGAGGTCAAGTGCCCAAATGTATCCGCAATACTTTCTCTACCAACGGCCGTTCTCTGGCACATGAGCGCATGTTTCACTGCACGGTACGTGCCCTGGACGGGTAGAGAAGGTTTCCCTACATGCTTTACTCCGTTTCCGCGCTCGGTGCTGTACCCCAGGATCACAAGCTCTATCTGCGAGATATCCTCGGAGAGTCTTCCGTCAGCTGCGCACGCAAGCGCACGCTGTTCCATTCCATGGAGGATTGTCGGAACGCGATGTTGTTCATGATGAAACAATGAACGGGACGAAAATCCGGGATGGAAATCAAGTCGAGAAACTCCGATCCGACAGCGCTGCCTTCACGCAAAGCGCTGACGCATTCTCCGCCAGAAGCGATCGCCCCGATAACGCAAGCGCGAGTCCAGGGCGCTTTACCGTGCAAAGAGAAGTGACAGAAGCCGCTGCGAGCAGATCCCGCGACTGGTATCCTACTGCTATGGAATGCAGTTTCGTGGGTATTCAGAAAGACTGGGGAATTTGTTTTTCGACAGCATCGATTATTCGACCTGCCAAGTTCCATCAACTTTCGGGATAGGCTTGAACAGCGGTCGTCAATGCAAGACTGTACGATTTGATCCGCGGTAATCCGGAGCGACGCGCGAGCAGCTGCACCCGCGAGTTGCCGTGGACCAGGAAGACCGTAAAAAACTTGAAGAATGCGTGATTTGAACATGCTACACGTACGAAGGAAAGACTCATAGAGACCCTTATTGATGAATCCATTAATTTTGTCGCTCATTTTACGAACCATTCTTTGCGAGCTTCCGCGAATCACCACGATTCGCATGACGTAACCGATTCCAGTGATCGAGGGTCATCTGTGCCATTCTGGAAAACAAATTCAACCACGAATCCTAGAACGACGTATGCATCCCTAACCTCTCATTGCCACGCTTTGAATGTCAAGGCTGTACAACTAAAACAAGAGCTGAAAAATACAAAATCGGAAACAGAACGAACAGTTCAATGATCTCCTCGAATCTGAGACACATGGAGGAGCTGGATTTTGGCTTCATTCCATGGCAGTGGCGCCAAACGTGGCTATGCTCTGCCACGCCCCGACCCGCTGAAGCGTACGTCGGCCTCGCGGGAATTCACTCTATCCTTGGCTTTTCGAATATCGACTCGGCAGATCCCTGCGGTGCCTTTGCAGCGTCCTGATCAACGAGACGCTCTCCAGAGTAGCGGTTTGTGTATACGTATTCGTGGGTTGCTTCATGCTCGGGGGCCCACCTGATGCTGGGGCGCAAAACGTCAACCCCGACTGACGCTGCCGTAGCGCTTCCAGTTTGGCTGAAGCGAGGTCGCTGCGTCGAGGTACGCACCGCAGAAGGACTCTGGGAGAGCGGCACCGTCCAATCCATTCGAGAACGTGACGGTGAGACCTGGATTAAGCTGCGGCTTTTTGGGAAAGAAGCAAGTTATCCGCTTCGTAACGTTCACTTGCGCTGTGGTTCCCAGGAGTTTCCCACACCTATCGAGGACGAACGGAAAAAGACTGAAACCCTAGGGTGCAAAAACGGCACGGTTTCGGTAACCAATGGTCACGCTCCAGAGTGTACGGGCTCGGTGTCGAGTTCGCCACAGAAACCGACACGTCCTTGTTTTGCAGCTGAACTTTTGTCCCAGAGGCGCTCTCCTGGCCCTAACGCTGAAAGCGTCCCCGTGCTCGCACCGAATACCCAAAGCCTCGACGAGGTGCTGCTGCAGCGCTCGGACTGGCAAGAAGCTGCAAAAAAACTAGTGGAGTTGTTCGCGCTCAATGACTTCACGCTCTATGCCTCACTGCTGAAGATCGACTTGACAACAGATGCAGTCTGCTTTCAAGTATCACCGTGTCTCGACCGCGTTGACTTGCTGGAACTCATTGTCCACGAGTGTCGGGCGCAGCGCTCACAGCGCCTCAACGCGATATCATTGCCGTCCGCTGGGGTAACTGTGCAACAGCCCGCATTGCCAGAAGCTGTATTCGCAGAGCTGCTCTCGACAGTCACTTTTCTCTGTGATGGCGAGCACCCAGAGACAAAGCACTTGCTTGCCTGCCTGCAGAGGCGCGGCGAACTGCTTCCGACGCTGCAGGCATACATCTGCGAGCGCTTGCATGACTTGGTTGGTGCTGCCCGAGAAGCCGCACGCGCACCGCAAGAGGAACGGATGACGAGCCCAGAGAAATCGTCGAGGCTGGTAACCGATGCATCCAGTGGCGCTGCGGAGCATCCGAAAGTACCGCAGACCCTGGGCGATCCCTCTTTCATCGCTTTGAATTTGTTCATTACTGCATCAAATCTTCTCGATACTGCAATCCGTGACCTGGCGAAGGAGCAACGAGCGCTTCCACCTGCGACCTCTGGGCAAGAGCGGAACGCGTCCCTGGCTCGTGGCGTTCTGGAGGCGCTCCTCCCGTCGCCTGCGTTCATGCAAAAGCATCTCGTGACCGCACTCGATTGGGTTGACCTGCTCCAGCAGGAGTCCTCCACGAGTCCGAAAAGCGTCATGGGAGAGCGACTCGCGGAGGAACTCGACGAGCATCTGCGGCTATTGCTGGGTGGCTGGATGCTCATGACCGACTCCGACCTGGCGGCGCTTTCGGTTGTGGTCTCGGATCTGCGGATTGCGCAACATTTCTTCCGTCTCTACTCAGTGGAGAGATTACTTGACTCGCTGAGCCGCAGCGATCAAGAACGACTCCGAGGTGAGACAGATGATGTCGATCCGGCGCTCTGGGCGATGGTGCGCATCTGGCCTGATCTTGTAGCTGCCCAGGAGCTGTGTTGGTTGCCAAACAGCGGGTACACGCTGCTTCTGCACTGCCAGAAGATCTGCAAGGAGGCCTGGGGCACCAGTTCGGCCCGGCAGCTGGAGCGCTACGGCGCAAGCACCCTCAGGCATCAACTTTTGGAGACCTTCACCCGTCTGTGTTGTGCGGATTCCAAGCTCCTGCTTCGAGCGCTCAGCGAAGCGAGTGCAGTATCGACCTGGGCAGACCTGCTGAGGCGTCTCTGGGAACTGCTGACAGAGGGCCTGCGCGAAGACGACATCGAGGATTCGTCCAGCGACGAGACTCTCACCGAAGACGCCCTTGCACAACAGACGATGCGCGTCGTTCGAGATGCCTTCTTCCCAGCGGTGATGCGCTTTCTGGCCAGCTGCCACATAGCCTGTTTGCGCGAATCGTCCGAGCTGTTTCTGCAACGAGTCTGCAATGCCTTGGGCTTCTCCAGTCGCCGCGGACTCGATCGACTACTGGCGGTTCTCCGGCGACTGCCGCTTGTCGCTGGACGCCTGACCAATACCGACGATCGCGCTGCCTACATGGTGCTCCTCCACGGATTGGAGAATCGGCGACGGGAGGCGTCGGTTGCAGCGGGCTTGCACCCTCTCCACACCAGTGTAGAAGCAGTAGACGTGTCGCAGGAAAGGCCGTCGACGGCACCTGACGCCGCTGAGCCTTCCACTTGTCTCCGACTGCCAGACTGGGACTGGTCCCGTTTGTCCGCTGGAGACTTTGGCGAGCGTAGCTGGTATACGCTGCTCTCCTACCGACTGGCCATTCTCGAGGACAGGAAGCAGCGGATGCTGGATACGGATGACGGGAAACCGTCACCGTTTATCCATTTAACGGCGAACGAGTATCTGGTTCCACCGTCGGTTGCACCAGCACATGCCGATGTGTGTCAGTGCATTGGAGCATGTGTACCCGGTGTCTGCCTGAACAGCACTGTGTGCGTGGAATGCAATCCGGCGACATGCCCAGTTGCTCGGTCGCGGAGCAGTACGGATCCGCAATGTGGCAACATGCGATTCCAGCGACAAGCCTATGCTCCCGTGGAGCTCTTCTTCAGTCCAAACGGCCGAGGTTGTGGTATCCGCAGCCGAGCGCCGCTCAAGAAAGGTGACTTTATCGTGGAGTACATGGGTGAAGTGATTGGCCCGACGGAACTTGCTCGCCGGAAGCGCGATCACGCCCTCGAACGACATGTCTATTTCATGACGCTTGACCAGAGCACGTTTCTCGATGCAAGTCGCAAAGGAACCTGGGGTCGGTTTCTGAACCACTCGTGCGAGCCGAACTGCCACACGCAGAAATGGCTCGTGCTTGGCAAAGTTCGCGTCGGTATCTTTGCCAGTCGTGATATCGCGGCTGGCGAGGAGCTCACCTTCGACTACCGAATGGAGAGACGCGCTGCTGCTGCTGCTGCCGCCGAGGAGACGTCGCTGTTGCAGCGGGTATCACCGCGTCGCGACCTGGATCTTAATGAGAGCGACGCTTCTGTTCCGATTCGATGCCTCTGTCAAGCAGCCTCGTGCAGCGGTTGGATCAGCGGGGGACCCTACGCCAGCGCGCTCGACGAACAACAGGCGATGGAGGCGGTTGAGCATCGCCGTGCTGCCTCGTTGCAACGCATTACCGAGCAGATTGCGGGGATCAGAAAAGCCCTAGGGCCTCGGCAGGCAGCACAGACGGCCAAGTGGGTTACCGCGAGTGCTGCAGACAGAATTCACACACTGGCGGTGGCAACGCTCAGTCGAGCACAGGAGACTGCCAAGTGCTTCGACACGTTTGCAGCGAAACGGAGGAACTGGACACGTTGGGACGCCGAACTGCTCTGGGAGGTTTCCGTGCCCTGGCAGGGTCAACAGCAGGGCGACATTGACGACAAATACGCTGAAGCGTATCGTACTCATCGCAAGGAGCCCGAGAACTGTCCACATTTTGCGGAGCTCTATGCAAGGGCCCAAAAGTTCTGGGAAGCTCGAGACTCGGCAAGTGTATCCGCAGCGTCGCCCGCAAACCACTGGGTCGTGATCGCGCATCAACAGAGTATTCGCGCTTTGTTGAACACTGCTATTGGCCAGCCACGTTCGTACCATCGCATATGGAGGATCGTGAACGCAGGTTGCACGCTCTTAGATCAGCAGAGGCGTGTACACCTCGTGAACGGACCCGCGAGAAGCGCACACGTTCCCGATGATCGCTTCCTGGAACTCTATTGCGAGTCGGAGCAGACACTGCGTGTGGAGCGTGGTGAGAGAGGTCAGCTCCAGTTGTATGGTCCAGTAGCCACGTTGCAGGAGCATCTCGCGAAAAATGTCCCAGGAATACAAGCGCAAAGGTTTTTATGGTATCCAGGCGGTCGGAGCTGTTTCCGGATTTCCGCAGGAACGCAATCTCAAGCTTCTGGTGCGGTCTGGTATCATAACATTGGACCAGTCGATGTGGATTGGTCACTTGCTCAGTATCTGGAGGAATGCGAGCGAATGGCTGCCGCTCAGGTTTAGGAGAGCGCGATCTGGCTTGCTAGGAAATGATACGTACCGGCACTGGACGCTAGTACGCGAAGCTACCCAGGCAATACTTAGGGAAAGCGTGCTCCCCTGGCAAGCGATACTTGTTCGGAAACGAGCCGTCCAGTGCCGCTCGATGCCGAGACCTTTACTTTGCTGCAACGCGCGCTGGCTAGGTTCCAGATGATAGCGATGCCGCCGAGCGTTGTGGTATCGCGTTAGCATTATTTTGGCGCTATGCAGTTACAATCTGGGCATCGTCTGCTTCGGACTGACCACAACGCCAAAGCGCTTGTCGAGCAGCGTTGAACGGCTGTAGCTGGCAGTAACCCGCGAGAATCCGCGAGCGAAGCAGCGGCCGCTGCTATTGCGGTACCAGGAAACTCGCCAGCGGCGGCGGGTGCTCCTTGGAAGCTGCACTAGTCCTGCTGCCGTCCACTGGTGCCTATTTCCAGGTCCCAGCGTACCATCGCTTCCGTTGCCGATCTATGCACAAGAATGTGCACCTTCGCGTAAAGCGAGTCGAACAGGAATCAGAGCGACTTGTTCGTACGCTACCAAAGATAACGAGTTCTGCGAATGGCACATGCTGCCTCCTTATCAATAGTTGAGAGCATCGCTGTCAAGGAGCTGCCGCCTCTGCTGCGCTGCCTCATACGCTATCTCGCGTGTCTAGGATGCTGGTAGCGCGTCATCGGAGACCGCGCCATTACCCTGAATCTGCTGCATTTGCTGGCACAGCTGCTGGAGTTGACGGCAAAGTGCGCGACCGTTTCGATCAACAACACTTGGGAGCTGAAGCTCGACCTCAAGCGCCGCGATTTTGCTCCGAAGCGTTTTGAGGCGACGATACGGCCAGTGTGCAATACCGTTGCGACGAGCAATCTTTTTGAGGAGCGTCACGCAGATTCCAAGATGCCTAGCCACCACGTCACGGGGCAAATGAAAGAAAGAGCGCAAGTCGGAGAGCGTGATTGCGTAGAGCGTGAAACGTTTCGATTTGCCACGAATTCGTTCACGAACTCGGGCAAAAGCCTGCGCTGTGTCCGGGTCCACTGCAGGCTGCGAATCAATGCCATGTGAATCGCTGGAAGCGTGTCCGGGCGTTCCGCTCGCCGACGAGTGCGGACTAGTGGCTGATGGTGGCTTGCATGCAACCCCTACGCCCGGGAAATCTGGCTTTTCCAGGGAGCAGCATTCACGTTCAGCGACAAGCTGCTCTGTCGCTAGCGAAGACCTCGGTTCCACAGCGGCAACTGGCTCGAAAGAGTCCAGCGAAAAAGACCACAGTGCATACGTTTCTGCTTGTTCAACGCTGGACCAGGCGTCTGTAACTGGACTCACTCGAGAGGCTGCTGCGCGGGCGCTGGCGCCCTCCAGCGCACAGCAACTCTGGAATGGAGCATCGCTCTCGATACCGAGAGCGGCAGCGTTCACACCGGATGCCCTGCGCGGGTGTACCGGAGCATCGGGAGCGTGTTTGACGCTCCTCGGGCAAGGCTGCGAAGAGGCTCGAGATGGAGACCCTGCGAAAGCGCAGTTCGCCGCAGGTCTCCAGAAGACATCGAACATGTCGAGCGGTGCAGCGAACTCCGTTTCACTGGGCGCCTGCGAGAGCCCCGCGGTGACTGGATCGTGAAGTGATGTCGGAAGCAACCAGGTTGCACGCTGCCAGGATGCTTCGGGGATTCCACGCATCCGCTCTCTGCTCCAGTTGCTGGCGCGCTCACAGGTTACCTGCAGACGACCGATTGGGTTGTTCCGGTCTGTAACGTTTCCCCCAGAAATGGTGACATACACGAAGTGAGGGCTTGCCAGGGGCGTCCGTTGTTGATCGAAAGCGAACAGCGTGCAGCCGAAACGCGTCTCTGATGCCACCTTGATGCGCATATGCAGGTAGATCTCCAGTTCGCAGACGCCGTTTGATGCCAGGCGGCATCCGCAGGGTATACGGAGTACGTGGAGCCGGCTCTCTGCAGCGCGAGGTTGCTTTGGGCGACTGTGTCGTGCGGTCAGCGCCACCGCCGCCGTCTGTCTCAGCGGTGGCGATGCTGGTGCGTCGCTGCCGAAAATCGTCACCCTGGCAAATGACGCATCCGGAGCATCTTGGTGAACTGGTTGCGAGGCGGTATGCCGCAGGTGCGTATTCCGATCTGGGGCCAGCGTCGAGTGCCATTCATGTGCTGGGCTGCCTTCGAGGTCGTGATCAAGATCAGGACAGATGCTCTGCCACTGGGTACCGTTTTTCGCCCGAATCTCCAGCATTGAGTGTTGTGCAATCTCCGCAGGGCAGTCTCCGTGGAGGACCGCTTCAACCCAAATGCAACGATGCAGTACAGGGCCATGGCGCTCTGGTATCTCGTCGGTGCTGATGTACCCGGGCGCCGCGTCGATGCCGGGTGCCGTTTCAGAGTGCGAACAGAGCGAGAGATCGGGCATATTCGAGTTCCGTTTCCCAGCGATGCCTTCAAGTCTCTCGGTTGAAGCTTGAGATAGGACTGCTTCGTCCACGGGAGCCAGGTCATCTTGCCGTCTGTCGGAATGGAATCCAACAAAAGCGCGCTCCATCGAATCGGTGGAGCGCGACTGCCGCATCGCATGCAAACAATTGGATCTATCCTTCGTTGTTGGCATCGTTGATCCTCGCAGGCCAGCACCCGATGAGGGCACATAGCGCCCGTCGTGTAGCGGACACGTCGTGCTACAGCTCGCAGTTTCCGCAGTGTGCGAATGTGAGCACGCAGCGATGGCCCACTGCGGATCCACGACCGCCCCGTAGCTTCTCCGCTCGCTGCTTCCGCCGGGCTTGGGCGGCCGCCGCTCCCCCAGTCGCCGCTTTTGGATGACTGGGTCACCGGTGCCGGTACCTGCAAGCAGCCCCGACAACCGAAGCGGTGGCCCCGGCGGAGGGAGCAGCGCCTCCGCCGAGCCGCTTTCGCAAGCCGCATCGTTCCCTGAACCAAACGAGGAGTCAAAGTCATTCCACGCTNAAAATAACCCCGCAGACCCTGGGAAACGTCTCATCGGAACCCAAAGCCGCAATCTTCGACACGATATCCAACAGAAATAAGAAAACGTGACCGCCAACCGCAAGCACCTATCCCAACGGAAAAATCTCGTTAGCTGATTTAGAACACTGACTCGGGTAGAAGCTCAACGTTTGATCTACTGAGCATCCAGAAGATACAAGCACGAGTGTAGCCTGCAAACGAAACGCCTCCCCCGAAGAGACGCGTTGCACCGGCGAGATCGGATGCTCAGCGCCAGGCAGGCAGGCAGGCAGGCAGGCAGGCAGGCAGGCAGGTTGCAATTTCCGGTGCTCGACGGAGGCGACGTCACGCA
>JGI24721J44947_10011186_pt1 | contig 11238 bp, 9 predicted proteins | sample YelNatPaOPGAMG01_FD_44947 | JGI IMG/M metagenome (IMG submission 44947)
AAAACAAAAAAACTAAGTATGGAACGGAGGTTTTTAGGCATATTTCAGAATTATTGAAAGAGGCAAAAGAACTTCATAAAAGAGATTGGCAAAAATCCCCAACTCCGAATAAAGATCATGAACAATCTTGGCGTGCTTTTAAAGGTAAAAATTTAGAGAAATTAGTCGCTTATATTATCAAAGATGAAATTGAAGGTTTGGGTTTGAAAGTAGCTGATGGGAATACTCTAGAAAGAACCAATAGTAAAAACCTTTCAGAAGAATTAAATCGAGTAAAAAGAAATCTTTTAATTGATTATGGGGAGTTTGGATCACATTTACCGGATGTTGATATAATCATATACGATCCAAAAACTTGTGAAATTATCGCTGTAATTTCCAGCAAAGTCACATTACGGGAAAGAATTGCCCAAACCGGCTATTGGAAAATCAAATTAAGTCAAGATAAAATTACAAGAAATATTAAAGTTTTCTTTATAACTCCTGACGAAGATAAAACTTTAAGCATTAAAAAACCAGCAAAGAAAGGTAGAGCAATAGTGGAAGTAGACACAGATGGAAGTTATGTGATGAGTGAGGAAGAAATAGAGGAAAGCGATAAAGTTAAAAAATTTGATAAATTTTTAATTGACTTAAAGGATTTAATCTATGCCAAAAGAAATAAAAAATAAAATAAATCATCAGAAGATTGTTAGTATTCAACACCAAAATTCTGTGAATGAAAAACCACCTTTTGAAACAACTACGCTTTGGGATTATCCAAAGCAGAGTTACGGCAAAAAACCAAAAGGTAATAACAAATTTCAGGGTGTTACCCCAGCTTTTATTATTTGGAATATGATACAGAGATATACGAAACCCGGAGATTTAGTAGTTGATCCAATGGCAGGAAGTGGAACAACGATTGATGTTTGCGAAGAAGAAGGAAGAAAAGTGATCGGCTATGATATAAATCCTCAGCATCCAAAGGTTATAAAAAACGATTCGCGTAAAATTCCTCTTGATAACAACTCAGTTGATATGGTTTTTATAGATTCTCCTTATGGCGATAATGTTAATTATTCTAATGAACCGGCAGATATTGGAAAAATTTCTGCCGAAGACCCAAAATTTTATGAAGAGCTAGAAAAAGTTGCCCGCGAAATTTATAGAATTTTAAAACCCGATAAGGTAATAGGGTGGTTAATTGGTGATCAATGGGTAAAAAGAAGATTTACACCTGTAGGATTTAAAATTTATCAAATGTTGGTTGATAATGTAGGTTTTGAGCCTATTGATATGATTTGTGTAGCACGTAGAAATCAGAGTTCGAACACTAGAATTTGGCACTATCGGGCACAAAAATTTAATTTCTTTTTACGAGGATTTAAATATTTAATTTTAGCGAGAAAACCTTATGAACAAATAGAAAATTACAAATCTGCCAATAAAGTAAAATGGCATAAATATAAATAAGCTTTTGTTCCTCTATTTAGAAAAAATCTTTAAAAAACCCTAAAGAAGTTAGAGATGTAATTTTTACTATATATATTTTTTTAAAAAATAATATTAAATGCATAAAAACAGAGTAAGAAATAGTTTAAAATTTTCATTTTTAGATGGGGTATTTGCTTCAGGTATGACTGGTTTAACCTCAGATTATATTACCCCTTACGCATTAATTTTAAAAGCCACATCTCTACATATTGGATTTTTAAGCGCAATGCCTAATTTAAGTTCGGCTTTGGTGCAATTATATTCTGCGGATATTGTTGATAGATTTAAAAGTAGAAAAAAAGTAATTAATTTATTTGTATTTTTACATTTATTAATGTTTATACCAATAATGTTAGTTCCTTATATTTTCAGTAAGCCTGTTATATTTTTAATAATTTTTATCACTTTGCTTAATAGTTTTAATGCTATAGCTTTACCTGCCTGGGGTTCTTTAATTTCTGAATATATACCAGCTAAATCAAGAGGAAAATACTTTGGCTGGCGCAATAAAATTCTTACTATTATAACTGTATTTTTTAGTTTTGTTTCAGGTTTTATTTTACATATTTTTAGAGATAATGTATTAAGAGGATTTTTAATTATTTTAATTTTAGCTTTTACTTTTAGATTTCTTTCTTGGTATTTCTTGACAAAAATGTATGAGCCACCTTACAAATTAAAGGAAGACGCTTATTTTAGTTTTTTTGATTTTATAAAGAGATTAAAGGTCTCTAATTTTGCAAAATTTGTTTTATTTGTTGCTCTATTGCATTTTTGTGTAAATATAGCCTCACCATTTTTTTCTGTTTTTATGATAAGGGATTTAAAATTTAATTATATTATTTATACTATTTTAGTTACAACTGTTCCAATTTTTAATATCCTTACAATTAATAGATGGGGAAGACTCGCAGATAGGGTAGGTAATCTTAAGATTTTAAAAATAACCTCCCTGCTTATTGCCTCTTTGCCATTCTGGTGGATTATTAACCAAAATCCAATTTTTCTTATTTTAATTCAGGGTCTGTCCGGATTTGCTTGGGCTGGTTTTAATCTTTCTGCTACAAATTTTATTTACGATGCTGTTAGCCCCNCTAAACGCACACGTTGTATTGCTTATTTTAATGTTTTTGTAGGTTTGGCNTCTTGTTTTGGTGCTCTTTTTGGTGGTTATTTAGTAAATATTTTACCTNCTCTTTTTGGATATAGAATTTTAAGTTTATTTCTTATTGCAAGTATTTTAAGATTTTTAGTAGCCTCCCTTTTACCTAAGAAGATAAGAGAGGTAAGAGATGCTGAGGAATTAAATAATATAGATTTATTTTTTAATATTGTTGGATTGAAGCCAAATTTAGATAGAGATTTAAAGAAATAATTAAAATCATAAAGTTTTATAGTCTCGCTTTTTTACTTATTTTAAACACTTTGAAAAATTTTAAATTTTTTATATTTTGAGTATTTGACTTAAAAATTATGTTTCTTTAAATTAATAATCAATTTTTTATAATAGAAATGAATCTAACTTTAGACACAATAAATCCAATATCCAAATTCAAGAACACGAATTTTAAATTTAAAAAATCTGTGCAATCTAAACCTAATCTTGTATCTATATTATTTAATGCTTGGAATTTGGATTAAATTTAATAAAAATGAATAGATATAGAATAAAGTGTATATGGCATAGTTTAAGAATTTAGAAACTATTGCTGTATATCTTTCATTACAATTTAAAATTAAACATTACGAATTTATTGCTTTATACTTCTCGCATTATGCAACATAAAAAGCTTTATAACAACCTAATATAAAATTTCAGATAAAATTATTTTGATAACAGATATACATTTGGAGTTAACTGATTTAAGGTTTTCTTATTTTTATGAGATTATAAATAAAAATTTTTGGTTTGCTTTTTTATATATTTTTTAAAGACATTTCTTTAATCTATATAAAAAATCTTGGCAAGATAAGTTTTTTAAATAAAATAAAGATAGAACTTGCAATTATTAATAGCAATATTTTATGCAAACTTCTTTTATTAAAACAATTTTTATAATTTTTATTTCTTTAATTTTTTCAATGGAAGTTTTTGCTAAAGATAAAATCTATATTTTGCCATTAGTAAAGCAAGAAGATGTAATTGTATATCTAAAGAATAATCTATCTAAAATATTCTCTTTGGAGGTTGAGGTTTTAGATAATAGAGAGATTTCATTATTTAGTTATAATCCAAAAAGAAAACAATATAATTCTACTTTAATTTTAAAAGAACTATTAAAAGATAGATTAAAAGGTTATACATTAGCAATTTGCGATGTTGATTTATATGCGGAGGGGTTAAATTTTGTTTTTGGAGAGGCTAGTTTTTTAAATAAAATTTGTATAATCAGTTTAACCAGATTAAGACAAGAATATTATGGTTTACCTAAAAATAATAATTTATTTTTAGAACGCACCTTAAAAGAAGCAGTGCATGAGTTAGGTCATCTTTTTNGTCTGGGACACTGCTCTAATCCTAAATGTGTAATGTATTTTTCTAATTCCATATTAGATACAGATAAAAAAGACTTTAATTTTTGTATCCTTTGTAANAAAAAACTTAAAAATGTTAATTGATGCAAATAAAATAATTAGAAAACCCTACCCACATATTTTAATTATAACCAAAAAAGAAATTCATGGCTGGTATCCGGGTAAAAGAGAATGTACTTCCGAAAGACTTCTTATTAATCCTTATAATGGCTGCTCTGTAAATTGTTTTTATTGCTATGCAAGGGCTTTACCCGGATATTTTGAAGTTTTTAATAAAAAAAATATTATTTTTGTCTGCAAAGATTTTGATAAAACTGTTTCAAGACAACTTGACTCTTTAAAAGTTGTAAGTTGCGGTTATTTATCGCCTGTGACTGACCCTTTTCAAAAATTAGAAAGTATTTATCATTTATCAGAAAAAATAATTGAAGAATTTATAAAGAGAAATATCCCTATTGAGTTTATCACTAAATGTAAAATACCAGAAAAAATAATTGATTTAATAAAACTACAGAAACATTCCTTTGGACAGGTTTCTATTTTAACTTTAAATGAAAATTTAAGAAAAATTCTTGCTCCGGGAGGAGCGACTACTGATGAGTTATTTAATAATTTAAAACTATTATCTAAAAATAATATCTTTTGCGTTTTAAGAATTGATCCAATATTTCCTTTTATTACAGATAAAAAAGAAGAGTTATTTAAATTAATAGAAAGGGGGATTGACTGTGGAGTGAAACATATTATTTCCAGTATCTTAGATATACCTTTTAGGATTAAAGGATTAATTTTAAATAGGATAAAAAAATATTTTGGTTTTAGTATCTATCAAAAATATCTTTCTCTTTATAAAGAAAAAATAGGTTATTTAAATGCAAAAATAGATTATAGAAGAAATATATTTGGTTTTATAAGGGAATTTTGTGATAAAAAGAAAATAACCTTTGCTTTATGTATGGAGTACGGGCTAAATGGCGGAGAAATCTTTGGACTTAATAAAGAATTTATGAGTTCAAAAAATTGTGAAGGAATAGATATTCCTATATATGTGAAAGAAAATAATGTTTTTAAGCCAATTTGTAATTGTTTAGGTAATTGTCTTAATTGCAAAGAACCTTTGTGCGAGATAAAAGATTTAGCCTTAGCAAAAGCAAAAGATATGAGAAAATCTTTTAAGTTAAAAGATTATAAAAGGTGGTCAGAGCAGTTATTTAACCTTTTTTCTAAAAGATGTTTAAGTTAATTTTAGTTCTTAATGCAAAACTAAATCAAATTATTTTGAGACTTTTTTAATTATTTCTCTTTAGGGGGGGTAGAGTTATATTATTCTTTCGGTACGGGTTTTATCCAATTTTTAAAATTTAAAAGTATAATTAAAGAGGTATTTTAAAAAAATTCGAAAGAGGCATCAGCCCATTTCAGGTAGTAAGTGTGGTTTTAACCGGAACTATGGAGGTAGCAAATATTGCCGTAGTAGCAGACGCTATTTCTTTAGATGGACCTAGTGCGGTTTTCCGGATGTGGATATCATTTCTTTATTTTTATTAGGTAAGGTGGTTTTTAATTTAACCAAGAATTTTTTAAATAAAAAATAATATATAATTTAGATGTTTAAAAATAATGCAGGTTCTTGCTTCAAAATATATATACCCTAAGGACCAAAAGAATTTAGAAGTAAATTTTTTATCATTTAACAATTTAAAAGTTCAACTATCTTTTTTTCAAAAGAGGGTTTTTAAATTTAAATCATCAGAAAATGAAAGAGATCTACGATTTGTTAAATATAGAAATTCCTATACAGTCTATGCTTCCACTTTAGATGTATTTGATGGAGAATTTATTGCCCTTTTTAATTTGATAAAAAAGATTTATAATGTTAAAATAATTACTATCCATCCGCAGAAAGGAGATTTTAATTTAGCTTTTAAAAAATTTAAAGATTTACCAGATGAAATTAAAAGTTTAGATTTGATTTTAGCCTATGAAAATTTCCCATCAAATACTGTAAATAGGAAATGGATATATGATGCTAAAGATATGTATGATAGTTTTAATTTTTCTTTTTTAAAAATAACATTTGATATAGCATATTTTGATAACTCAAAAGATTGTATTAGCAAACTTAATGAAGTATATGATAAGGTGAAAATTATACACCTTTCAGATAGCAAAGATAAGAAAAACATTTACCTTTTTTTGGGTGGGGAGATTTTTATTTAGAGTTTTAGAATATCTTAATGGGTTTGAAGACAGGTAGTTTTTGGTTTAAAAAGATTGAAAGAATTTTATGTTAAAGATTGGTTGTTGCGGGTTTGCAGTTAAAAAGAGAGAGTATTTCAAAAATTTTTCTGTGGTTGAATTGCAGCAGACCTTTTATCAATTGCCTTCAAAAGAACTTATTTTAAAATGGAGAAATGAATCGCCTTTGGATTTTGAATATACATTAAAAGCCTGGCAATTAATTACTCATCCTCCAAGTTCCCCTACATATAGAAGAATAAAGATAAAAATAAAAAATGAAAGAAATTATGGGTTTTTTAAACCAACGGATGAGGTATTTTCTGCTTGGAACAAAACCTCGCAAATTGCTGATATCCTAAAGGCAAAGGTAATTATTTTTCAATGTCCCGCCTCATTTGGTCCGGAAGAAGCAAACATAAAAAATATGAAAATGTTTTTTAAAAAAATAAAAAGAAAAAAATATATTTTTTGTTGGGAACAGCGGGGAGGTTGGGAGAATAACTTAATTAAAGAAATTTGTGAAGAACTAAATTTAGTCCATTGTGTAGATCCTTTTAAAGGTAAACCGGTTTTTGATAATATAAATTACTTTAGACTCCATGGTATAGGAACTTATAATTATAAATATACTAAAGGTGATTTAGAGAGATTAAAGGAAGAATTAAATAAATTTTCAAAAATAACTTATGTGATGTTTTAATGTTTATATGTTTAATGATGCTTTAAATTTTAAAAGATTGATAAATGGATAAGCGGTTAAAAAGAAGTTTTTTTAAAAAACATCCTAAATTTATTGCTCCAAAACTCTTAGGAAAGTATTTAATAGTAAATACAGGAGAGGGGAAAATTATAACCAAAATTGTAGAGACAGAAGCTTATGGTGGAAAAGAAGATTTGGGCTGTCATGTGGGAAGATTTGGTTTTAATAAAAGGACTGCGCTTTTATTTGGAAAAGTAGGTTGTGCGTATATTTATCCGGTTCATATCAATACTTATTGTTTAAATATAGTCTGTCATAGCGATAGAGAGGCAGGAGGAATTTTAATCAGGGCATTAGAACCTTTAGAAGGGAAAGATTTGATTTTAAAGAATATAAATAAGAGTAATTACGATATCCATAAAGTATTAAACGGTCCGGGAAAGGTCTGCAGAGCCTTAAAGATAGATAAAAATTTAAATGGAGAAGATTTAATTAGAGGAAATAAAATTTATATTATTGAAGGCGAAAAGATTGATGATAAAGAAATAGTAAAAACTCCACGTATAAATATCCCTTATGCAGGAATATCTAAATACTGGAAGTGGAGATTTATAATAAAAAATTCAATCCAGATTTTGCATTAGATTGTTAGAGAATATAGTGCGTAGAGCATAGCGTATAATAAAAACCATGGCTAAAAGAGCATAGTGTATAGATTAAAATATTTTCCTATTCTCTATACATCTATCCAATTTTTTAAAATTTTTATTAAATAAACCCAAACACTAAATAATATATAGACTACACAGATTAGGTTTAGATTGCACAGATTTTTTAAATTTTAATTTAATCAGTGTAATCTGTATTTCGGGATTTGGATATTGGAATTTTAATTTTATAATTGTATAAGTTTTATATTTTGATAAAATAAAAAAAATGCAAAAGAATAAACCTACTTTGTCAGTTATTATTACTGCTTTAAATGAAGAGGATAATATAGTTTTTGTGATTAATAATATTTTAAATGCATTTGAAAGATTTAAAATTAATGGAGAGGTTATTGTAGTAAATGATGGTTCAACTGATAATACTAAAAAATTAGTTGAATCTTTTATAGAAAAAGATGAAAGGATTAAATTAATTAATCATAAAACCCCACAAGGAGTTGGAAAATCTTTTTGGGACGGAGTTGATTTTTCAAAGAGTGAAGTTGTGGTATGGTTTCCTGCAGATAACGAAAACGATCCAAATGAGATTTTAATATATTATGATTTAATAAATGAAGTAGATTTAGTTTTACCATTTATATTTAATAAAGAGGTTAGGCCATTTTTAAGACATTTTCTTTCTTTTGTTTATCGTTTTATTATAAATACAACTTTTCTTTCAAGTTTTAATTATACCAATGGAACATCTTTGTATCGTAAATGCGTTTTAGAAAGATTAAACAGAAGAGATTATGGATTTTTTTTCCAGACAGATATAGTAGTTAGAGCCTCTAAAATGGGTTATTTATTTGCAGAGGTACCATGTAAACTTAATCCAAAAGACAAAAAAACTTCTAGGGCTATATCAATTAAATCTTTTTTAAGTGTTATAAAGGGTTATTTAAGATTATTTTTTGATTTTTATATTTTTTATAGAATTAGAAAAGAAAAAGAATTCCCTTTTAATTCAGCAACAAGATTAAGACGCCTAAATGATAAAAGATAGATATATAATTATTTTTTTATCCTTATTATTTTTAATAGTTGCAATACCAAGGATAATATTTCCCGAATTAGACCACGGGGATGAGTTTGCAGATGCCTGTACGCTTAATGCGGGAAAGAATTTTGAAAAATTTGGATTTATAAAATGTAGGTTTTTGCCATTTTATGAACCTCAGATTGATACACTTGAGAATCCATACACACATTACCCACCCGTTCCTGAGATTTTAAATGGTATAATACGTATAATATCTAAATCCGATTCTTTAAGGATATATAGAATAATTTCTTTATTTTTTTCACTTCTAAATTTAATATTTTGGTATTTGTTTTTAAAAAATATAACTAAAAATAGTTTTATTGCTTTTTTGGGTTCTATATTTTATTTTGCAAATCCATATTTTATATTTGGAGTAGATTCAATAAGGGAACAGTCTTTAGCGGATTTCTTTAGATCTTTGGTTTTATTTTCCTTTGTTAAAATTTTTGATATTCCAAAAGAAAAACAAAAAAAATTTTGGCTAATCTTGTGGTTTATTATATTTTTGGAATCTTTAATTACTCTTGATTATATAATCTATTTATCTTTATTTATAATCATATTTAAATATTTATTTAAAAAAGAGTTTTCTTTTACAATAATTCTTTTATTAATTTTAGCGCCTGTATTTGGTTTTGCTTTGCATTTTTTTCAAAATGCTTGGTATTTTAAAGGCATGCCTCTTGCAATAGAAGATTTTAAAAATATAGCAAAGGATAGGATAATAAAAAGTAAAGACGCCCCCTTAGAAAGATTTGACTTTTTTATCTGGTGGGATTTTGTAATTGTAAGGTATTTTTCTTTAATTTTTTCATTTAGTTATTTTATTTTAGGTATAGGAGTATTTATTTGTTATCTGTTTTATAAATCTTTATCAAGNAATATAAAAAGTGAGATAAGGATTTTATTGAAATTACTTTTGATTTTTTGTCTTTGTGGTATAAGTTGGTATGTTGTTTTTCCGGCGCACTCCTTTGCGCATGCTTTTGTTCCTTATTTGGTTAGACATTTAGTACCTGTTGGTAGTCTTTCTTATGCTTTATTTTTTTATATAACTTGGAATTATATAAAAGAGAAATCAAAACATAAATATTTTTTAAAAATACTATGGTTTTTTTTAATCTTTATAGTTTTGTTTACAAGTATAACAAATAGCGATCTTCCAATAACAAAAGAAAGGATAATATTATCTAAAGATTTTTTGGTATTTAAAAATTGTCTTTTAAATTTAAAAAACAATAGCAATCCAAAAGATATAATAGGTGTTAATTACTATAGATTTCCATTTATGCGATATTATTTAGATAGGAATATGATACCTATTTTTAATAAAAGTTTTTTTGAAGAGAAAAATAGTTTTCCAAAATATTTTATATTTATAACAAGAAATGATCCGGTAAGTAAAGAACTTTATGATTTTCTGACACAAAAGTATAAAGAAATTTATAGTTGTAGATCTATTAGATTCCCTAGTGTATTTTTTGAATTAAAAGAATAATGCATTTTGCTTTAAACAAAAAGGTCTAAGGTTGGCATTATTGGATTTATAGATATATCCAATATGAAAATAATAAATTTGAATATTGTTTCCAAACAACTTAATGAATTAAGAGATGAGAGTCGCGGTTATAATACCCGTTAGAGGAAAAGCTATTTATTTAAAAAAATGTTTAGATTCTATTTTTAGTCTAAATTATAAGGATTTAGAGGTTATAGTAGTTGATGATGGTATTGATGATGACAGTAAAGATATCTTGGATAATTTTAAAGATAAGATTAAGATTTTAAATAGTCATTTTAAAGGCCCTTCTTTTGCGAGAAATTTAGCAGTTAACTCTACAAATGCAGAGTTTGTCGCTTTCGTAGATTCCGATTGCATAGTGGATAAGAACTGGATAGAAGAATTGTTAGTTGGTTTTAAAAGATTTCCAATTGCTGTATCTTGCGGAGGAAGACAATTTTTGCCACCTGATTCCAATTTTTTTGAAAAAAAAGTTTTTAATTTTATGGAAAAATTAAATTTTATATCTGATTATACACATAATTTTAAAGATATTGTTAAAGTGAAACATAACCCTTCTTATAATGTTATGTATAAAAGAGAGGTTTTTTTAAAAGAAGGCGGTTTCAAAGAAGGTTTATGGCCTGCTGAAGATGTAGAATTTGATTGGCGTTTAATAAAAAGGGGTTATACTTTAATATTTAATCCAAAAGCAATTGTTTACCATTATAAGCCTAAAAATTTAAAAGATTTTTTAAAGATGATGTATAGATATGGTCTTTCACAAGGTTATTTGGTTAGACAGTATGGTTTATTTAGAAAAATACATTTTGTGCCTTTGTTGTTTTTTGGAACTCTTTTTTTATTAATTATTCTTTTTTTTAATAAAGCTTATCTTTATAGATTTTTATTGATTTTATTTTTTTTATTAGTTTTACTTTTTATTTTTGGCATAAATATTTTAGATGTGGTGATTTTGGGTTCTTTATCTTGGAATTTTGGATTTTTAAAAGGTTTGTTTTTAAAGATAAAG
>JGI24721J44947_10011190_pt1 | contig 11236 bp, 7 predicted proteins | sample YelNatPaOPGAMG01_FD_44947 | JGI IMG/M metagenome (IMG submission 44947)
CTTTACGAACTCCCCTACGAGGTCAAAGAACGCCTCCACAAGTTGCTGCGCGAGAAGTGGAAGGAGAAATTCCCGACGGCTGCTTGTTGAAAACGAAAACGAGGTGGGAACGATGGCTGGAGGCGTTGAGGTCACTTATGATGCCGTTCAGGAACGATGGCAAATTTCGTCCCCGCTTTTCACCCTAACCATCGGGCTGACGGAGCGGCGGCAGTTAGCCATTTTGTCGTGGCAGAACGCTTTGACCCGAACCGATTGGGTGAAAGTGCCTGTCCCTGTTTTCGGTTTCAGCACAACAATTAACGGCATCCAAGTCACTTCACTTTCCCCGCAAAACGATAGTGGGGCATTCGTTTTCGCTGATGCCCAACAGCGCAAGCAGGGGAATTTGACGGAGTTGCAATTTCGCCTGAAGCACCAACGGCTTGCCCTTGCTGCCATTCTCTGGCTCAGAACTTTTGACGACTCGGCTGTGTTAGAAATGGGCTTTGTCTTGCGCAACGAAAGTTCAGAACCCATTGAAGTTAACGGGCTTGACCCGCTGATCTTGACACTGCACCCGAACCAGCAAGTTCGTTTGCTCACTTTGACGGGTGGTCGCTACGATGACAAGTTCCCGCCAAGCAGTTTCGCTTTGACCGAGCAAACCCTTCAAGATGGAGCATCGGTTAAAATTTCCTGCGGCGACGAAGGGCGTTCGTCAGCGAAAGATATTCCTTGGTTCGCTTTGGGTTTGGCTGCGGAAACGGGCGAAATCCTTGAAGGCGTCGTGGGCGGGTTGGAATGGAGCGGGCGATGGCGGGGCTTGATTCAAAAGCAAGGCAACGCCGTGACGGTTCAAATGGGCGCAACTGAAGTGGTTCACCGACTTTCACCCAACTCCGAAATTCGCTCCCCCTCAGCCTTCTTGTTGCTCTTCACTGGCGATTGGGATGATGCGGGTTGGCAATTGCACCAGTGGCAGGAAAAATTTTTGTGTCCAGCCGCCCCTCAAAACTTCCCGTGGGTGCAGTTCAACTCTTGGTTCGGTTGGACGACAAACATCAACGAAGCGATTTTGAAACGCGAAGTTGACATCGCTGCCGATTTGGGTTGCGAGGTTTTCGTCGTTGACGCCGGCTGGTATGAAGGTTGCGGCACCGGCGATTTCGGACACGGGCTGGGCAATTGGGTTGAGCACAAGGGCAAATTCCCAAACGGCTTGAAAGCCTTGTCCGATTATGTCCACAACAAAGGCATGAAGTTCGGTTTGTGGGTTGAACCCGAACGCATTGACCTTGAAACCGAGATAGCGAAGCAGCATCCTGACTGGCTTGCTAAACGGGACGGACGAATCATCGGCGGCGGTCGCTACGCTCACCTTTGCTTCGGTAACCCGCAAGTGGTTGAGTGGTTCAGGAGCGCCTCGCTAAAGTCATCTCCGACTACGGCGTTGATTGGCTCAAATGGGACTACAACATTGCCTACGGCTTGGGTTGCAACGACCCAACGCACGGTCATCAAGGCGGTGACGGCACTTACGCCCACACGCAAGGCGTTTACGCTGTCAAGGCGTTTTTGCGAGAGAAGTTTCCTCACCTCGTTTTGGAAGGTTGTGCGAGCGGGGGCAACAGGATTGACTTTGGCATATTGCGCCATGTCCACACTTATTGGCTCAGCGATTTCACCCATCACGCCGCCAATGTTCGGTTTCATTTGACGGGCGCTTGGTTTGCGTTGCCGCCTCGTTACTTGAACACTTGGGTCGTTCACGAAGGGACGACGGTCGCTGACTTCCGCAGCCGAATGGGCGGCGCTTTCGGCATCTCGCCGAAACTCGCTGAATGGGACGAGGAGACAAAAATGCGAGCGAAGAAATGCATAACCGAATACAAGCGACTGAGACCTTTTGTGCTCAAGCGAAGGTTCCTGTTAACGCCGCAGGCAAAATCGCTGCAAGACTGGACAGTCTGGCAGTTTCACGACCCGGACAACGATAACGGAGCGATTTTAGCGTTTAGAGAACAATCACCGAACGAAAAGTTAACGGTCAGGCTCAAAGGGCTTAAGCCCGAAATGCGATACGAACTGGAAAACGCAGACACCGGCGAAATTGTCGTCAAATCGGGAGAGCAGTTGATGCGAGAGGGGCTGACAATCGTCATAAGCGAGACCGGTGGCAGCGCACTTTTGTGGGTCTCTCGGGTTTAGGCGGAAGGGGACGCTTCACCGCCAAATGCCTGTTGTAGTTGCCAAGTGAGCCAAGAAGCCCGCAAGGGGCGGGACAAAACATGTGACGACAAAACGGAGGAGCGTGACATTCAACCCGACAAAGGCTATTTCCATCGGGTAGCGAGTCAGCGACCAAAGTTGCCATGCCGTCAAGTAAGCGACAACAGTGCCGAGCCCCGCACCTGACCTCAAAAGGAGCATGGCGATGGGGAAACTGGTGTATGGACCGCCGGGCGTCAATGCTCCGGCAACGCAGCCGATAGCAATTCCGCGCCAACCCGACTCGGCAGCAAGCCACTTTTGAATCCACGATGCTGGCACAAGGGTTTTAATGAGCCCCTCGCATAAGAAGGCGCAAAGGATGAGGGGCAACATGGTCAAAAGCGTTTTTCCGCTGCTTTTCAGGGCATCAACGGGGATGCCCTTCGTCTTCCAGACCGCAAGCCCAAACAAAAGCGCTGTCACCGCAATCATCAAAGCGTTGCTGAGCCACATCTCCCCTTCGCCCCCAACTCATTCAAGTTCTCAACTCGCATTTGGTGCTGCTGTCATTTGACGGTCAAAGTGACGACATTGCGGACTTGAGTTCCCGTCTCGTCTTTTGCGACTAACTCGCAAAGGTAAGTGCCTGCAGGCAGCGGCAAGCCGTCCTGACTTCGCCCGTCCCAAAGGATTTGCCATCGCCCAGATTGCATCGGTTGGTCTTTCGCAATCACTCTAACGGCACGCCCCGTCAGCGAGCGGATGGTCACGGTCAAGTTTGCGGGAGCAGTTAAGGTGCCTTGAATGAGCGCTCCCTTTGAGCCTCTCAGCGGAAGCGCATGGACGCCGACTAACCGGAGCGGTGAACGGGATGTTTCGGCAATCAACCTGAACTTCCTCTGAGGTGCGTCCATCTTGAACCGATAAGCGCTGACCGAGCGAAGGGAGAGGATTTGACCTGTAGCCACATCAACCAGCCACAGCCTGACCGATGACGGGACAGAATGCAAGTTGCTCCATGTCAATGTCAACTCTTGCCCACCGGGTTCGTCAGTCTCAACAACCAACTCCCACATAACTCGTTCGCTAACGGGTCTCATGTCCACAGCGAGAACTTCTGGCGATTTCTTTCGCCAGTTTTCGGTCACAAAGTATGCCCGAACCGAATCGTTCATCGGCAAGGGCGGCATTGGAATGTCGCTTGCGTCCCATCCCTTTTGAGCGTCATTTGCGACTCCGAACTCCAGCAACTCGCTGCCCGCAGCGAGGCTTCTGTCTCCCGTCAGGACTTGAAGGCGAACTGACCAAAGTTTTTGGGGCGATGCTAACTTGCTCGTTGACTGAACACTGACTGGCGGCGGGAAAATTAACTTGACCGTCCTCCCTTGCGTGTCAACCCTCAACCAGTAGGCTTCAAAAGGTTGCAGCCAAACTTTGTCTCCCGTCAGCACATAGTAACTGCCGAACTTGAAAGGTTGTGTCGAGTTGGGGATGTAGCCAATGGGTGGCGACAGAATATAGCCTCCCGCAATCGCTTCCGCCAGACGATATGTTTGGCTTCCGACTTGAACTTGCGCTGAGTTCCAAAGGATTGGGGCAGGGAAGGGATTGGCAATCAAGTTCCAACCGTTTTGCAAGGTCACGGCGTAAGTGGAGTCGGGGTCTAAAGAAATCCCGTCGCCGTTCAGTTTCGTTTCTCGGTCAAATCTGGCGAAGTAACCCAGACCTGCGGGCGGGGTCGGAACGCCTGAATTGAGCGGGTAAAAGGAAGCCCTCTGGTCACCCGTGCCATCTCGGTTGAAAACAGCCCAGACACCCACCCATCGTGCGACCTTTTCTGGCAGAGCCTGCCAAGACTGTCGCTGTTCCGCACTTGACAGCCACAACGGGATGCTGAAAGTCCGAACACCAGCGGCAGCGGTCGGAAAGGCAACTTGAAAGACGAAAGTGTAGGTTTGCGAGTTTCCTGCCCTATCTGCTACGGTCACGGAGAGGGTGTGGCTTCCCTCGCTCAGTTGCGGTGCATTGATTTTCAGCCGTCCCGTTACTTCATCAAACTCAAAACTCGTCAAGGGTGCGCCGTTGAGGAAAACTCGCCTGACAGAATTTGAGTCCAAGCCTGAAGCACCTTGGTCTTCAACCTTGAGCAGCAAGATGGGGCGGGCAACTAAAACGGGTTGATCTTGAGCCGGGAAAAGCATTTGGACGATTGGCGGGCTCGTGTCAACTTGCAGCGCCCTCAGAAATTGACCCCACTTAGTCGTCCTCGCAAAATCGTTGGCATTCAGATAACGGTCGTCAAACTGGCTTGGGTCGGGGAAGTAAATGGCAATCCCGTAAGCGTTGCTGACATCCAAGTCATAACCGCTTGCGTGGGCTTCATACAGCAACGCTTTGTTCGTCCCCGGTCCGTGCAAATCCATCACCGCTTGCGCTGCTTGCCTGACTTCGGCGTCGTTCACATTCTCAACCAGCAACTTGCAGTAGTGATACAGGTCGCGGTAGATTGTCTCGCTGAAGGTTTGGGTTTGACGCCTCAAGTTCAAAAACAGGTTGCCGAATTGACCGATTTTGCGCAGCAAGACTTGGGCAAGGGCATCAACCTTTTGCACATACGACGGGACGACGCTCTGATTGTAAACGGCGATAGTCACTGCGCTCCCTGCACCGTTGGTCGGTTGTCCGGGTCGGTAACTGTCGATGTAGTGCTGAACGAACTTCCGCAGGAACTCCTCAGTGCTAATGCTCGGGTTTTGATACAACTCCCACAGGAAGCGGTCGTAGGGATAGCCGTCGTTAGGCTCGGAAAGTTGAGAGGCGATCAGATAGCGGCAGGCATCGCGAAGTTGGTAAGCTATTTCAAGTTCGCTCATCTCGCTGGCGTCCAAACCAACAATGTCAAAAGGTCGCCCCAAGAATTGAACTGCTTCTGCAAACGCTTGCTTCGTCTCGTCCTCGCTCAGGAAATCGTTGAGGGTGTCCGTGAACATCATACCTCGGGATGGGAGCAAACTCAAACCGCGAAACGGTCTAACGCCGGCACCGTGGTCGGAAAGGATGACGAAGTATCGGTCGGCTGGGAAGTTCTGGATTCCCCAAATCAAAAAGTCCTTGAGCACATTGGGGTCGCCCATGTTCTTCTTGCCCAAGTCGACAATCAGTTGGCTGCGAATGGTGTGGTTCGGTCGGGTTGAAAAATCTGGCGGGAAAGCCTCTTCGGGGTCACGAGTGACATAGTAGCGGCGAGTCGTTGTCCAATTGTTATTGCTGGCATCGTAACGGGGCGAACGGTCCAACTGGACGACGATGTTCAGCGTCGGACCGCTTCCAATTCGCTCCATCTCGTTGAAGTCCTTGATGAGGGCTTCCTCAAGGTCGTTATCGGCTGCCTGATAGACCAACACTGTCCACGCCTTTCTGGGTTGGGGCGAAGTGACTTGGGCGGCAACTAAGGTTGTCAACGCACAAACCAAAGCCAGTATCAGCAAACGGATAGCGCGCATCTGCTCATCCTCCTTTGCTGCTGTCGCTTTCATTGCCCATTTACCCGCCCCATGACCTGTCGCAACATTTTAGCCTGCCTCATCTTAGCACAAAGTCAAACAGCATGTCGCTTGAAGCGTCACCATGTTAGACGACCGAAAACAAACTGTTGGCAGAGGTGGTGTCCCAAAATGCTCTGGCTTCTTGTGACTTTGGGGCTAATGTCGTGCTTGGGCAGCGAGGGCGAAACTTTAACGGTGCGTGAACCGGTTGTCGGCAAAATCTCGGCAGGCGAAACGCTCAAGTTCAAATTGGCGCTTCCTAAAGGTCAACGCGCCTCAGTGACCCTGATGCCTTTGGACGGCGATGCCGATTTGTTTGTGCTCCTCCCGCCGACCACTTCAATCAGCCAAACTCCTTTCAAGTCCACCAATGTTGCCTTGCAAGTTGAGCGGGTGATATTGCCGGCGCAACCGAAGGAGACGGAAGCCATCGTTTGCGTTGTCGGTGCGACGGAAACCCAATTCGTCCTTTCGGTCCGTTGGACGAAGCACAGGTTTACTGTTGCGCCTTCAAAAACCGTCCTCGCCGACATTGAATGGCAGGAGGTCTCTTTCTCCGAGAATGCAATCTTGGGTGCGCTGACTATCGCCAACAAAACCCCGACATGGTTTGAAGTGAGTGTCAAGCCCGTCGGCATTGATGCCAGCAAAGTGAATTTGCCAGCATCCTTTGTGCTCGGACCGAAGGGGAGAAGGTATCTCGGCTGGGTTGCGTTATCGCCCAAATCCCAAATCGTTGTCACCTTCCAAAGGACGCCCAAAGCGGACGCTTTCCTCGTTGCCGATTGTGTCAGCCGACTTGTCGCCGGGGTCGGGATTTCGCCCGAAATTGACATCGCCATTGACGACTTAATGCCGAACTTGAAACCCCTGCTTTCGGTCGCTCAACCGTTGAGGGAAGGAGATTGGAAGCGGGCAGGGACGATGCTCATCGCCACCTTAAGGCGCAGTCCTCAAACCTTGACGGCGCTTCACAACTTCCTTCAACGAACCGGAATCCGACTGCCCAGAGATGTGTTTGGAAGCCGAATTGCCTCAGGCTTCGGCGCAATCTCTGCCGCCATCTCAGCCATGTCAGCAATCAACCTACCCAAGCAGGAACAGGTTGTCTTGACTGTTCGCTAACTGCTTTCCTTTTGCCTGACTGCGTTCAACCTTTGCCGACCGAAGTAGCGGCGATAGGCTTCTTGCATAAGGCTCTCTTCAATGCTCCCGTCCCGCCTAACACGGACGATGCCTCGGTTGCTGTAATAGTGGAAGTGCCAGCCAAATCGGTCAAAGATGCGGAAGTGGTCAAGGAGCATCGTGATGGCGCAGCGGTTAGCGTAAATGTCTTCCTCTGTTTGCTCAAACCCGCCGAATTCGCCGAGATGGATTGGTGCTCGGTGGTCTATGCTGAACTTGAAAGCGGGCAACCAACGCTCAAGTAAAGTCCGAATGTCAACCCGCTCGTTCGGGTATCGCGGCATCAGCCGATACTCGTAATCGTGGAAACTGTAAACGGTCAAAGGGTCACCTGTAGGCTCAAGGTTGGCAAACGCTGCTTCAGGATACGGTTGGGCGCCTGGTCCCCAAGGCGCAATGACTTCGGCGTAAATCAGATGCGTCTTGTCCACCTCGCGGATGGCTTGGGTGATGCGCCGAAGCAAGGCGTTGTAAGCGCGAGGCTCACGAGTTTCAGGCTCGTTGAGCAAATCGTAAGCAACGGCGTCGGGTGGAAAGTCTTTGCACAACTTCGCCAAAGTTCGGTAGTGCTCAACGACATCCTCAATCCACTTCTCGTCCACATTGAAAACATGCTGCAACCCCCGCTCAACGCACCAACGAACCAGTTGCATTGCAGCGTCATCGGTTCGGTTGTGCTGTGGTCGGAAACTGTTTGCCCCTGTCCGCTTGATGAGGTCAAGTTCCGTCAAGTTACCAGGCACCCCGATGTCCGTTGGTCCGAAGCAAAAGGCAGTGAACCCACCGAACCGCTTGAACGGGTGGATGGGGACACGATAAACGATGACATCGCTTCCAACGACTGCGATGTGGTCGCCCCAAACTCCCCACGACCCGAGAACTTTTGCCTCACTGAGGACGCTCAAGCCGGGATAACCTTTGAGCAAACCATAACTCGCTAACGGCGGAAGCGGCGCCAACTTAAGCGGCTCCGTCCCCCATTCGTCCCGAAACTCCCAGTAGTTGTAAGCGTTAGCGACGATGAGGGCGTGAGGGTTTTCGGGATCGCGGACGAAAGTTTCGCTGAAAGTGACAGGGTAGCAAAGTAGTGCCCTTGACCACAACCGACATTGTTGGATGTATTGGGTGACTTCGGTTTCGTTCAGCGGCGCTCTCGTCATCACTTGAGCCATCCTCAAGAGCCCACGCCATTCCTTCAGCGGCTTCAAAACGAACAAGCCAGCGCCCGGCTTGTCAAAAGTGACCGTGACAGCAGTTGTCCCTTTCTCGCCCCTTTGGAAAGAGACCCTTGTCGGCATCTGCAGGAAAACCAATTGGACGGGCAAATCGCCGCCACGAGATAAATCGCAAACGAGAAGCATCCAGTTTTCGCTCATGCGTCCGTGTTGCGCTCGGTCGTAAACCGTCCCGTTAGGTTGAGGTCTCAAACTTTGCACCCTGCCGTTGAGCACAACCCAAGCGCAAACAGGAGTTGGGTCGGCAGGCTTTTGGTAAACCCGCAAGGGCTTCAGCGTTTCCCATCCGGCGATGGTGAACTCCGTGCCCTTGACAGTCACGAACGCTGCGGGCGAAAGTGGGCTGGCGAAAACGGTTGCGGGCGTTGTGATGCGTAGTCCCCAACGAGTGATGTCGTTGTCTAAAAGCGCCGTCGTGTCAAACCAGCCAAACTTGTTCTCCAAACCCCAGTTGAGGTCGTTTATGACCAACGCTTTGTCCACATCGGGATGGCGCAAATCCAAGAGCCTTCGGCGCAGCGTTTGTAGGGTTGCGAGCGCTTTAACGAGTTCGCCCGTTTTGAGCGAGGAGAGCCGTTTCAAAAGACTTTCAGCCCTTTGAAGCATCGGCAGCAAAGTTTTGGATTGCTGTTCGCAAATTTGAGCCCGTTCGGGCTGGTGCAAAACTCGCCACAACTTGATGTGGTTGTCGAGGTTGGTGAGTTCATCGCTCGCCCAAACGAAAAGTGAGAGAACTTCCGTCGCCAAAAGGGCATTTTCGTTGATTTCGCCCTTTGCGATGCTTTCAAGCAACTTGTCGGCAATTTGGTGAATCCAATCGGGCAACCTTCCTGCCCCTCCCCACCCGAAGGCTTCATCGTCCACAATCACGATGCCCTTGCTCCGCAACAAATTGAGCCGCCACTTTGCTTCGTCCGCTTGGCGTTTCAGCCGTTCCTTTTGTGACTTCTCAACGAAGGCTTTCAATTCGGCGATAAGTTGCGATTTCGGAGTTGCTGTTGCGCTGCTGACAACTTGCACTGGAAACCAATTGCGGTCATCAAAATCGGGTCGCATGCAAGGTTCAAACTCCAAGACGGTCAAGGGCGGGAACTTCTGAGACCGCCAGAGGTTCGGCTCGCTCCCGAAGATTTGAGTTGAGCCATCGCTGAAAACCAAAATCCCTTCCATCCGAAAACCGCTGCTCGGTGCGCTGAGGGCTAAAACGATTGACTTTCTGCCAGAAATGTGTGGCGTCAAATCAACGAGCAACTCAACCTCGGCATCGGGTTTCTCTTTGGGTGCTTCCGCACGGGCAATCAACTTGCCGAACGGGTCAAGGTCAGAGAAGCGGTCAAAGCGGGTGACGAAAAGGTAGGCATATCGGTGGGCTTGAACCCTAACTGCGGCGAATTGAAGCGATTTTGCCGGCAAATTGATGACGGTTCGGTAGAGGATGGGCGAAGCGTTGAATTCACGGGTTCGCCAAAACAGCGAGCCCGGTTCAAAGGTTGGCTCACGCCCCCGCCAATCTGGAGCAATCCAAGGCATTGCGCAAAGGTTGCTTGCAGTCAAACTGAAAACCAAACTTGCCACAAGCCATCTCACCTTCCTCACCCCGTTCCCAAATTTTGCGATGGACGAACTCGGGAGGGCGAGGTTCATGCTGAATTGAAAACGACGGCGAATGGCGATTGGCGACTGGCGAATAGCGAATGGCGAGTGGCGAATAGCGAGTAGCGAATGTGAACGGCGAATGGTAAAACGGCAGCGAATGGTGAGTAGCGAATAGCGAGTGGCAAATAGTAGTTTGGAGGGTTGGGCTCCTGCCCGACCGCAAAATTTCAGCACGGCAGGAGCCGTGCCCTCCAGAATTTTTCGCCGAATAAATTCAGCGCTCATCAAATTCCGTCATCAACCACTGGCTAAAGCCAGTGGCATGAGGCGAAAAATCTGAACACCGCACCCAGCACCACGCACTCCGCACCGTTTTTATGCACGCTTGCACCCTTGCACTCATGCACGCTTGCACGCAAGACGGACTTTAGTCCGTAGTTGATGACGCAGAAACTGAGCGCCGACTTTCAACGGGACGAGGGTCGTGGGACGAGGGACGGGAAAAATGGGAGGGCGAGGCTCCTGCCGAGCCGAAAACGACAGCGAATGGCGACTGGCAATTAGCGACTGCAGCGTCAGAAGTTGTTAAGCCGAAAATTTTTCGGCAGTGCAGGAACTCTGCCCTCCAGAAAAACCATTCGCCACTCGCTATTCGCCACTCGCCGTTCGCTACTCGCCACTCACTATTCGCCATTCGCCATTCGCTACTCGCTGCCGTTTCCTGTCCCCCTTCTCCGTTTCTCCGCTTCACCGTTTCACCCTTTCTCGCTCCCTCGCTGCCCACTTTTACTCCTTCCCCGCTTCCCCCTTCCCTGCCTTCTGCTTCGCCGCCATGATGTCAGCAAGGGTTTGAAGGCGCCTAACAGGTTCACCAATCATTTCCGCCACTTCAACGGCGCGATCAAGTTGCCCCGCTTTCGCCATCGCTTCGGCGATGTCCTTGAGCGCCAAAGAACAATCCCATGCGTCTTTAATTTTCTGTGCGATTTGAAGGGCGAGGTCAAATTGCCCTGCTTCCGCCATCGCTTTGGCGATTTCCCTGAGCGCCAAAGAACGAACCAATGCGACTTCAATCTTCTGGGCGGCTTGAAGGGCGAGTTGAAAGGCTTGATTAGCCCGTTCCGTTTGCCCCGCTTTTGCCATCGCGGCAGCGACTTCAGCAAGCGCCGAAGAGCGATGCCATGCGACTTCGATTTTCTGTGCGATTTGGAGGGCGAGGTCAAATTGCCCCGCTTCCACCATCGCTTCGGCGATTTTCATGAGCGCCAAAGAACGAACCCATGAGTCTTCAATTTTCTGTGCGATTTGGAGGGCGAGGTCAAATTGACCCGCTTCCACCATCGCTTCGGCGATTTTCATGAGCGCCCGAGAACGATCCCATGCGTCCTCAATCTCCTGAGCGGCTTGAAGGGCAAGGTCAAATTGACCCGCTTCCACCATCGCTTCAGTGATTTCCTCAAGCACTTCCGAACGACGCGATGC
>JGI24721J44947_10011201_pt1 | contig 11229 bp, 19 predicted proteins | sample YelNatPaOPGAMG01_FD_44947 | JGI IMG/M metagenome (IMG submission 44947)
CTTCCTCTGCGAACGCTACCCCGGACAGATCATCAACATCCACCACAGCTTCCTGCCCTCCTTCGTGGGCTCCCGCCCCTACCACCAGGCCTACGAGCGCGGAGTGAAGCTCATCGGGGCCACCTGCCACTATGTGAGCGCCGAACTCGATGCCGGTCCGATCATCGACCAGGACGTGATCCGGGTCGACCACGGAGATTCTCCCGAGGAGATGGCCCGGCTGGGGCGGGATGTCGAAAAGATGGTCCTGGCACGGGGGCTCCGCTACCATGTGGAGGACCGGGTCGTGATCCACGGGAACAAGACGGTCGTCTTCGCCTGACATCCCGGACCGGCTCAGGAGTGGAGGGCCCAATCCGGCGGATCCCCGGCCCGTGTCAGGAAAACACAAAGGATCGGTCCTTCCCGGTCATTGTCCGAAAAATCCCTTGAGGACATTTTTGGCCTTTCCCCCGATCTCGTTTCCCGCATTTTTAAGGGTCGTTCCCATGGACTTCGCCAGAGAGTCGAAATTCACCGCCGCCTCGAGCTTCTCTTTCAGGGCATTTCCTATTTGCTGCCCGAGTTTTCCCGGGGGAACCCCCCCTTCGGCCTTGCCGATGTTGTTTAAGGTGATGTCCGGAAGGCCCACCGTCACGGTCTTGCCTTGCATGAATCCGGCGCTCGCCTGGGCCTTCGCACCCCTGATGGAAAGCCGGTCGACGATGAGCTTCTTGCCGCCTTCCTCCTGGCTCTTGCCCCCTCCCGACGAGCCGACCTGATCCTCGAGGTGCTTCTGGATGGCATCGAAATTCGTGGTTCCGTTGGCTCGTTCATAGATGACATCGGGAGAGGCCACGGCGATCTTGCGGATCAGAACCACGGGCTTGGCGATGGAGGAGACATCGAGATCGATCTCGATCCGGCCCACCTTCAGGGCGTAAGGCGTCTTGAAACCGGAAGGATTGCCCACCATGAGGCCGCGCACGATCCCTTGTCCCTTCGCCGCCCGGATTTTGACGGAGGAAACCAATACCTTGGTCCCGGTCATCTGGCTTCCGTATTTTTCGATGGCCTCTTTCACCAGACGGTCCATGTTGTTGTGCAGCCAAAAAATACCGGCTGCCAGAATGATCAGAAACACGAGGAGCGCGATCCCCACCTTTTTCATTGTCCTTCCTTCCTCAGAGGCGTACCTTGATCGAACTGGACGATGACTCTCAAAATTAATCTTACCAAACATTTTAAGGACAATCACAAAGACTGGACTGTCGCCAGGGGTAAGAATAGGATGAGCGGCTTGTCGGGAAATGCGATGAAGCCGTAATGCCGGTAAAAAGCAGCGGCCTCAGTGTCCTTCGCTTCCATGATCAGGACATAGGAACCAATATCCGAATGGACGGCACGGGTGAGGGCATCGGCAAGCAAGGTGTCACCCAGACCTTGCCCCTTAAAGGAGTTATCGACGGCCAGACGGCCTATGCGAACAGCGGGCACGGTCGGAAAGCGCGGCAATTTCTGGCTGATGCTGTCTGGAAGAGCAGTCATCAGGAAACTCGCCGATGCCGTGGCGGCGAACATCCTGGGTAACTTGTTCCAGTAGGTAACGGTTCAATGGGTCCAAACCGCAGTCGAATGCGGCTCTATCATGCGCAGGATCGAGCCGCACAATTCGGAATGGTGCCTCGTTCAATCTCTTCGATCAAGGCTTCATATTCGTCGACGGATAGTACAACAGACATTTTTTCCTGTCTCATCCGTAATGTAGTGAGGATGCAGTGCCGGTTTCATGGATTTTCTCCTCCTTACTCACTGATGAAGTTCATTCGTTTCCCGTCTTCTGTCTGAAGGGCACAAGCTCCGCACCGACAAGAAGACATGAAAAAAGCCCGGTTTTACGCGGGCTCCATTCATATATTGAACTTTCTCGGAAGCGGCGGGAATCGAATAATCATCTAAAATGGTCTATTTCAGACGATTGCATAGATTTCAAATTTCGATCATACCCCCAAAAATACCCCCAAACTTGTCTCGCTGGGAAGGGGGATTCTTCGAAAAGAGAACAGTGAAACCAGAAAGATGTGGCTTCTAAAGCCAATCAAGCTTTTGCCAAATCCGGAGCAGGAATCTGTTCGAAAGAAAAATGAGGGATATCCGCCCGAATGCTGGCATGTTCTATGGTCATGGCACATATTTGCCCTTCACGGTCGATATCGATCAGCGTGTTTTCGTCCAGGTCGCGTGTTTCCCCCACGTCTGCTTCCCTGAACTCAATGTAAAGGGTGTCCGTATCGCCAAAGTATTTGATCTTCACGATCTATGACCTCGACAACGTTAGTGGGTTTGCATGTGTTCTCTCAAGATCCGGTTGATGACTTCGGTGAACGACCGTTCTTCCTGAGTCATGGATTTTTCTTCGTAAAACTGCGTGACATCTTTGTCCAACATCATCGTTACCTGGATCCTGGCCTGTTTTTGCAAAATTTCCTTTTTGGGATCCACCCGATTTCACCGTAGGGATCCACCTGATTTCCTGATCGGGATCCACCCCGTGAGCGTCAGTCATAATCGTGTCTTCTTTGATTCCCTTTCAAAAAGAAGGAGACACGATGCCCAGGAAAGGACTGACGATGGTAAGGATTCACGAGGTGTTGCGTCTGATTCAGGAAGGCTTGTCCGATCGGCAGATCGCCCGCTCCCTGTCTCTCAGGCGAAGCCGGGTGGCCGAGATCCGGGGGTTGGGGAACGAGGCGCCAACCGTTCTGGGGACAGCCGCTGTCCCTGAACCCCTCTGGACGGACGGGGTGGACTGGGAGGCGGTGGACCGGGAGATCCGGGACGGCCATGAGCTCAAGCGGATCTGGGAAGAACGGGCGGCCGAACGGACCAGCTATCCGAACTTCTGGAAGTACCTGAACCGGCGATTTGCTCCGCTTCTCAAGGAGACGGTCACGCTCCGGGAGTTTGAGCCCGGGGGCCATTGCGAAGTCGATTATTCCGGCGATCCGGTCATTTGGTGGGATGAACGGACCCGCCCCCAGAAGGCCCAGATCTTTGTCGGGATTCTCTGCCACAGCCAACTTCTGTTTGCGGTGGCGACCGTCGACCAGAAAAAGGCGAGCTGGCTCCTGGCCCACCAGAAGATGTAGGCGTTTTTTGGAGGAGTGAGCCGGGTTACTGTTCCGGACAACACCAAGACCGGAGTCCTGAAAGCCCATCTCTACGATCCGGATCTGAACCCCGCCTATCTGGATCTGGCTATTCATTATGGAACGGCCGTGGTTCCGGCTCGGGCGGGTCGTCCCCGCGACAAATCCTTCGTTGAAGGCGCGATTGGCATTCTTCAGCGACACCTCCGCTGGAGCTTTCGGAACCGCCGCTTCCGAAGCCTGTCCGAGATCAACGAGGCGCTCTCGGTCCTGATCGCCCGGATCAACGACCGTCCGCACACCCGATTCCGGATCTCCCGCCGGGAACGGTTCGAGAGGACCGAGAAAGCCGCCCTGAAGCCCCTTCCTGAGGAACCCTACAGTCTGATCGACTGGAAGGTGTGCCGCGTCCATCCAGACTCGACCATCGCGCTCGAGGGCGCCTATTACTCCGTTCCCTTTCTCCATCGGGGCAAGGAGGTCCGGGTGCGGCTCACCTCCCGTCAGATCGAGGTCTTCGTCGAGACCGAACGGGTCGCCCTCCATGGGCGCTATTTCGGCCATTCCGGCCAACGGATCGTGGATCCGGCGCATCTTCCCCCCAATGCCCAGGCCTATCGGGAGGCCACCCCCCAACTCCTCCTCTCCCAGGCCCGGGGATTGTCCCCCGCCTTGGGCGCCCTGGTCGAAGACCTGTTCCAGGACGACAGCCTGGCCCACCTCCGGCGCGTCCAAGGGCTTCTTCGGACGGCCCGAACCGAACGGGATCTTCTGGGCCCCGAGCGGGCCGACGCCGTCCTTCAGCAGGCCGTCACCCTTCTTCGCTCCCGGGGAAGCATCCGGGTCCGTCTCTTTCAGGCTCTTCTCCAAAGCCTTCGGACCCAGCCTTCCCCTCTTCCGGACCGGACGCCCCATCGCCGTCCCGGCAATCCCATGCTGCGCTCCACCTCCTCTACCCCTATCCAGGAGACTGTCCGATGACCCTGTCCCGTACCCGATCCCTGCTGGCTGACCTCAAACTTTCCGGCATGAACGCCCGGCTCGACTGGGTGCTTGATGAGGTCCGCCGGCACAACTGGACTATTGAAGAAGCGCTCGATGCCCTGCTCCAGGCCGAGAGCGACTTCAGAAAGCAGCGGGGCATCCGCACCCGTCTCCGGGCTTCCCGCATCAAGGGCCAGGCCCGCTTTGAGGACTATGACTTCACCGCTCCCCGTTCCCTGACCAAGGCCCAGTTCAAGGAGATCTCCAGTCTCTCCTGGCTCCACTCCGGACGTCCGCTGGTCCTGATTGGCCAGACGGGAGTCGGCAAGTCTTTTCTGGCCCAGTCCGCCGGAGCCCAGGCCTGTCACATCGGCAAGACCGTTCTCCACTTCTCCGTCACGGAATGGCTCGATGAGCGCCAGGAGGCCCACCGGACCGGTCAGGTCCTGAAGTTCCGGAAACGGATGATCAAGCCCGACCTCCTCGTCCTGGATGATTTTGGACTCAAGAAGTTCACCGCCGAAGAGTCGGAGGACTTCCGGGAGCTCCTGGAGGAACGCTCCTTCGGAAAATCCCTGCTTCTGACCACCCAGCTTCCCTTTGACCATTGGTCGGAAGTCATTCCCGATCCCGTTCTCTCGGAGGCCATCATCGACCGTCTGGAAGGACCGGCCCTGACTCTCCGGATCACGGGAGAGAGCTATCGCAAGTATCGGGGCAAGAAAATATTGGCAGGAGAAGAAAAAACAAGATAAAATCCGTCGCTGACGCTCCGGGGTGGATCCCGATCAGGAAATCGGGTGGATCCCTACGACGAAATCAGGTGGCTCCCATCCCAGGAAATTGGGTGGCTCCCATCGGTGAAATTTTGCACTGTTTTGATCTGGGGAGCTTCTGGCACGCCGTGCAGACCTTCCAGTGGACCACGACGCTTGACCTTCAATTTTGTGAGATCATATTCCTTGCGCATAGCCGATCTCCTCTGATTTTGTTGCCTTTCGAGCCGAGATAATTCGGATCACATCAGTTCTCATAGTATAGCTGATTATCAACACGCGACCTTGATCGAAATGAGCGATAAACAACTCCCTGTCCTCATCGTCATTGTGATCAGGGTCGTAGAATATGGTGGTCCCATGGATCCGGACATTGGTCCCCTCCCGGTCCCACCGGTCCAGCTCCTCGTTCAGGTGCGTCCTGTCTCGAAACCGTCGGCCCGCCAGAAAGTTTCTTTTGACATACTTCACACCGCTTTCGACCTTCCCTTTGGTCCGGGCCCGATAAGGTCGGCAAAACCGGGGCTGATAGCCTCAATGACGGGCAAAGTCCTCGAAGACGGTCTTCATCACCACCGTCCCGCTCTGCCGCCGGATCACCATCGTCTTCGGATTGTCATAAAGGATCGTGTCCGTCACCCCGCCAAAGAAGGCAAAGGCCTCCTCATGTCCGGCCAGAAGAAAGCCCAGCCGCTCGTTGGAATACGCCCGCACAAACATGCGTCGGGAATACCCCAGGGTCATGACGAAAAAATGCACCCGAACCCGACTCTCCCCGAACCAAACGTTACTTGATCCCCAATCCACCTGGGCCTGTTCTCCCGGCCCAGTCTCAAAACGCATCGTCATGTCATTCAGGGCGGAGGAATCCGAAGCGGCCGGACAAAGACCTTCACCGTGTTGTCGCTCCCCTGATATCCCTGCTCCCGTAGTTCCCGGAACAGGACCCGCGCGTTGTAATTGACCTCCGGAGCCCGCTTCGTCACCCACTCCTTCCAGGGATCCAGGACTCCCACGGGCACCAAGGTCCGTTCATACGGCCTCCAGGGCTCTCCCCGCGTGATCTTCCGCACCGTCTTGATGTCCACACCGAGAAGCCGAGCGATTTCCTTTTTCTTTCGTCCCGAGCGATACATCTCGGCAATCCGTTCATGCCTCTGTTTTCCAAGCAAGAGCTCCTCTTTTCCGAACAGTGTTCCGGAAAGAAGAATATCTCTTTTTTCTCTCTGTTGACCCTCTTGGTCCATGTCTCCCTCCTCGGTTGGGAGGGGGGATTTTACACTTCCCACTGACACTTCATCGTCTGGACCGCCTGGAAGGGCGCTTTCCCTCCGTGGCCAAGTATTACAAGATCCTGGTGCATCAAATGCCGGAGGAGGCCCCGCCCTCTCCGGCAAAACCCTCCAGGCGCGGCCGGGAAAAGCCTCCGGCCCCCGTTCGTGTGGACCGGATCGAGTGGGAGAAAAAGCCGGAGCGGGAGACCCGGAATAAGACCACCGGCGTGTATGTCATCGAGACCTCGCACACGGAGCTCTCTCCTTCCGGCATCTGGTCCCTCTACACCTCCCTAACCCATTTGGAAGACGCGTTCCGCTCCCTGAAGATCGATCTGGGCCTGCGTCCGGTGCATCATCAGAACGCCGACCGCTCCCGGGCCCATCTCTTCCTCTCCGTCTTGGCCTACTTCCTGCTCTCCGACATCGAGGCCCGCTTGCAGGCCAAGGGAGACACCCGATCGTGGGCGAGAGTCAGAGAGGTCCTGTCGACCCATGTCCGCCAAACCGTGACTGGAACCGATCCCCACACGCGTTTTTTTGCACGAGAGCCGTCTGTCTTCGACTCCGGAGCCGGAGCAAAAGGCGCTCTACAAGACCCTGGGGTCAAGGATCCCCTCCCCAAAATCAAAACGAGAAAGGCCCTGCCGACGGCCGCTCCCTGAAAAACTCCCCTGATTTAGAGTGACCTAAACCCAGATTTTAAAAAACACATTCCTTATTTATTCTGTACTTAAAACACAAAAATCGAAAGTTGGGCTAGTTTCGATGTTTGAGATTTGAAAGGATTTTTGGGAAGGATAACTTGTCCGAACAATAAAATGTCCGCATAAAAAAAACCATAAAATGTCCTCTTCGGACATTTTATGGTTCACAAGGCAATTGTCTTGGATGTCTTTGGATCTGGTAGTGGGGCGGCGTCAATCGAACAATCATTCCATATCGTCTTCCAACAATGTTTTAGTAGAATTACATTTTTAATGTTACCCCCAAAGTTACCCAAAAATTTTATTTGCCACCCCTCGAAACGAGTGACTTGACCAGTCCGTCCGGACCGAATGTTCATCTGAGAACGCACACGCTCGGGCGGCGGGCTCCGGACCGTTCCTCACCTGCGTTCGGAACCGCTCCCGTTGGTCGCGTCCGCCCCTCGCTCGGTCTTCCTGGGAATCACCGGGAGAAAGCGAATCGTCGTCTGGGGGAAGGTTTTGTCGTGATCTTTACTTCGATGGGGATCGCCTTTGCGGAACCGGCTGGAAGAGCGCTTGGCTGCTCTTCCGTTTTTCCGGTCCGTGTCTTTTTGGAGATTCTAATGGGTCCAGAATTTTCTTTTTCTCCTTCATCTATGTATCTATAACTACGAATTAGACGAATTAAGGGGGAAAAGCCAACTGTAGCCATTTTACGAGCGAAAAAAGGTACGCAATAACTACGAAGAAAGTCTGCATCCCCGTTATATTACTGTTCAAGTTCTTTTGAGGATAAACGCTCCCCTTCGGATCGGAAAGTCCCGGTCGTCTGAAAATTGAAAAAGAACCCGGTTTCCGGTACCGTTACCTGCGAAACTGAATGGTAATCAGCTATACCATCAATAAAGGGGCGTCGTTGATCACGAACGAATATAGACGGCTTGCCGGGATCCTGATCGAATTATCCGACCGTCCTGTGCTCTATTGGGCCAGCGTCTGCGGGTTTCATCCCTCGAACGTCTCGAACTGGCTCCGTGGCCGGGAGACACTTTCAGAAGAGAATCAGGCCGGTGTCTGTCTGTGTAGTTTGCGTTGCGTCTCTTGCCAAACCACGGATTGCTTTTTCTAAAACTGTTGGTATAATAACCAACATGAATGAAGCGCATCTTCTTTACCGGAACCGGAAAGTCCTTTCGAATGGAGCGATTATCGAAATAGTCATCTGGAAACTTGATCGTCCGGATCCGGACCGGAGCCATGGGTTCAAATATCGACTCTTCTACGGAAGGAAGGGCCAGAGAATCGTCGGTTACGACAACGAGAAGGGAAAAGGGGATCATCGACATTACCGGGATCGGGAAGAACCGTATGTGTTCACAACGGTGGATCTCCTCATTGAGGACTTCAATACCGATGTGAAGCGGGAGGAAGAACAATGAGAAAAGTCGTCATTCAGGTAGAAAATCTTGAAAAAGGATTGAATCGGTTCAAGACCGCTTGGGAAACCGGAGAGCCCCAGGGGGAGTTCTTGACCTTCGATTCGGTGGAGGTTCTCTTGAAAACGATCACCACCAAACGATGGGAACTCTTGCGCGTTCTGCAAAAGAACGGCCCGATGGGCATTCGGCCCTTGGCCCGTCTTCTGGGTCGGGACGTTAAAAATGTTCATTCCGATATTCAGGCACTTAAGGAAATCGGTCTGATCGAAGATCACGAAAACGGGGTCTGGGTCCCGTTCGATCAGATCGAATCTCATATCGTCCTGGCTTCTGTGGCCTGATTTCGGGCGGGAACGGAGTTTCGAGAAGTCTGGGAGAGTCCACCCCAGGACGAATTTTTCCCTCAATACCCAAGTCCTGCATCAAGAGTTCTCTCTCTCGCCCGGTATTCGGCCCAGCAGGCTTTCTTGAGTGCCTCCTGTCCCGTGTAAGATGAAATGGCACTTTTTCTGGTAGGATTTTACGCAATAACCCTTACCAGAAAGGATGTGTCCATGGAAAATCCCCCTCTCCCGGAAAATGGGAAGAAAAAACGCTGGACCGTTGAGGAGAAATCTCAGATTGTCCGTCGATACCTGAAAGACCATGTAGGGCTGGCCGATCTGGCCGAGGAAACAGGCAGTACCCCCGGGCTGATTCTGGGGTGGGCCAAACAGGCTCTGGAAGGGATCGAGCAAACCTTCTCCCGGGAGATGCAGCAGCAGAGAAAGGTTCTGCATCGGGAGATCCTGGAAAAGGACGACCGGATCCGGAGGCTGGAATCGGTTGTTTCAGAGCTCTCCACCGAGAACCTGTTGCTAAAAAAAAGCCGTGGGGACCCCTCACCGGGACCCATGTTGCGCCGGAGACGGCGAAAGAGGTCATAAAGACCGTGACACATCTGAAGGAACGGGCGGGATTTCCCATCAAGAAATCCCTGGTCATCTTGAGCCTTCCCGCCCGAACCTATCACCGTTGGACCCGCCTTTCTGGCAAGAAACCCCGTCCGGAGGGCGTTGTGCCCAAGGGACACGGGATCCTGCCGGAAGAGCGGGAAAAGATCATGGCCTTCAAACGTCAGCTCCCCACGGTGGGCGGCGTCCGGCTGGCGTACATGATGCTGGACCAGGGGGTTGTGGCCGTCTCGCCCTCCACAGTCTTCCGGGTGCTCAGAGAGGCCGGTCTGTGAAGCCAAGTGGACTCTCCCGGACGGACGAAAAGCCTCCTGGCAAGGCTTTCATCAACCCAAGAGGCCTCATGAGCAATGGCACAGCGACATTTCTTATATCAACCTGCGGGGTACGCATTATTTCTTCATCCGTGTCCTGGACGGCTATTCCCGGGCCATCATCTTCTGGGATCTTTGCCTGTCCATGACGACCGCCGATGTCGAGCTCGTCATCCAGAGGGCGTTGGAGACTCTTCCCAAGGGGATGAGTAAACCCCGCACCCTCTCCGACAACGGCCCCCAATATCTCTCCACCGAGTTCCGCTCCACCCTGCGGGACCAGGAGGTGGTCCATTCCCGGATCCGGGTGGGGCATCCTCAATCCAACGGAAAGATCGAACGGTTCCCTAAGACCCTCAAATCGGAATGCGTCCGGACTCAGGCCTTGGGGGGATTTGAGGAAGCCAAGCCAATCCTCGCGGCCTACGTCCACGAGTACAACCACGAACGGCTTCATTCCGCTCTCAATGACCTGACCCCAGCCGACTACCTCAAAGGGGAAGAGAATATTAAACAGCGTTTGGAGACGCGAAGAATCGCTCTCGAAGAGGCCAGGGAGGACCGCCGCCAAAGACAGGCCCGGCTTCGTCAGGAGACCCGGTCAGCCTGAGCGGTGCAAACCAGGAAAGTGCCATTTTCGTTGACACAGCACAAAACCTCCACCACTTGGATCCGTTGGGATTGACCAGAAGAACCAAACCATTTTCATCTGAGAGTTTCCGGGCTTTTTCCCCTGGCTTGGCATTCTTGATTGATGTATCGGTCAGCATGTATTTTCCTTGTCGTCGGTCGGGGACGCAATCAGAAAGAACCTCAGCGCTTCTGTCTGTGCCGGGATCAAAACCATCCGCCTGGTGTTTGTTGTGATCGTCAAAGCTCCGGATTCGTAAAGAGTCATCTGGAGAGTGACCCTGTTGGTTTCTGGTAGGCATTGCGTTTCGCTTCCCGCCTCTCTTCCGATGGGTCGATCCCTGCTTTAATTTTTGCGCAAGCTTTATCCCGCCCCTTTCGCGCTTCATTCAGGGAAACGTCCGGATAGACTCCCAGAATCGATACCTGAACCGCCACCACAAAGAGCCTGTAGGATTCACGAAAAGTTAAAGGCCCTTTCCATCACTAAGCTTGTATGGTTTTTCTATGGGTTTAGCCTTGCGTATCAAGGATTCTGTCAGTGTCATCTGGGTACCTTCTCCCAACTCGTGGGTAACACCCCACGAATCTACCCACAATTTTTTCGGCTGTCAACGGATGTTGTCGGACTATACAGAACATGAAGACATGAAAAAAGCCCGGTTTTACGCGGGCTTTTTCACTTTACTGGACTTTCTCGGTTTGTACAAAATCATCAAATGGTGGAGGCGGCGGGAATTGAACCCGCGTCCGGAAACGGTCCACGCCAGATTACTACATGCTTAGCCTTTTTTTGGTTTTAGCAGACTTCCGGGGAAAAGGCACACCGGACAATCCGCGAGTCCCCAAGGTCTCGCCAATCGGGCAGGGACAAACCCTTTCGGCCAGCCAACTTCGTCGACGCCTCGGAAGTCAGGTTGGCGCTGCTTCTCCGGCGCGCAGTCTTAGCTTTTTAGGTTAAGCTGCGAGTGCCATAGGTTCGTTGGCATTTGGATTTTCCTAGGTGATTTACGAGGCTCCAGGTACCTCGGCATGCAATCTG
>JGI24721J44947_10011213_pt1 | contig 11222 bp, 8 predicted proteins | sample YelNatPaOPGAMG01_FD_44947 | JGI IMG/M metagenome (IMG submission 44947)
AAACCCCTACCACCCAAAAAAGCCCTATAAACATCCTCAGAAACACCTTCAACCCTAACCTCACCAGTAGAAAGATTAACCCTAAGCCACCTACCATTAAAACCAAAAGGCAAAACAAAACACCCAAAACAAAATATAACAACACACCACTTAAAACTTATGAAAAACAACACCCAAANATNCCCATCCANTCAAAGGATAAACTCCACAANCCTCCCCACAGCCTCATCCACCAATTCCTTAACATCATCTCGACTTATATCGGCAGATTTAAACTTGAAAACCTCCCTCCCCAAATACTCATTGAATAATTTGCAACCATACTTTATCAATGTCCACACCCTCAAATCTGTTNTAGACACCCTCCTCCACCTTCCAAGCATCTTCAATTTATCGAAATCCACTTCATCCCTCCTAAAATATAGGGTTGCGAAGGCATCCATGAAAGACCATTCAGCCAAACAATCAACTATACAAGGCTCCAAAGCCTCAACAAATAAACCATCAANCTCCACATACTCATAAGGTATCCTCCTATGAAACTCAACCTCAAAATTCCAACCCATAACTTTACTTTAAGCATTAAAACTTGAAAATAATGTCGATGAAATTTCGCAGGAACGCAAACTTGCATAAGCAACAATGGAAAAATCATTACACAGTACTTATGCCTTAACGTAGCCCTTTCCTTTTTGTAGTTTTAGTATGAAGCTAAGCTTTCCACTCTTATCATAGTATTCCCGATACTGCGTCCCACATTTTCCACAAGTATACGCTTGAACCGTAAAAACACCATACCTCCAATTTTTCACAGGACTAGAATTAACAAACCCACAATTAGGACACTTACCCATGATACAATATTTTTGACGATTTAAATATAAAAGACTTTAGGCTAGTTTCTTAAGCTTATTTAATTACTGATAAATGAGGGGTTTTCATTTATTTACATCTATGTTTGCGAGAGTTAAATTCATAGGAAAAGGTAAGTTTATTTTATTTAGCTTATTTAATAAGCAAAGCTTTTATATATTATAACTTCTCTATTAATTTTTGTGAGTACATTAAATATGGAAACTCAACGTTGGATTTTAAGTCGTTATGAAAAGTTATGGTCTATTTTTGGTAACAGACGCTTCACGCGGGATGAAGCTTTGGAGGCTTTAAAACGTGTTGAGGGAGACACCTTCAATGAGGAATCTATAAATGTTCTACTTTCTGAGCTACGTAAGGCTGGTCTACTAGTTGTTGAAGCCGATATTTTAGATGCCCGTAGAAAGGTTTACACACTAAAAGCTCCGAAGAAGCTTAGCGACTTGCTAGCTGAGAAGGATTTATCTAGAGCGGATCTGGAGGGTTTAATGAAGCGAGCTGCAGACCTCATTAGAACACGTGTAGACTATGAATTTATACTCATACTTCTATTCTTGAAACGTGTTAGTGATAAATGGGTTATGGAATATAAGCAAGCCTATGAAGAGGCTTTAGCTGACGGATTAAGCCCTGAAGAAGCGGATAAAGAGGCACGCTCATCAGTCTACCACGATTTCATTTTAACCGACGAATGTTTATGGGATAATATTAGGCGGGATCCAACACGTTTAGCTGAAAACTTTTCAAGAGCTTTAAAAGTGTTGGCAGAGAAGAATCCAGAGTTACAGGGAATTGTTGATAGAGTGGATTTCATTCGATTCGCAGAAAGCCGAGAAAACCTAGAGATCTTGAGGCAACTGGTCGAGCTCTTCAGCGAAAAACGATTATATGAAGTTTCACCCGACATTTTAGGTGACGCCTACGAGTGGATTCTAAGATACTTTGCCCCAGAAAAAGCTAAGGAAGGCGAAATATACACACCACGAGAAGTCATCCAGCTTCTGGTAGAAATGCTGGATCCAAAGCCAGGCGAAAAAGTTTACGACCCATGTTGCGGCTCAGGAGGCATGCTCATCCTATCATACAAACATATTGAAAATGTTTACGGGAAAGAGAGGGCAAAAGAGCTTTTCCTATATGGACAGGAAGCTAACCCAAAAATTAGAGCCTACTGCAAAATGAACCTATACATCCATGACATTAAGGATGCAGACATTCGGCTTGGCGATACACTCCTTTACCCAAAACATCTCCTAGGCTTCGCCGACCTTGTTCTAGCCAATCCCCCATGGAACCAAGACGGCTATGACGAAGATGTCTTAAAGAAAGGGGAGTTATGGAGGCAACGATTCCCATACGGTTTTACCTCCAAACAGAGCGCTGACTGGGCATGGATACAACACATGCTCGCCATGGCGAAAAACGATAATGGAAGAGTTGGCGTAGTAATAGATAACGGTTGCCTATTCCGCGGAGGAAAAGAAGGCGACATCAGACGAAAAATTGTTGAAGCAGATTTAATAGAATGCGTCCTGCTCCTACCTGAAAAGCTTTTCTATAACACCGGAGCCCCAGGAGCAATAATAATCTTTAGGAAGAATAAACCAACGGAAAGGAAAGGCAAAATATTGTTCATTAACGCATCAAACGAGTATATTAAACATCCAACAGTTAGAAAGCTAAACTCCCTATCAGATGAGAACATTAAGCATATAGCCGAAGCCTACAAGAAATTCGAAGATAAAGCTGGCTTCTGCAAAGTTGCCAATATCGAAGAAGTAAGAAGAAATGACTACAACCTAAACGTCACCCTTTACGTAATGCCCATTGAGGAAAGTGAACGAATAGACATAGTAAAGGAGTGGATGGAACTAAAAGAGTTGGAAAAAGAAAAGCAAGAGATTGCAAATAAGTTAGAACAATACATTTCTGAAATAGCCCGTATAACCGGTGGGCAAGAATGATCTTTTATAAAGAAACTGATTTTAAAGAAACACAAATAGGAAAAATTCCGAAGGATTGGGAATTAGTTAAGCTTTCTGATATAGCTGAAGATATCTACTATGGCATTACCGCCAAGGCTGTCGAAAACGAAACAGGTTTAAAAATGTTAAGAACGACAGACATAAAGAACTATACTGTTGATTGGGACTCGTTACCGTTTTGTGAGGTCACTGAAAAAAGAGGTGATATTCAACCGTTTTTACTTAAGAAGGGAGATTTAATAATTGCTCGTGCTGGAACTACGGGAGTTTCCGTTTTAATTGAAAAAGATTTTGAGAATGTTATCTTCGGTTCTTACTTAATTAAAGTAAGGTTAAATAGAAAAGTTCATCCAAAATTTATACGCTACTTCTGCCAATCTCGCCTTTACTGGGATCATATAACTTCAAGTCAAGCAGGTAGTACTCTCAAGAATATTAGTTTACCCGTTCTTAAGTTCCTAAACGTGCCTTTGCCCCCCTCATTCGAACAACAGAAAATAGCTGAAATTCTTTCTACTATTGATGAAGCTATTCAGAAAACTGATGAAATAATAGCTAAGACTGAGCGTTTGAAGAAGGGTTTGATGCAGGAGCTTTTAACGAAGGGCTTAGTTCTAGGTTTTATGTTTGATACTAATATTTTCAATGCGATTTTAGACAGGCATATTGATTTGAAGCAGCTTCCGAGGAACTTGAAATATTATGTTACCCATATACAGTACGATGAAATTTGTAATACGCAAGATGAGGAAAGGAGGAGGAGGTTACTCGAAATCATGGAAAAGGTTCCAAGTGAGTTTATTGTTACTGAGGGGGCAGCTTACGATGTATCCAAATATGGCATGGCTAAATACATGAGTGAAGCTGACACTAAACAGTACAATGAGATGCTAAGAAGACTTAAAGAATTAGATGAGAAGTCTGGAAAGAAAAAGTCGCCTGAAAATCAAGCCAGAGACATTCTGATAGCATTAACATGTATGAAAAATTGTTTAACTCTGGTTACTAATGATGAGAATCTAAAGGAGGTTGCACAAGAATTCCAATGCTCTACTATAACATTTGAACAATTATTGAAAGGAGAACATAGAGAGTTTAAAAATGTAGAAATTGGAAAAATTCCGAAGCATTGGAAAGTTGTTAGGATAGGAGATGTAGCTCAAACATCAAGTGGAGGGACTCCTAACAGAGCTAAAAGGGAATATTATGGCGGAAATATCCCTTGGGTTAAATCAAGCGAACTAAAGGATAATGTCATTTACGATACTGAAGAAAAGATTACTGAAGAAGGTCTACAAAATTCTTCTGCGAAAATATTTCCAAAAGGAAGTTTGCTTATAGCAATGTATGGTGCTACTGTTGGAAAAACTGGTATTTTGGGCATAGATGCAGCGACGAATCAAGCTATTTGCGCAATTCTCCCTAATAAAACATTTGACCTACACTTTCTAAAGAACTACATAATTTTTAGAAGAGATCGATTAATTTCTATAAGCTCTGGTGGAGCTCAACCTAATATTAGTCAGGAAATTATAAGAGCTTTCAAAATTTCTCTTCCACCTCTTCAAGAGCAGCAAAAAATTGCTGAAATTCTTTCTACAATAGATAATAAGCTTGACATCGAAAGAAATGAGAAAGCAAAATTGGAGAGAATCAAGCAGGGATTGATGGATTTGCTTCTTACTGGGAAGATTAGGGTTAAGGTGAAATGAGAATGAATGAAGATTTATTCTATGTGCTTAAACGGTTAGCTTTAAGCGTTAAGAGAACAATAGATGATGGTATTTCTAAGGGCATTATAAAGTCTGAGGAAGAGGTAGTTCTTAGATTGAAGATCGATAGATTTCAATATACAAATGATGGTATTATTGAGTCAAGTAGACATGGTGAGTATATCACTAAGCCTTCATGGTTTCATGCAATTCTCATACTTAAGGAATACATTAAGAAAACTGGCGAATACAGCTCTGCTTTGGAAAAATTAACTGAAGTTTTTGGTAGGGATAAACCACTTTCTCAAGCTCTAGAATATTTCATAAGTAAATTAATGCATGAATATTTGTACAATTCAAAATTTGATGCGGATGCTATCATCAATATTTTCTTGAAAGATCTGCGCGAAGAACCAGTAAAGTATGGCGCAAAAGTTGAACTTGATGGTATAGTAATAGGACCAAAGGAAATTGAAATCAGTTATGGTATTACATTAAGACAGACAAGAATTGAAGATCTTGAAAGTGAATTCCCTGCTATATATGGCTTAATGCAACCTTACTCTTCACATGATTTTTTACCCACACCTTCAGCAATTTTGAGTATTGAATTTTTGGGAAGAGGAGTCAATGAGATAGAAAGAAGGATCGAGCAATTAATTGCAATATTAAGACTTTTCAAGGTTGGAAGCGTAAAATGGATAAGGTATCATATGCATTCAGATTCGATAATTAACCCCCTGGCTTACTGTATTGTTACATCTGGTAGAACAGAAGCTACGCTTGAAAAATATTTGCTCACTGAAGAAGATGTACCAAAATTAAGGAAATTCTGGCAAACAATGAGTAACATTATACCTTCAAGTTTTATTGAATCCGATATAACTAAAATCGACTATCTCACTATCGCATATAATCGTTACAATGATTCCATATTTCAGGATGGTGTTTTGGAAAGAAGAATTGCTAATGCAATAATGGGTTTAGAAGCCTTATTTCTTAAATCTGGTGAAGCTCAAGAGCTTGCTTATAGGCTCAGTTTGAGGGTAAGTAAATTGCTTAGTTTTTTAGGATACGACCCACATGAAGTGAAAAAAAGAGTCAGTGATGCATATAAAATAAGAAGTCTTTTTGCACATGGCGGATACCTCAGTTACAGGGAAAAGAGAAAAATGGAATCAAGATATAAAAATGTTAAAAATTTCTTGCAGTCATTGCTTGAATATTTAAGAATTTCCATAATAGTTATGTTGCTTAGCAAAAAAGAGAAAGATGAACTAATAGACCTTATAGACGATTCATTTATTGACAAGAAACAAGAAGAAATGCTGAATAATATAGTTTCTAGGGTTAAGGATATTGTAAGGTGAACTGAATGAGCCTTTATCATTTAAGGTGATTTTTGGTGTCTGAAAGGCGTTTGGTTGAGGATTATATAGTTGAACGGTTGACTGAGGTTAAGAAGTGGAGGTTCATGGATGCAAATCGTCTTAGGAGAGATGACTTAAGCGAACCTCTCATCATCCCGGATTTGATTAATGCTATTCGAAGGGTGAATAGGGGGGTTGAGTTGACTGAGAGTGATGTTAATAGAGTTTTGTCGGAGCTTAAGCTTTCTCCGGCAACCATGGAGGGGGCTAAACATGTTTTAAGGTGTTTGAAGCTGGGTGTTCCTGTTAAGTTGGAGAAGGAGCGAACGGTAAGGTATGTTCAGCTTATAGATTACTCTAATGTGGAAAATAATGATTTTGTTGTTAGTAGGCAGGTTAGGTTTGTGGGGGTTGGCGAGATAAGGGCTGATATAATTTTGTATGTGAATGGTATACCCTTGGTTTTGATAGAGTGTAAGTCTCCGGCTAAGCCTTATTCAACTCTTGAGGATGCATATAGGCAGGTGAAGAAGTATGAGCGAACAGTTCCAGAGCTATTCAAATATGTCCAGTTCAGTATAGCCGTCGAGTGGAATGCCAATTACTTCCCAAACACCACGGAGGGGAAGGAGACGCTGCAGGAGAAGTGGAGGATTGAGGGAGTAGAAGATGAGGTTGATGCAATAATAGAAATGCTGGATAAAGCGGTACTCCTCGACCTGTTGAGGCACTTCATATTTGTTAGGGAGGTTAAGGGCGAGTATACGAGGGTTATGGCTAGATGGATGCAGTATCAAGCTACAAATAAAATCGTTGAAAGGGTGATGAGAAACCTAAATGGTGAAGATGAGAGGAAGAATGGGTTGATTTGGCATTGGCTTGGTTCAGGTAAAACTTTAACTATGATATTTGCAGCCAACAAGTTGTGGACGCTAAACGTACCAGAAAATCCAACAATATTCTATATAGTTGATAGGATAGAGCTTGAAGAGCAGCTGAGAAATGAGTATGAGGCTCTGGAGACAGCCCTCCCAAGCATTGAGAGAATAGAATCCATAAAGGAATTGCTTGAAACTTTGAAACTTGGTAGGAGAGGTGTATTCTTAACTCTAATCCACAAGTTTAGGCCAGAGGAAATAAAAACGCTTATAGAGGAGCTTGAAAGGATTTCGGCATCAGCTGAGGAGGAAACTATCCTTACGAGGAGGAATATAGTTGTATTCATAGATGAAGGTCATAGAACGCAGTATGGTCTTCTAGCAGCAGCTATGAGGTGTGCGCTTAAAAATGCCTTCTTCTTTGCTTTTACGGGTACACCAATAGCTAAGGGGAGAAAGGATACATATGCCTACTTCGCCTATCCAGATCAAGGCGAGTATTACCTTCACAGATACTTCATAATGGAATCTCAGAAAGATGGGCATACCATACCCATAGCCTTTACAACACACCTTCTAAACAAGGTGGGGCTAAAATATAACCGAGAAACGAAGCAAGAATATCAAACATTCCTTAAAGCGGAAACCTTTGATGATTTGGAGGACCGTTTGGATGCAGCATCCTATAAGGAAATAATTGATTTCCTTGTGGAGAGAGGAGTCCTCAAAGAGGTTCCAGAGGAATATCGTCTAAAAGTCAGGGAACGAATTAAGAATAAAATGACGAAGATTAAAGTTTTCATGGAAAAGCCTGATAGAATCCAGATGATAGCCCAAGATATAGCCCAGCACTTTAAGGAGAATGTGGATGGCAAATTTAAAGCCATGATAGTCACGGCGAGCCGACTTGCATGTGTAAGATATAAAAGAGCTATTGATCAAGCTTTAAGAAGCCTTGGAGTTCCCAATCCAGAGCAATATATTGAAATAGTGATGACTTATAGTCAAAATGACCCTGAGGAAATAGCATCCTATGAACGACAATTAAAGGAAAGATTTGGGAGGGGGAAGGAGTCATCTGAAATAAACAAGGAGATTATAGCCAAATTCAAGGAGGAAGAGTATCCAAAGATTGTCATAGTTACGGACATGCTCATAACTGGTTTTGATCATCCACAACTCCAGACAATTTACCTCGATAAACCCCTGAAGGGGCATATGCTTTTACAAACAGTAGCCCGTATAAACCGTCCAGCTCCAGAAAAGGAGGTGGGCTTAATAGTTGACTATGTAGGTGTCTTGGAAGACTATGAGAAAGCTCTAGCATTCTATGAGAGGGGAGACTTCACGATGATATCTCAATCGTTCCAAGATATGGAAAAACTCGCTAAAGAATTTGAAGAACTTCTCAAGGAAACGGAGGTACTCATTCAACTCGATAAGTATGTCAAAGGAGGAAATAAAAATGGCTAAATCCCTAAAATTCAGTAGAGAAACCCTCAAAAAACTGACGGACCCCCTACTCTCAGATGAAGAGAAGGCTGAAAAATTTGTAACAAATTATAAACGCTTAAGGAGAATGTTTGAACTCCTCGGCGCTCACCCCAAAAAACTAGAATATAAAGAGGAATTCGCAGCTCTAACAGAAATCTATTACACATACCTCCATCGAAAAAGAGACTTTGAAGAAACAGAGAGTTACGTCAAGAAATACTTTCCAAAAACCTTGGAGATCATACAGCAAACCATAGATATAGGCAGAATCCAACAGCTTTTCCCAATCATAACCCTAGACGAAAACTACCTAGAGAAACTCAGACAAACATATTCAGACCCAGAAGAAAGAGTTTACAACATGATATTCGATTTGAGAAAATTCATATATATTGAAAGGTCAAGAACCCCATACCTTGAAACCATAGGAGAACGTGTAAACAGAATACTCAGGGAAATAAGGGAAAGAAAGATTAAGATCGAAGAGGCATACCAAAGACTAAGCCAAATAATAACAGAAGTGAACGAAATACAAAAGAGGAGAGAGGAACTTACAGATAGAGAGTTAAGTATACTTTTACCCCTAGAAAAAGTGGTTGGCAGATCTCAACAATTAATAGACTCAGTAAAAGCCCTGATAAGTGAACTTGAAAGAGGGGGAATGCTATTCAATGGGTGGAACCAGAAAATGGAAGCCGTAAAGAGAGTGGGTTTAAAAGTAAGAGCTTTTCTAAGAAAACAGAAACTCACATTTGAAGAAAGAGAACAACTCTTCAATGAGATAATGAGGAATCTAACTCAAGTGGGATGAGAAGAATGGAAATCCCATATAAAGTAGTATACAGAAAGGTGAAGTACCCAAGGCTGGAATTTAAGGGTCTACAACTACTCGTCATATTACCACCAGAAATAAATGATCCATCAAAAATAATAGAGAAAGGGAGGGCATGGATCCAAAAGAAATGGAACATGATACAAGAAGTGATGAAGCAAGTAGGCGATCAGAAGGACTTCATGATTTTTGGAGAAACATACATGATAGAAGATATCATGACAGGAGAATCGAGAATAAGCTATACTGAAAAGAAGATCTATCTAAACCATGAAGACCCCAAACAGTACAAGAGAATTTTCAACCAACTCAAAAAACTCCTAAAGATAAAGGTTAAATCAATAATTGGAGAGTATACTGTAAAATTTAGGTTGAAACCAAATAAAGTATTTATAAAAAGACAGCAGACAAAGTGGGGTAGTTGTTCAAGTAAGGGTAATATAGCCTTAAATCTTAAGCTTGTATGTCTTCCAGAACAAATGTTGAGATATGTAATATTTCACGAGTTAACTCATTTAAAATATAAGAGGCATAACCAAGCATTTTGGCATACAATAAGCCAAGAATTCCCAAACTATAAGGAGCAGGAACAAAAACTTTTCAAATACTGGTTCGTAACTGAAATGCTATTCCAAAACCTAACGAAACATACCTATAGAACGGTTTACAATATCTAATAGAGGTGTGAAAAATGGTTTTTATCGAGCTTTTCTTTAAGAAAGATGCGAACTCTATAACCGTTAGAGATGTAGAGGAGTTTGTTTCGAGGAGGATAGAGGAGAACTTAAACTTGGATTATAAAGATATCAGCAATTTAAATGAGAAGAATCTCAAGAAATTTTTCGATGAACTTTCAAAGGATGTTTCAGCTTTTGCGAATTCTGAGGGAGGTTTAATCATTCTTGGCGTGAAAGAAGAAAGGGACAGAAAGGGTAATAGAATTTTCCCAAAGGAAATAGCATGGGGAAATGCTTCGTTGCTCTCAAGGGAAAAACTTGAAAATATTTTGATTGGGAAAATTCATCCTAGGATAGATGAATTAAAGATAGTTCCCATTCGCAATGATGCTGGTGGAGTCATATTCCTAATAGATATCCCCCAAAGTGAAAATCCTCCACATATGGCATCTGATCACATATATTATAAGAGGTTAAACTTTCAAAAAGTACCTATGGAGCATTACGAAGTTGCAGATCTCTTTGGAAAAAGAAGAAAACCCCTCCTCACTTTAATTCCTGAAATGGAGGGTATTGACGTTAAAGAAGGGGAAATATGGTTTAAAATGCGTCTTTATCTAGCTAATAGAGGAAAAGCTGTTGCTAAATATGTATTTTTTGCGGCATCATTTTTCAACGCCGAGATTTTAATTAAAGAAGGATTCTTTAATCGATTAGATGAGTTAAGAGGCGTGCCTTCAATACAATATAACCTAACGTCAGACGTCCTTCATCCTCATCCATATTATAAAACAAGTATAGGAGTGATATCTTTTAAAATAAAAGACCATACAAAATTCGTTGAAATGGTTTATGATCTACAAGCCGAAGATATGTCCCCTATCAGAGGAAGATTAATGCTATCTCCACATGACCTTGAAATTTTTAAAGGATATTTAGAGAAAGGAAAGAAATTTACATTGAATGTTGAGGAAACTAAAACATTAGTTTAAATCAGAACTCTATTCAAAGCTTCCATCTTTTCCCTAATACTTTTTATGATTAGCATATATCTAATTTATTCGTGCGTCATAATAGGGTCTGATAACTTTAAGCTTATAAAGAAAAATTCATTTAAATTTCTATTTTGCTATATTTTTCAATGCTTCAAGAACTTTGCTGCGAAGGACTGTTACACTTGATGATTAAACGCTACTTTTCTTTTTCCTACTTGTTTGAGGAAATATTTGTTCTATTTTCCCAGATCTTTCTTCACAAAGGTATATATTCACTCCCTCTTTAGCTCCAAACACTATAGCTCCTTCAGCAAACTTCACCGCGGCTTTTCTTATTATGAAGAAGCCATTTTCCTCAATTCTCTCATCTTGTAACATCCTTTCTACGATGCCATCCGTGAATCCT
>JGI24721J44947_10011245_pt1 | contig 11195 bp, 5 predicted proteins | sample YelNatPaOPGAMG01_FD_44947 | JGI IMG/M metagenome (IMG submission 44947)
CGAAGATGCCCAGCTCCTTTACGTGATACCTTTCCTTGAGCTCTTCCTTGTGCGCTTCCAGGATGGCCTTCAGTGTTTCGATATCTTTCATCCCCTGACCTCCTCGCATGATTATTCCCAGAGATGTGAGAGACAGCTGGAAATCGTAGGGTGGGCCGGCTTTAAAGCAGCCCGTTCGATGTGGCTGTGTGATAGCGTGCCCACCCTTATTCCTCCATTTGGAGCTGCCCCTGCTCTTCTGCACTTATAATAACCTTACTGTAGCTTTCCCGGCCGTAGAGGAAGCCTTGGAGCATCTGTTTCTCCTTGTCGCCCTCGGGCAGGACCTCGGCTATGGCCTGGGCCAGGCGCCAGAAGTCGTCGTTGGCAGCGTGTCCCGTTCGGGAGAGCAGCTCGGAGATGGCCTTGCGCTCGTTCCTGGACCACATGAGGAGGGCCTGGTGGAGAACATCCACCATGTTCTCCGGCGCCTGCTTCAGGAAATTATTCCCGCGCTCGGCGGCGGAGAGCACCCGGATGAACTCCTTCTCCTTCTTCACAAAGCCCTTGTTCCAGTGCTCGGTGAGCTCGATGCCCACCGCCTGGGAGAGCTTGCGGGCGTCGTCGAAGGGGACCTTGGCGGAGTTGTAGGTCCACCGCCAGAGGAGGTAGAAGCGGGCCTCGGCGTCGATGCCGCCGAGCTGGGGCCTTTCCAGGATGCGGGTGAGGGCGTATTCTCCGACCACCCGGCGCACGTATTCCAAAAGCTCGGCCACGGTGACCTGCTCGCCGGAGAGCTTCTCCACCCTCTCGTACTTGCCGAAAACCTCCACCGCGGGACCGATGGCGGAGATGAAGAAGTCGGAGCCCCCGATGCCCTCCTCCCAGAACTGGTCCAGCTTCTCGTGGATGCGCTTCTCGATGCCCGCCTTGATCTCGTTGAAATAGGCGGTCTTGCCCTCCTTCCGCTTGCGGCAGACCATGTAGATGGAGGAGGCGAGAGCGGCCGATTCCTTGGCCCTGAGCCTCGCCTGCATCTCGGTGTTAATGGGCCAGGAGGCGGTCATGTAAAGACCTGATTTCAATAGAGCGTTGATGATGGACTCCCAGGCGTCGGTGGACTTATGGGCGAAGACGATACATGCTACTCCGTCGTCCTTCAAAACACGGTAGATCTCCTGGAATGATCTGGTGAGCATCTCCTCGAAGCGCCGCTTCCCCGCCTCGTAGCCGCCCCGCTCGTGGGAATATGCCACGATCTCCTCCGACTTGGGGGTGAGGGGGGTGGAGAACAATTCCGGGTAGAGGTCTCCCACCGTCCGCTTCAACCAGACGTAGAAGAAGTCGGAGAGGTAGGAATAGGGGACGTTATCGTAATAAGGGGGGTCGGTGACCACGGCATCGAAATGGTTGTCGGGGTGAGGAAGGGTGGTGGCGGAGGCTTGGGAAGCAACGTTTTTCTTTATTACTGTGTTTCTAGGGACGCTGCAATTTTCAACTACACGAGTTACCCAATCGAGCATATTTGGCCAACCAACATCGGTGAATGGATTTACCTCGGCGTAATCCCATACCATTCCTAATGCTTGTCTTCCGAATACATGCTCTATTTTTTCACCGACTACGTTATAGACAACCAAGTTCGAGTTCTTGTCAGCTAGTCTATCAAGAATTATCGACATATAAATTGCTAGTTCATTGAAATACTTAGTATCTTGATTTCCATATGCAATTCTGTTTTGCATGACTCCCAGCTTTCTAAGAATGTTAGCAAAAATAATTAATGATAGTTTTTGGCGGGGGTTGAAGAGGTCGCCCCACTTGGTCATGCCCCACCCACGGATAGAAAAAGCTCTTTCGGCACCAGGACCACCGCCTCTTGGAGTTGGTTCATCCGGGACGGGGTCGATGCCCCATTCCTCCATGAGCTGGCGGCGTTTGGCCTCCAGGGCCTTCTCGGCCTGACGGAACACCTCCATGTCTTTTTCCGTGGCCACCCGGTAAATTTTTCCGGAACGTCCGGGCTTATGCAGGACCACCGCCACCATGCGCTCGCCCATCCTCCCCTCCTGGGCCTCCCTGCGCAGGGCCTTGGCGTCGATGCCGCTCGAGCAGGCCGGGCAGACCACGTTGGCGCGGGAGACGGTCCCCTCGGAAGGGTCGAAATCGATTCCCTTGCCCTCCACCACCTGGAACTCTACGGCGGGGGGCTTCCTCTTTCGGTTCACCAGCATGCGCAGGGCCACTTTCTTGTTGTCCTTCTTGGCCAGCCAGGTCTGGCGCATGAGGGGTATCTCGGCTCCGCATCCCGGGTTCTGGCACCTGACCGTGCGGGCCCAGAGGTACCCAACGGGAACGCTACCGTCGGGGTCGGGCGGGTAGAACTGGGCGAGCTCCTTTCTGGCCTCTTCCAGCACCCACTCCCCCCATTTCCTCACGTCTTCTGCCAGCGGGTTGACCTCTGCCTCCCCTTCCAGGTTGTCCGCCTTGACCTTGACGGGCCTGCCGTACTTCTGGGGATATTCCAGGGTGGCCTTTTCGATGAGCACGGCCACGGGGTTGAGGTCGGAGGCGTAGGTCTCGCAGCCCAGGCGCAGGGCCTCCAGGGGGATGGCGCCACCTCCGGCGAAGGGGTCGAGGACCTTGGGGGGGACACCGCCGTTGGCCTCGAGGATGTCCTTCCTGGCCCTCTCGATGAGCTCCCGGTTGTTGGAGTTCTCCCACCTGCAGAGCTCGGCGATGAACTTCTTGCGCTCCTCCCTCTCCCTCTCGCTCTTGGGCTCGGGGGTCAGGGCCGCGTAAATGGTGGCGCGGGAAGCCGCCAGGGGGCGCCTGGCCCACCAGATGTGCAGGGTGGAGATGTGGCCATGCCGGATGTTCTTCTCCCGCGCCGACTCGGCGCTCACTTCCTTCACTGGAAAGTCGACCTCGATGAAGGCTCTTTTACCCATGCCGCCTCTCCTCCGCACCCTTCTAAACCCCAAATGCTCGGGCCCGGAAAACTTGCCCTACCGGGCGCCGACGTTATTTGTCCTTATCCGCAACTCAATCCCACCTTTAACGCTATAAATGAGCGGAAATCACCNTCGCGTNGATCATCCCGGGTAAAGGTCCGGGTGGTTTTCCCCAAGCAAACCAAGACCCTATTCTGAAAAAAACCGCCTCCCGGATGAGCTCTTCGACTTCACCCTTGCCGACCGCGCCCGCGCGGTCGTAGTCCACGTTATGCCTTTTTATCCGGCAACGGTCGAAATAGCGAGCGACATCCCTGAAATCCTCCACCAAGCCTGCCCGTTCCAACCGTTTGAGCTCCCTCTGTATAGAGATAAGGGGTTTTCTGGTGAAGCTCTCCAGCTGGCGCTGGTAGAATTCCTCCTCGGGATGCAGGAAGAAGATCTCGAGTAGGGCCACCATGGTGGGCGAGGAAAAGAGCGCCTCGGTGGGATGGCCTTTCTCTTCTGTCGAACGACTAATATTTTTAGTCATTTGACTAATTCCTTTAGTCAACTGCCTGCTTTCTTAGGCCTTTCACTCCGACCCCTTTGTCCCAAAGGTTTCGTCCGGAAGGACTTGCAGTACATTCAAACCGCTGCCCGGAAATTGGGTTTGAAACCCCCTTCCTCTTGCCCATGATCCGTGAAAAGATCCTTGCTTCCCTTAATACTACAATATCTGAATGCCGGTCACCTCCATGAATATTCCTGGAGATGCTTCCCGTTTTCACCTCGCCCGCTCCGCCGCGCTTTTCCAGTCCTTGACCACGTAGCGAATGATCCTGACCTCCTCCTCCGGCGAGAGGTTCTGGGCGGGGTTTCCGATGATATAAAGATCCGGCGAGGCAGTCGCGGCATTGGCCACCACGTACAGCCAGTATTCCTTGCCCAGGCGGTGGGCCATGAACCACTCGTTGGGGGTGAGGGCCACGGCGCCCTCTCCGGCCCTGGCCTTGACCTCGATGTAGCGGTAATTGCCATCCCCCTCGTGGGATTTTATGTCGAAACCAAGGTTGAGGGCGGATACGTCCACCGGCGAGCGCCCGTGGCTCTTTTCGAATTCCATGGCCACGCGCATACCCACCAGCTCCACCTCCGGGTCGGGCTTTTCTCCCCCCTCGCGCCCGGGCAGGGGGATTATACGGGCCACCCCGAGGATGTCCGGCTCTTGGGGAAGGAGGTGGGTCTCGGCCTCGATGGAGCGGAGGAGGCGGTTTTTCTTCTCCATGAGTTCCTCCTTTCTCCCCTGCTCCTGCTGGATGGTCACCTCGGGCATGGGCTCGCCCCTGCTCTGGCGGGTGTAGTAATCGGCCAGCTTCTCCTCGGATTCGCCGATGAGCTCGTCCAGGGAACGCAGGCCGTATTTCTTCTTTATCTCCGCGTCGCGATGCCGGGCCTCGAGGAGCTCTGCGCGGTAGGGCTCCAGGGCCCGGGAGATGACGAAGGTCACCACATCCGCCCGGTCCGCTCCCGTCCTTTCCTCCGTCCAGGCGCCCGGTGGGGCTTTGGCCACCTCCTCCGCCTTGAGGTCCCAGAGGATGGCAGGGTTTACCAAGCTCTTCTCCCCGGAGGGATCCTCGTACACCGAGAAGAGCCTGCGTCCCGCCGTCCTTCCGAAGCCGTCCCTTATCTCCGCCTGCAGGAACCAGAGGAGGCCGTCCCGCATGCCGTCGGGGTCGTAGAGGACGGCCCCCGAGGCGGCGTCCCGGGAGCAGAGCTCCAGGATACGGTCGATGACCGCCTCCATCAGGGGGTGTCCCATGGAGATAAACACCGCTTCCTTTTCAAAGGCTTCGTCCTTGTCGAAAGAGACCCGGTTGTACTCGCTTTGCACTACCCCGTGCCTGAGCTTGAAGGAATGGGGCCGGTTGCGCACCTCGAAGGGGATCCTGGATATGCGCCACAGGCCGTCCGGCCGCCGCTCCATGGATATACCCAGGGATTTCGCGGCGCGCTGGAAGAATCTTTCAACGTACTCGGGGACCAACTTGTTCTCCTTGGCCCGACGCTCCTCGCCCAGGATGCGGGAGAGGTCCAAGTGCCGGGTGGCCAGGCTCTCCATGGTGGCTTCCCGGACGCGTTCCAGGGTCTCCAGGTCCGTCTCCGGCTCGAAATCCTTTAAGATGTCCTCCATGGTGCGGGTCTGGGATATGGCATCCAGGATAAGGTCCTTGAGGTTCCCGCGGGGGACCATATCCCCGATGACGTCGAAAACCCGGTCGGAGCCCAGGTGCTCGCGCATGCGCTCCAGCTTATCGAAAAGGGCCTTGAGGACCCTGCCCTCGTAGGTGTCCACGGCCACCATGTTGTAGATGTGCACCTCGTGCCGCTGCCCGTAACGGTGTACCCGGCCCATGCGCTGCTCCAGGCGGTTGGGGTTCCAGGGGATGTCGTAGTTGATGCACAGGTGGCAGAACTGCAGGTTGATGCCCTCCCCGGCGGCCTCCGTGGCCACCATCACCTGGGCCTTCTCGCGGAACTCCGCCTCGGCCTGGATGCGGCGGTCGAGGTTCATGCCCCCGTGGATGGTGGTCACCGAAAAACCCCAGGAGCGGAGCTTCTCCTCCAGGTATGAGAGGGTGTCCCGCGACTCGGTGAAGATGAGGAGCTTCTCCCCGTTCCTGGAGATGTCCTCCGCCTCGATGACCTTGCGCAGCTCCTGGAGCTTGGTCTCGCTCTCGCTTCTCTCCGTCCTGCGGGCCACGGAGATGAGGCGGTCGAGCTGCTCTATCTCCGCCTTCAACTCTTGCAGGGTGTCGGCGGAGGTAAGTTTTTCCAGAAGCTCCTCCTCGAGCTCCCAGCGTTCCTCTTCAGGAAGGTCCTCGACATCCTCCTCGGAATAGTCGCGACCTTTCTGGATGAGCTCGCCCTTGTCCAGCAGTTCCTGGAGGCGGTCGCGCCGCCTCTCCAGGGAGCGGCGGATGGCCCGCACGCTGGAGGCCAGTCGCCTCTGCAGGATTACCAGGGCGAAAGCCACGTTGCGCTTTTCCTTCTGGAGGGCCCGGTTGTAGTGGTACCGCACGTAGCGGGTCACCTCGTCGTAGAGCTCGAACTCCTCGGGGTTTTCCCCGACTCGGTACTTGACGGTGTACACGTGACGGGGTGGGAAAAGGGGCTGGTTGTGGATGTTCTTCAGGTCCTCCTTCAGGCGGCGCAAGAAGAGGGGGTTGTCCTTTTCCCGTATGGATTGGGCAAGCATCTCCGTGGAGGCGAAGAACCCGGGCTCCAGGAGGTCTAAAAAGAGGCGGAAGTTCTCCGGGTCGCCACGGTGGGGAGTGGCGGTGAGGAAGAGGAGGTAGCGGGTGTTCCTGGAGAGGAGCTCCCCCAGGCGGTAGCGCCTGGTCTTGTCCGTCTTCTCCCCGTAACGGTAGGCGGCCATCTTGTGGGCCTCATCCACGATGACCAGGTCCCAGGGCACGCCCTGGAGGGTGTACATGACCTCGTCGCGCTTGCAGAAGTCCATGGAGGCNAGGGCCTGATTCTCCTCCATCCACACGTTGCGTCCCCAGGAGGCGTCCAGGATGGGGCGGTCCACCACCCGGAAGGTCTCGGAGAACTTCTCCTTGAGCTCCCTAACCCACTGGTCCTTGAGGTGGCCGGGGACGATTACGAGCACCCGATCAACCAGACCCCGGTACTTGAGCTCCTTCAGGAGCAGCCCGGCCATGATGGTCTTTCCCGCCCCCGGGTCGTCGGCCAGGAGGAAGCGGATGTTAGGGTTTTTAAGGATGTAATGATAGACGGCCTCTATCTGATGGGGCAGGGGATCAACCATGGATACGTTCACCGCGTAAAGGGGGTCGAACTGGTAGGCGTTCCTTATGCGCAGCGCTTCCATNTAAAGGAAGAAGGCCTCCGGGTTCCCCTCGAAACCGAGNGCCTGCTGGCTTACTATATTGAGCTTGGTTAGCTCGGCCANGGGNATGATGGGCTTGTGGACGGAATGGGTGGAGAGCCCCTCGCCGACGATGTTTATCTGGCCGTCGCCCAGGTNCTTTACGGCTATGATGCGGACCTTTTCGTCGAAGAAGGGACCCTCGATGACTGTGCCCTCGCGGAGCTGCTCCAGCTCGGCCATGACCACCCCTTGACTTCAACCGGATGCGCGTNGATAAATCGGGAATTCACGCGCTTCGGTTCAAACCCTCCTTAACACTTAATCTATTCTTGATCATGCTTTAATTATATATTTAAACCAATGCTTGTTTTGCTTTTTAATTAATAGGGTCACAGCAACCGTGGAATAAGGTCATCATCCGCGCGTAACCTCCGGCTTGATGGTGGGAGGGCTGTCCGTCGGGTCCTCCTGTTGGCCCCCTGGCTTGACCGAGGGCGGGTTTTGGGGATTGCCGCTCGTCGGATCCTCATGTTGGCCGTCCAACGGGGCCGCGAGCGCGCTTCCGGGCCGGGCGAGCCGGGCGTCCTGCGGGCCTGCGGGTTGGCTCTCGGTCCGGGCGTCCTGCGGGCCTGCGGGTTGGCTCTCGGTCCGGGCGTCCCGCTGGCCTGCGGGTTGGCTCTCGGTCCGGGCGTCCCGCTGGCCTGCGGGTTGGCTTTCGTGCCGCGCGTCCCGCGGGTCAGAGGGTGGGCTTTCGGGCGGGTTTTCGGGCGGGTTTTCGGGCGGGCTCCAGGCCCGGTCGTGCACCACGAAGAGGAGGTGCTTGGCGCGGGTGACGGCCACGTACTGGTCCTTGCGGTCGTGGATGGGGAACCTCCCGTCCATGTCGCAGAAGATGACCACGTCGGACTCCAGGCCCTTGAAGCGCTTGAGGGTGGAGAAGGCCAGGGCGTCGGGGGGGACCGGCTCCTCGTAATCCACCACCCGGCACCCGGCGAGCTCCTCCACCCCGGCGAGGCAGCTCTTCTCCCTCACCCGCGGCGAGAGGATGGTTATCTGCGCCGGTTTCACGCCCTTCTTGAGGAGCTTGCGCACCGTGTCCTCGATGATCCCCGGCTGCTCGGCCGGGTCGCGGTAGGGGAGGAAGCGCACCTTCTCGCCCTCCGGGTTCCTCTGGTAGCGGTAGCCCTCCGGGTCGATGCCGCCTATGCGGGAGGCCATCTCGCAGATCCTCCTGGTGTTGCGGCAGTTCTCGCTCAAAACGTAGGGCTCGCCTCGAACCGGGAACTGCAGGTCGTCCCCGTGGTAGATGTTCTGCCTCTCGTCGTAGAAGATGTAGAGGTAGCCCTCCTTCGGGTCCCGCAGCAGCTTGAGCACGCCCTTCGACCAGTGGCGTTTGAAGTCCTGGCCCTCGTCCATGATCACCGCGTCGTAACGGACGTCGAGGACGTCCAACGCCTTCTCCAGGAGGACGGGAACCTCTTCGTCCCAGAAGCGCCGCCTTCTCTGGGGATCCTCCTCGCCCGGCACCTCGTAGGGGAGGCCCGCCCTCTGGGCCAGGCGGATGCACAGGTCGTGGTAGTTGTAGGCCTCTATCTTTCCCTCTTCCGGCCGGAGTTGACGGCGCAGGTAGGCGGCCAGGGGGCTGTTGAAGCACAGCAGGAGCACGGAATGCCCCTCCGCGGCCAGGCGGCGGGCCTTCTCCACGGCCAGCTGGGTCTTGCCCGTCCCCGCGTACCCCTGGATGAGGGCCCTTTTCCGGTTGCGGAGGAAATCCAGGATGCGGCACTGCTCCTCGGTGAGGCGGACGATCTCCGCCTCCTCGTCCTCCAGGCGCCGGGCTATGGAAGCGGTGAGGCGGAACTCCGGGAGGAGGAACTTGTTGTAGAGGTCGTTGTACTCCTGTTCGCTCATGGCCCGGCTGCCCTGGCGCCTCATGCGGCCCATGATCTCCTCTATCCTTTCCCCCACCCGGTCCAGGCCGTCGCGGTCGATGACCAGCTCCGGAATGACGTGGGGAGGAAAATACTTGGTCTGCACCGAGGCGTCTGGGAAGGTCACCGCGTACCCGTAGGCGAAGGGCAGGTCCTCCGCCCCGGGGAAGACCCCGCGGTTGAGGATCTCCTTCTTGAGCCAGTGCATGTTCCTCCGTGCCTGGTCGAAGGGGTCCTTTATCTCGTGGCGCTTTTCGCCTGAGGCGGGGACGGAGAACCATTTCTTCTCCTTGGGGCGGTAGATGATCTCCTCGCCGCCCTTGACCTCGAGGGTCAGGATGCCCTTCTTCCGGTGGACGACCAGGAAGTCTATTTCGTGATCGAAGATGCCCCTCTCCCCGGCGGATAGGTAGGGAAGGGAGTGGAAGACCGTGTAGTCGTCGGGCAACCCGTCCTTCAGGTACCGGTATAACCTGAGCTCTCCCCGGGCGCCCGGCTCCACCCTGGTTTCCGGTATCATCTTGGCCAATGCGGAACTCCTTTCCTTTATTTTCCAGGTATATTCGCGGACCTCACCCCTCCCCACCAACCGGCGGTGGGGATCCTCCGCCCGTTCCTTCCCTGTCTCGCCCCTAGTTTTTTACCTGTCTCCTAACCCCACGGTCGTTGGGCCATCGTTTTTGTCATTCGCACGCTTTTTTGCCCTCTCCCCTCCCGTGCCCCGCGATGGTCGCAGAATCGACCTTTCTCCCTCACCCCACTGCCGTTGACTGTCGGGTTCCGGTATTCGCAAATCACCTTCACCTATTTTCCTTCAGCGATGAAGCTTTTCTTCACACTCGCACGCTGTTTCTGGTCTCTCCTTCCACACGCGCCAAGGCCGCCGAATCAAACTTGCCCCCTTTCTTCTAAACCATTGATTCCCGCGTTTCGGCAACCGCGGTTCATCCTCGCACACCTAGTCGCCATATACACGATAGACATATGCCTCGTTTACCAGGATCTACCGGAAAAGAACTTACCAGTTGTCCTCGAAGTCCCCGCCCTCCTCATCTTCCTCGTCGAGATCCTCGTCGTAGTACTCCTCCTCCAGGCACCGGGGGCAGAGGTACTCCTCGAAGCCCTCCTCGTCGAAGGCCACCTCCCCGCCGCAGCGGCGGCACTCCCGGGTGTTGTCCTCGATGAAGCCGATGATCTCCCCGGCCAGGAAGGCGTCGCCTAAGGAATCGAAAAATCCGGCCATGGCCCATCACCCCTTTAAAACGGTTTTCGGTAACACCCTACTTCAGATTTATACCGCACGCCACCGACAAATCCCGCGATCTTTCCGTCGGATCTCATATTAGATCCCGCATTCGATCCCACGTCCCCGCAGGAAACCCTCCCTGAAATCAGGATTTGAGGCTCGCTCGAGAACAAGCTGGACACGAAAGGCAAGGAAGCCTTTCTTCAATCCCCCAGACCAGAAAAATAGGAGAGAGAAGATCATGGGGCTCGCGTAACCGGTTTCCCAACTAAACAATGGAGGGTAAACGCTGGCTGGAGGAACCTGGATCGAAGAACGAAGATATGACCCCTTAGCTTGAAAACGAACACGCTATGTTGTTTCATTCGGGGAAAGGATGGATCTTTTTGTTCCGGATCAGAAGGGGTGAGGCATATGGCGGGAGAAAAGACGGGAAGCGGCATTCTGGGCGGGCTTTTGGGCGGTCTGGTGAGGTTTTCTCTTTTAGGCGCCGCAGGCGCCTATGCCGCCGCGGCGGGCGTGCGCTACGCGGACCACCGCAGGTCCCGGGGGATGGAGCCTCCCCCGGCCCTGCCGGACGGGGAGCCGCGGGAGGGCATACGCTCCACGGACGGAACCCCCATCTACGCCGACTCCTGCGGGGAGGGTCCCACCCTCTTCCTGGTGCACGGGCTGGCCTGCAACCACACCATATGGCGCTACCAGCGGGCCTTCCTCCGGGACAGGTACCGCGTGGTCTCCCTGGACCTCCGCGGTCACGGCAAGTCCGGGACGCCCGCCAGCGGGGACCAGAGCACGGAGCGCCTGGCCGAGGACCTCCAGGCAGTGGTAGAGGCCTTCGACCCCCCGGAGTTCGCCGTCATCGGGCACAGCATGGGCGGGTTCACCACCTTGAAGTGGCACGAGCGCTTCGGCGAGCGGTACGGCGGCCGCCTGAAGGGGCTGGTCCTCGTGGATTCCTCCGGGTTGGACGTGGTGGAGGGGATGGTCTTCGGAGGCCTGGTCAAGCGCCTCTATCCCTTCCCCCTGGCCGCGGCCCTCGACCTGCTGGCCAGGGAACGGCCGCTGGCGCGGAGGGCCTGGGGCCTCTACGGGAGATCCGCCCTGGGATACTACCTGGCGCGCTACACGGCCTTCGGCAAGAGGCCTCCCGCGGAGGAGGTAGAGTTCCAGCGGGAGCTCATCTTCTCCACCGCACTGCCCGAGTT
>JGI24721J44947_10011261_pt1 | contig 11185 bp, 8 predicted proteins | sample YelNatPaOPGAMG01_FD_44947 | JGI IMG/M metagenome (IMG submission 44947)
ATAAATATACAATTTTTAAATTAAAAGAAGATTAAAAAAAGATTAAAATTTTTTAATCTTCTTAGGTAAAAAGATGGTTCAGCAGCAATTACAATTAAATATTAGGAGGTCAATAGAATGGAAGAAACAAAAAGGCTTTCTGAGGAAGAGTTTGTGATTCAAGCTATTAAAAAACTGAGAAAGGAGCCATATCGAGGGATACATAGTGTATATAGTGGCTTTAATGAGGCTTTCAGAAGATATTTTGGCACAAACCCAGTTGATGTCACAAAACGACTGGCTGCAGAAGGAAAGATAGAAACCCGTCCTTTTAAAGGTGGAGCAATGTTATTTCTTCCAGGTGAGGCACCCAAGAGACCTTCGGTTGATGAGGTCATTAAGACGATATTAGGAGATGAAGATAGAAATCTTTCTGAAGAAGAATTCGTTATCGAAGGGATTAAAAAATTAAGAAAACAACCCTATAAAGGAATTAATAGTGTATTAAGTGGTTTTAATGAGGCATTTAGAAAACATTTTAATAAGGATCCTGTTACTATAACAAGCAAGATGGCTGAGGAAGGAAAGATAGAGATAATTCCTTTGAAGACAGGTAAAGGGGTGATGCTTTATTTACCAGGTGAAGGTCCAAGAGGACGGAAGACTGAAGAAGCCCTTAAAAGGATATTAGAATAGTGAGTCAAAATTATATAGATTTTTACTAAAAGGGGTAAATTGATGCTGATTTATAAGGTTTACTATAAAAATTATAAACTTAAAAAAGGTGAATTATTAGGAGTTTTGATAGAAAGGAGAAAAGATTTAAGGGGACATAATCAAATAGAATCTGGATTGAAGTGGGCAAGATTAGTATTCGGTAATAAGGTAGATAATGTCAAGGAACTTCTTGTGGTTCCAAAGGAATTAAGGATTGGTCTTAAAACTCCTTGGTTGATCGAAAGAGGTTTTATTACTAAAGAGGAGTTATTAGAAATAAATAAACTTACAAGATAAATCTCATTAATAAATTAGATATTTTTTGATTTGACATAAGCTGTTTTAGAAGATAAAATAATTTAAGGCTGTTCAATAATTGGGAGTTTTTGTAGGATAAGATTGATTAGATAATTTTTTAAAAGGATTCTAAGCAATGTTGGGAGCAATTAAATATTCTGATCAGTTCATTTGGGCTTTTCCTCCTCCTTTGGAAGATAATTTAATGCTATTTAGGTATTCTAAAGATAGACCAATCCTTTACCATAATTATAATTTATTTCCCGAAAGATCTTTATACAGGCAAAAGGCCTACTTTGAGTTTCATCCCTGCGATCAATCTTGCAAGATAGGCAGAGATACTCAAAAATACATGAGTCATGATATTCTTTATCCCCTTCATTCTTACATTCTCGAGACGATGAGTCTCCTTGAGTATGCTATAGAATCTCTCAATGATAGTTCTCTTCTTATAGAGACGAGAGAAGGATTTGCTGTTACGGATTGTTCTCATCGTATCCTGGATCTTATTGTCTTCTTTGAGGTAGAAGACAGCTCCATATTGGGTCTGCCAGCAGATATTTCTAAACAGACATGCTTTGGCTTTATCTTTATAGAGGCCGCAGCGGAATTTGAATCTCTTTCTTTTGGGTTCTCTTCCCCAGTAGGCAAGCTCAAATCCAGCTTTGCAGGTGAACTTTCCTTCTTGTGTAACGATGATATCTCCTCTCTGGATAGGGTTTTCTCTACCTCTTGGGTTTTCTGCAATTATAGGGGTGATATGGTTTTCGATAAGGTAGCTTGCATTTTCTGTGGAGTCATATCCTGCATCTGCAATTATGGCATCGATCTTTTTATTTACTTCCCGGAGGTTTTTCTTGGATTCTTCGGTGAGTTCTTTGAGGAACTTTCCATCCCACTCATTTCCTGGGGAGACTTTAATAGAGAGGGGGATAGGCAGTTCTGTATCGGTGACTTCGAGATGGACCTTGTAGCCGAAGAAGCTGAAGTCTTTGCTTTTGTGGCCCCAGGTGGCATTGGGGTCAGATTTTTGTGCTTCGATGTGGGAGGAGTCAATGGAGAGTCGGAGGTTTTCTTTTTTAATGAGGCAGAGGGCTTGAGCGATGAGATTCATGAGTATTTCGGAGAATGTTTCTTCTCCGAGTCTTTCTCTGAAGTAGTGGAAGGTGTTGTGGTTTGGGGTTTCTCCGTAGGAGAAGCCGCAGAGGAAGGAGAGTCTTCCGTCGTATCTGAGTTTTCTTGCGAGGTCTCTTTCGGAGGAGGCGTAGCCAAGGTAGATGAGGAGGAGGGCTTTGAAGAGTGAGACGGAGTCATAGCCTTTTCTACCTTTATTGGTGTATTTATCTTTAGTGAGGTTGTAGATGAAAGAGAAGTCGAGTTGTTGGTATAGGATTTTTAGGGGGTCATCGGGTGGGATGATGGAGGCTATTTTTATATCGATGAAGCTTAGTTGTTTTTGTCTTTTCATATTGACTCCTGGTGTTGGGTTTGGATGTAATGTTAAATCAATTTGCGGTAGGAATCAATAGGGGAGTTCTTGGAAGCCTTGATTTCAAAGGCTTTCGGCATTATTGAACAACCACAAAATGTTAAAGAAGGAGGTGTGATATGAAGGAGAAAAGATTCTTTAAACCATTAGGTTTTTTCGGGCTTTTAGTTATTGTTTTTACATTTCCTATAATATTTTTTATAAATGATAGTTTTTCTCAAACAACTCCTACTTATCCTAAAGTTTTACGTTTTGCATCCTTTTCACCTGGGACAACACTTTATGCAGTAAGTAGTGGATTGGCTAAGGTAGCCTCAGAAAATACTCCTATGACACTTAGTGTGGTCCCAACAACAGGAGTTTTTGCTTGGCTTCCAATGCTTAGCAAGCTTGGAACCGCAGATCTTGGAATCACTGGTTTAGAACAAGTATGGCAGATATGGACAGGGAAAAATGCTCCTGAACCAATGCCAAAGGGATTCCCGAAAGATCCTATTTTCCCAAAAACAAGGAATATTAGAGTTCTTATTGCAGGACCTCCAATTCCTTGTGGAATGCTCGTTAGAAAAGACTCTGGAATGAAAGAATTAAAAGATCTAAAGGGAAAAACAATTGCATGGGGATGGTCGGGTTTTCCTAACAATATAGGGATCACCTTAGCAAACCTCTTTTTGGCAGGTCTTACGATTGATGATGTAAAAACCTCAACAGTAACAGAGGTGGTGTCTGCTGTTAAAGCGGTTCAAGAGAAAAGGATTGATTCCACTACTTGTGCTGTTGGAATGCCTGCCATTGCTGAGGCTGATGCCATGGTTGGTGTTCGTTTTTTAAAAGGACCAATGGACCCTGAGAGGGATAAAGAAGCAAGAAGGGCAAATCCTGGTGGTTATACAATTATTGTTCGAGCTGGATTACCTGGCATCCCTGAAGATACACCAGTGTGGGGACTTCCACTTGCTATTTTAGTTTCAACAAATATGCCTGACCACGTCGCTTATAGATTAGTTAAGACTTGGTATGAAAACTATAATGCCTATGCTCCTATCCATCCACTTCTAAAGGCGTGGACTCCTGAGGTATTTTCGTATCGATATATTACAGCACCTTACCATAATGGGAGCATTCAATTTTTTAAAGAGAAAGGCCTCTGGAATCCAGAAATGGAGAGAATTCAAAAAGAACTGCTAACAACAGAGTAGTTTTTAAAAATATCTCGAGACAAAAGTAGTTTGGGTAGGCAATATTTAATTAAGGAAAGTATTGTCTACCCTTTATATTTTAAGTTTTATGACAAATCAAAATCCTCCAGTTGAAGACTTATATTCTAAATTTAGAACTCCAAAAGGATTATTACGCCACATTATCTCTATCATTCAAATCATCCTTCCAATCCTCGGTTGCCTTTTTGTGATTGATTTACCTTTTTATTTAAATTGGGCCATTTTAAAGGAACAATATTATGGGATTATGATTGCTTTGATCTTTCCAATGGTTTTTATTATTATTCCATTAACACAAAAAAGCGCATTAAACAGAGTTCCATGGTATGACTTTATCTTTGCTCTCTTGAGTATTGTTGTGGGTTTCTATATAGCTCTTTTTTATGAAAAGATGTCTTTAAAATTTGGTGAGGTTTCCATCGATCGTGTAATTATTGGCACAATTACCATTGCCCTTACCCTTGAAGCATGCCGTAGAACAATCAATATATTCATCACTCTTTTTGGATTGTTTTTTATTCTATTCCCTCACCTCTCTTTATTTTTTCCAAGTCTTTTTTCTGGAATTAGCATCCCTTTCAGTCAACAAATTAATTATCTCCTATTGGATACCAACGCTATGCTAAGCATGATGTTTGGAATAGTTGTAACTTATATATTAAGTTTTATTATTTTTGGAAATCTTATGATAAATGGGGGTGGAGGTCAATTTATTACTGATTTTTCAATGTCAGTTTTAGGTGGATTCCGTGGAGGACCAGGAAAAATCGCTGTGTTGGCTTCAAGCCTTTTTGGGACAATTTCAGGAGTGGCTATTTCAAATGTTGTTACTACAGGAGTTGTGACTATTCCACTAATGAAAAAGATTGGATACAAACCACATATTGCAGGAGCAATTGAAGCAGTTGCCTCTACAGGTGGATTAATTATGCCACCAGTTATGGGAGTACAGGCATTTATAATGGCAGAGATAATAGGTATACCCTATTTCAAAATAGCCATAGCTTCGATCATTCCAGCCATACTTTATTATGCAGCCGTTTTCTTTCAAGTAGATATGGAAGCTGGAAAAACTGGGCTAAAAGGTTTACCAAAGAATCAACTTCCAAAAATATCAAAGTCACTTGGAAAGAGTTACCTCTTTATTATTCCATTTGCAATCCTTATAACTGCCCTCTTTATCTTATATTTAGCACCAGATAAATCTGCTCTTATGGCTGTTATTCCAATATTAATCCTTGGATTTTTTATTCCCAAAGAAACAAGATTTAAGTTTGCTTGGATAATTAAAGGTCTCCAGGATGCAACCCGAGCTCTCATTCTTATTGGCCCACTTGGAGTTTTAGCTGGTATTATTGTTGGAACGGTTTCATACACAGGTTTAGGATTTCTTTTATCTTTAAATATTATTAACTTAGCTGGAGGAAATCTTTTTCTATTATTATTGGTTACAGCTATTGTTTGCCTTATATTAGGGATGGGAATGCCACCCATTCCTGCCTATGTACTTCTGGCAGTACTCGTTGCTCCTGCCTTAGTTCAGCTCGGTGTTGATGTAATGGCTGCTCATCTTTTTATTGTTTATTTTTCCTCCATTTCTATGATCACCCCTCCAGTATGTGGAGCAGCCTATGCAGGAGCTGCCCTTGCAGGTGCAGATCCAATGAAAACAGGTTGGACAGCTACTCGATTGGGTATAATTGCGTATATTGTTCCATTTCTTTTTGTTCAATTTCCAGGTCTTCTTTTAAAAGGCTCCTTCATCGAAATCTTTGTAACATTTTCCTCTGCCCTTTTTGGTTGTTTTATCTTAGCCTCCTCCTTAAGTGGATATCTATTTAATTATCTAAGTTTATTGAAAAGAATCCTTTTAGCTTTAGCAGGTTTTGGTCTTTTAATCCCTATTCAAAAAAATCTATTCGAAATAGGCTTAATTATAAATGTAGGAAGTGGCATTCTGGCTATTATCCTTCTTATTAAGGAATTGAAAGAAAAATCCAAATAAAGGAGAAAAAAATGAAAGGATACAATGGAAGGGTCTTGTGGATTGATCTTACATCAGGAGTTTCAAATATCGAAGAAATCTCAGAAGACATCTTTAGAAATTTTCTTGGAGGGAAAGGACTTGGTGTATATTTTCTTTACAAAAAACTCAAACCTATGACAGATCCATATGATCCTTCTAACCCTCTTATATTTGTAACTGGTCCGCTTAATGGAACAACATTTCCATGCATTTCAAGAAGAGGAGTTATAACAAAATCACCTATGACCAATACTTTTCTTGACTCTTATGCAGGAGGAGTATTAGGCTATGCCATTAAAGCTTCTGGCTACGATGCTATAGCTATTACGGGTAAATCTCAAAAACCAATTTATCTCTCTATAGAAGATGGTAATGTGTCAATTCAAGATGCATCCTATCTTTGGGGATTATCATCTCTTAAAACAGAAAGCATCCTTAGGGATCGAATAAAAAAAGAAAATAAGGAGAGAATTGGAATAGCTGTAATTGGACCTGGAGGAGAAAGAGTTGTTCGATTTTCAGGAATTATAACTGAAAATCGAATCTTTGGCAGAGGAGGAGCAGGAGCTGTCATGGGTTCGAAAAATCTCAAGGCTTTGATTGTCAAGGGGAAAAAGGAAATAGAAATTCATGACAACTCAAAATTTAAAGAAATTGTAAAGATATGTCACGAGAGGATTGCTTCCCATCCTCTTACAAAACGAGGAGGTGTGTTCCCAAGGGTGGGCACAATGCATACTGTTGATGTGACTCAAGAAACTGGAACTCTTCCAACAAGATATTGGCATGAAAATACTTTTGATAGGGCAATCAATATTGATGGTGAGGCATTTACTCCATTTATATTAAAAACCCGAGGATGCTTCCTATGTCCTATTGCCTGTAGCCGAGATACAAAAGGAGTGTGGGCTGGGAAAGAATACTTTACTGAAGGACCTGAATATGAAACCATTTATGCATTTGGATCTAATTTAAAAATTAGCGATCCAAACTTAATTATTGCTGCTGATCAACTTTGTGATGAATATGGTTTGGATACGATATCCTGTGGAAATGTAATAGGTTTTGCTATGGAATGTTTTGAAAGGGGATTATTAAAGAAAGAAGATATCGGGTTTGATCTATCATTTGGAAATGGTGAAGCCGTTTTATCAATGATTCAACTAATTGGAAAAAGAGAAGGTATTGGTGATCTCTTAGCCGAGGGAGTAATGAGAGCCTCTATGAAAATTAAAGGATCTTCTTCATTTGCGATGCATGTTAAAGGACTTGAGCTACCAGGATATGATCCTCGTGGAATGAAAGGTCAAGGCCTTACTTATGCACTTTCTGATCGTGGAGCATGTCATCTTCGATCCAACACACTTAGAACAGAACTCTTAGGAATCCCAAAACCAATTGATCGTTATACCTATATTGGAAAGCCAGAGATGGTGGCAGAACTACAACTTGCTTATGTAATGTTTGATTGCTTGATAGGTTGTGTTTTTGGAGGTCTTGCAATTACTCAAGATGATTATTTAAATGCTATAAATGCTGTAACAGGATGGTCTTTATCTCTTGAAGAACTTAGAATGATTAATCAGAGGGTATGGACCTTCTCCCGTCTCTTTAATTGCAGAGAAGGTTTTAGTAGAAAGGATGATATCCTTCCAGAAAGACTCTTCACAGAACCCTCCACAAGTGGTCCAAGTAAAGGCCAAGTTGTAGATCGAGAAGCCTTTGAGAAGATGCTCAATGAATATTATAAAATTGTTGGATGGGATAAAGAAACAGGAATTCCAACTGAAAAACGCCTCAAAGAACTTGGACTCGAGAGATTTATATTGACATAAGAGAAGCCATCTTATATATAAAAATAACCAAATAATCAATTATGAATTAAAAGGAGGTAAATCAATTTGGCATCTCGAAAAAATAAGATTAAAAAAAAGGTTTTATTTGGTACAGAAAAAACAGTAATTAAGTCTTTGGGTCTAAGTGGAGGGATGTTTGGAGCTGCTCCATGTGCTGTTGATGTAAAAGATGGTAAAGTGGTTAGGGTAAGACCACTTCATTACGATTCTAAATATGATCCAAAAGATTTTAATCCATGGAAGATTGAAAAAAATGGAAAGACTCTTGAACCCCTTATGAAATCTGTGCCTTCTCCTTTCAGCTTAGCCTACAAAAAAAGAGTCTATTCTCCAAATAGAATCAAGTATCCGCTAAAAAGGGTTGATTGGGATCCAAAGGGTGAACGTAATACACAAAACCGAGGGATAAGTAAATTTGTAAGAATATCTTGGGAAGAGGCCACTGACATTATTGCCAGTGAAATTAAAAGGATCCACCAAACTTACGGCCCCCTTGCAATTCTTGTTCAAGGGGATGGTCATGGCGAGTGTAAGTTTGTTCATGCAGCTCATGGATGCCCTACCCTTCTTTTGGATAAAATGGGAGGATTTACACAACAGGTTAGGAATCCTGATAGTTGGGAAGGTTGGTATTGGGGAGCAAAACATGTATGGGGTCCTGGCCTTATTGGGATGATGAACCCTGCAGAAAATATAGTAAAAGATATATGTGAAAACAGTGATATGGTAGTAGTATGGGGAGGAGATCCAGAAACAACACCATGGGGATTTAGAGGGCAATTTGCGAGTAGGCTCTGTTTCTTCTGGTCAGATATAGGAATAAAGCAAATTTATATATGCCCAGATGTCAATTATTCCGTAGGAATACATGCTGATAAATGGATTCCTATACTACCAAATACAGATGCTGCATTGCAACTGGCAATTATCTATACTTGGATTAAAGAAGGTACTTATGATAAAGAATATGTTGAAACCCATACCGTAGGTTTTGATAAGGTTAAGGCTTATGTTATGGGTGAAGAGGATGGCATTCCAAAAACACCTGAATGGGCTTCTAAGAAATGTGGTGTTCCAGAGTGGACAATTAAAGCCCTTGCAAGAGATTGGGCTAAGAAACGAGTTTCAATAGGACATTATTTCGGAGGGGGGATGGCAAGAGGCCCATATTCACATGAACCTGCCCGATTAGAAGTTATCCTTTTGGGTATGCAAGGATTGGGGAAACCAGGAGTCCACCAGGCCCAAATTGCTTATCAGGGAATGCCTAAAAATATCTTAGCCACTGGAAGTGGCCATCTTGGTATGTTTCAGAGTTTAGCCCAAACTCCAGAGGGAGAAAGGTTACTTAAACCTCATAAGACAACACCTACACCATGGGGAAAACAACTCATTCCAAAAACCCTTATCGAACAAGCTATCAATAACCCGCCTATCAATTTTTGGGGAACAGGGGGACATGAGGTTCCAACGACAGACCAATTCATTAAATACACTTATCCTCTTCCGCCAGAAGAAGGCGGTACAGAGATTCATATGATATGGACAGATACACCTTGTAGAATAACATGCTGGAATTGTGGAAATGATATAGCTAACACTATGAGAAGTCCAAAAATCGAATTTATTGTTGCTCAACATCCATGGCTTGAGAATGATGTACTATTTGCAGACATAATTTTGCCCGTAAACACAACTTTTGAGATTGATGATATTGTCCCATGCCTCAGGGATGGTGATAGTTTTCAATCTGTTTTACTCATGAAAAAAGCCATTGAGCCTATCGGAGAATCAAAGAGTGATTATGAGGCAGTATGTGAGGTGGCTAAAAAGCTTGACATGTTTGATGAAGTAACTGGTGGTAAAAGCAATGAAGAACTTATAAGAGCTGTATTCGATGGAATGGGATTTAATAAACTTATCTCTTGGGAAGAATTTAAGGAAAAGGAATATTATGTCATACCAGTTGCCAAAGATTGGGATAAGACTCCAGCAGGACTTTACAAATTCTATAAAGATCCAGAGGCAAATCCTTTACCAACTCCTTCCGGTAAATTGGAATTTTACTCTGAAAGTTTAGCTAAATATTTCCCAAATGATATGGAGAGGCCTCCTATTCCTAAATGGATTGAAAAAGGAGAGACACATGATGAAAGGCTTTCAAGCAAAAGGGCTAAAGTTTATCCACTGCTTGTGATGTCCAATCATGGTAGATGGAGGGTTCATGCCCAGTGTGACGATATTTCTTGGACAAGAGAGATTATAACATGTAAAGTAAGAGGGTTTGATGGATATATGTATGAACCATGCTGGATTCATCCAAAGGACGCAGAAAAAAGGGGGATTAAGACTGGAGATATTGTTAAAGTCTATAACGAGAGAGGTGCAGTCCTCTGTGGAGCATTGGTCTGGGAAAGAATCATGCCCGGTGTTATTTCAATTGATCATGGTGCCAGAGCAGATTTTATTATTCCAGGAAAGCTTGACCGAGGGGGCGCTATTAATACTATTGCTCCAGAGGCAATCATATCTAAACATTGTGCTGGACAAGCAACAAGCGGTTTCTTAGCAGAAGTAGAGAAAGTAACTCCACAACAGATGGAAGAATGGATGAGAAAATATCCTGAGGCTTTTAATCGAGAATACGATCCTGCTTCGGGACTTAGATTTAATGCATGGATTGAAGGAGATAGGGAAAAATGAAAAAAAAGGTATTCATTATTGATATTTCTAAATGCAATGGATGTCATGTCTGCCAGATTGTTTGTAAAGATGAACATGTGGGTAATGATTGGTCCCCTATTGCTAAACCACAACCCGACACAGGACAGTTCTGGATGAGATTAACTGAAAGGGTAAGGGGAACAGTACCTAAGGTCAAAATAGCTTACCGCCCACATCTTTGCATGCATTGTGACCAACCCTCTTGTATGGATGCTTGTCCTATAGAAGGAGCTATTTACAAAAGGGAAGATGGTCTTGTGATCATTGATCCAATAAAATGTACAGGCTGTAAAAATTGTGTCGATTCATGTCCATACAATGTTATTTTCTTCAATGAAGATTTAAACATAGCCCAGAAATGTACAGGCTGCGCCCATCTGATTGATAGCGGTTGGAAAGAACCACGTTGTGTTGATGCCTGTCCGACCTTAGCTATTCGATTCATGGATGAAAAAGAAGGAAAGGATTTGATAAAAAAGGGTGAATTCTGGAGACCTGAGATTGGCAAAAAGCTTAAACCACGTGTATACTATCTTAATCTTCCTAAAAAATTCATTGCAGGTACTGTTTATGACCCTATAGAAAAGGAGGTGATTATTGGAGCCAAATGCACATTAAAAGAAACTCGAACGGGTAAACGGTTTGCTGTGAGCACAGATAGTTATGGTGATTTTTGGTTTGAAGGTCTAAGAGATGGGAAGTTTGATTTAGAGATAAAAAAAGGGAAAAAGGTAAAAACATTTAAGGGATTAGATACTTCAAAAAGGGATATTAATTTGGGAGACATACCATTAAGTTAGTGATTAATAAATTCAGTTTCTTTATAATTTCTTATGACAAGTTTAAGACCCAAGAATAATTAAATTTTTAATCTCCT
>JGI24721J44947_10011271_pt1 | contig 11180 bp, 8 predicted proteins | sample YelNatPaOPGAMG01_FD_44947 | JGI IMG/M metagenome (IMG submission 44947)
CTTTTCAAGGAGATAAGTTCAACAGAGTATGGTATGTTCATAGAAAAGCAAGAAGATCTGAAATCGGCTGATAAAGTGACGGATGTAACCCTTAGAATGCTCGGCAGAAGGGTGAGGATCTTCCTCGAGATATCAAAGGGAGATGTTGTTGGGGAAGCTGCTATTCGCTATTTAGCAAAATATGATGTTGAAAACCTTAAAAGAAAGGTATTCTCCCTTGTTATAAGGAAGGAGGGCATATCCGAGGAAAGATTCCTACCCATAAGCGGATTTATATCAAACATAGATTCTATTCTAAGGGTTAGTGATGTAGGTCAGATAAGCGACCTTCTTCCTCAGGGTAAGCTGAGGGATTTCATATCAACATGGCTTTCATCCGGCCAGATGAACATACCTTTGCTGGATATAGGGATAGACAGGGCCTATTTGACGGAGACGATGACATGGGCAGAGATGACAAAGATGCGGGAGGTTTTTAGAATATATGCAGAAAACTACGCCTTAGGGGTTATACTGAGATCTCAGCTAATGGGAGCAGAAAGGGAAATATATAGTTCTATGTTCGAATTTTTATCTCAGAATGTGAGAAAAGTTCTTTCAGAGTCTAATACATTTGAGGAGTCCCTCAAAGCCCTCCTATCTACAGAGGCTCATAAATCAATGGCCTCGGAGCTTATGGAGATATATGAAAAATATGGAGTTCCGTGGACACTAGATCTAAGTTTATTTAAGGAGTTTTTCTCTAAAATAAGGAGCCTAGCTAGAATGAAGCCTCTTTCCCCAATCTTCCCATTTAGCTATATTGTGGCTGCAGAATGGGAGTCTTGGGCCGTTAGAACAGTTATACTTGGAAAGCTGAGCGGAATTGAGCCAGAAAAAATATATGATATGCTTTCGCTTTATTAATTATCCCATTAGTAGGAATGCTATGAGGAGTCCGTAAATAGCAATTCCCTCGGATAAGCCAGCAAGCAGAAGAACTTGAGTAAATGCTTCTGGTCTTTCAGCAAGGAGTGCTGATCCTCCTATGTTTATACCTTGTAAGGCTATTCCAGCTCCTATTGTGCTTCCAGCAACAGCTAAAGCAGCACCTAGTGATCTGTATATGTCTGTTGGTTTAGCTTGGTCTGTCTGTGCAAACACTATCTTAACTGACACAGAAAATACGACAAGAGGAAGTATTAATAAGATCAAGAGAGATATTCTGAGCAGCTTCACCTTGTCCATTGGAAAGCACCTCCTTCAGACGGGACCTATAATGTTTCTCTTTAAAAATTTAACTATCAGGACGGAAGAAGCTCCCTCACTCGCAGGAATGGTCTGCCATTAGCGGAATAGAACTTTGTGAAGAACTCATAGAATGTGAGCCTCATCGCTTGTATAAAGGATAACAACCCCTCAAGTCCTATAACAGCTATATTGATGAAGATAAAAGTTACCAAAGAAATGGGATTGGTCAACAGATGCATCAGATTCTCCGGAGTTATTGAGGTAGAGCCTACAGTAAACATTCCTGTAAGAACGCCAAAGGTCTCATGAGCTACTGCAAAAGCAGCTAACCTTATGAATGAGAGAGAGTTACTGAAGAGAGCTAAGGTGCTTTCTATAAGTGTTGACACCATTTCCGGCATTCCGTGGAGTAACCCATGTCCCTCCTTCATAGATTTGAGCATTGGTGTGGTTGCTGTTATCAATAGTGGTATAACCATTGCCTGAAAGAGAGGATCTGATACAGTCTTCATCACATCGGCTCCATTTCTTATTGCTGCGTAAACCGCTCCTGCGTACATTGCTATTGTCAGTATACCTCCGTACTCCAAGAAAGCTGCGAATTTATCGCCGGATAGGATTTTATCAATTGTTCTTATCACAAATGCCAATAGTATCTCAAAAGCTCCTATTAGAAGTGCTATTCCAAACAGCTTTGTGGGCTCTTTTATCGGGCTTAGCACATGAGTTCCAATCTCTACAAAGAAAGCAGCCCCATAGAGATATCCAAATATTGTTGCAAATATCCCTGAATACAGAAGTATACCCCCAAGATCTCTCAGAGATCCCTTAGTTTTCAAAAATAGAAATAAACCGAATATTGCAACTATAGCTCCATGTCCCATGTCACCAAACATCATGCCGAACATCAGCGGGAAGAGGAATGAGGTTATCACAGTGGGGTCTATCTCCTTTATATTGGGAAATCCGTAAAGTTTATGTGTGAGCAAGCTTACTGGAGAAGCTATCTTTGGCAATTTAATTCTTGAAGGAGGCTTCTTCTTTTTGCTAGGTGCTTCTAACTCTACTGCAACAAGGCCTCCCATGCTTCTCTCAAGATGAGATTTCAGATTATTTGCCAGCCTTCTTGGAACCCAACCATGAGCCACAACAATGTCGCTCCCCTCATATATCATGAGGGACACCTTCTCCTCCACTGCCTTATGCCTAATTGCTTCTTTTGTCTTATATAGTCTGGATGCTATCTCTAGTATGCTCTTCTTCGTGTCCTTTAGCTCTTTTTTCAGCTGGTTAACATATTCTTTGTCCATCAGCTTGCTTAACTCGGATAACTCGACTCCGACTTTCTCCCTCTCAGCAAGTAGTGGCTGAGATTTCTCAAGCATTTCATATATGCTTTTCTCTGCCTCTCCAGCAATTAGAGCATCCACTGATATCACACATTCCCTTATTTCTCTGAAATTCTTGTAAAGCAAATCCAGACAGTCCACAGACCCCTTAACTCTTGTTCGAATTATATCTACCAGCTCATTCATCCTTCTTGCTATTTCCTCCTTCTCTTGTGATATCCTCCTAGCAGCAGGAATCTGCTCGGATATGATAGGTTGAATCTCGGGCATCCTCTTGGATACATCGCTTATTCTCTCCCACATTTTCTCCAGAGATTCAAGTTGTGAAAACTTCCCCGATAAAGTTAGATACTCTCCTATGCTGCTGAGGACCTCTTTCAGGTTGCTTTCAGCGTGATCTATCTCAGATATCAAGGACTCTAGACTTCCCTCGATCACTTTTTCTGATATCTCCTTTAACCTCTTTTTTATACTATAAATAATATTAACTACATTATTTAATATTATCCTCATATCATCTATAGATGTGGATTTATCCAAAGAGGAATTCAGGAGGGAGATAGCCCTTAAAATTTCAGAATCCGTCTCTATCATCAATCTTGCGATTTTCATCTTACTTGGATCCTTGGAAACTGCTTCTAAAGCAGTTGCATAATACCTTCTCAGTTTCTCCTCTATATCTGAGAGTTCTGATTCCACCTCGCTCAACCTTTTCTTTCTCTCAGAAATTATCTTTTTTGCTTTTCTAGAGAGATTTATCTGCTTTTCAAGTGAAATNGCCCTTCCTATGAGCTCATCAAGCATCTTTATATCTTCATCTGGATTATCGCTCGGAGATGAGTCAGCAAGGAATCTCTTTTGTATGCTTGAAGCTCTCTCCAAAGCTTTGCTTATCTCCTCATATAATCTGAGATTGGGTGTCTCTGATTTTGGCGGATTAACCCCTGGCAGCTCGAGAGGAAGCTCTAAATTTACTTCATCAAACTCCACTAGTGCGCTTGCAAGGAGATTTTTCCCTGTCTTTGTGGTGTATGCATAGAATTCGATTACATCCTCGGGCTTCAGCGTGGTCATCACCTGTGGCCCCTAAACAGGATCTCTTTAAAAGCATAGCTTCAGGTAAATATAAGAGTAACTTAAATTTCACTTAGAGAAGGGCTTGTGGATGAAAGGCAAGATTGTTATAATCACTGGAACAAGACCTGAGATAATAAAAATGGCTCCAATAATACACTGTTTTAGAGAAGTAGAAAACCTAGATTTATACCTTGTCCATACAGGCCAGCATACCGATTGGAATATGAGCCGAGTTTTTATCGAGGAGTTTGAGCTACCTGAACCATATGCATATCTTAACATTAATACTGAGACGCAGATAAAGCAGATTGCCAATATACTTATTGGATTAGAGCCTATCTTAGACGAAATAGCTCCAGATGCCGTCATGGCAGTAGGGGATACTAACTCAGTTCTTTCAGCAGCTATTGCTGCGAATAAAATAGGAATACCCTTTATTCATGTTGAGGCAGGGCTAAGAAGCTTTGATATGACGATGCCGGAGGAAGTAAACAGAATAATAGCAGATCACATATCATCTTTGAACTTTCCTCCCACTAACAGAGCAGCTAGCAATCTCTTAATGGAGGGCTATCCGCACGAGGATATTTATGTAGTGGGCAACCCTGTGATAGACTCTCTCATTAGAATGAAAGATAAAGCTGAGAGATCAGGTATCTTAGAAGATATCGAGGCTAGTAAAAAGCCCATAATTACAGTTACAGTCCACAGAAGGGAGAATCTGAGTAGAAAAGAGAGAATGATGGGAATAGTAGATGGAATAATATCTCTAGATTTGGGGACTGTGGTATGGCCTGTTCATCCACATACCCTTTCAATTCTCGAGAAATATGGACTTCTGGATAAGCTTAAGGAAAAGGATAATATCATAATGACAGAGCCTTTGGGCTACATAGACTTTATTGGGCTTATGATGAGAAGCTCCGTAATTGTAACAGATTCCGGAGGGATACAAGAGGAATCTACTTTCTTAGGCATACCCTGTGTTGTGGTGAGAAATAACACAGAGAGACCAGAGGCTCTTGAAACAGGTCTCAGTGTTTTAGCCGGAACGGATCCAAAAAGAATAAAGTATGAGGTAATCAGGATGTCCAAAATCGGAGTGAGGCCTATTGTAGAGAACAATCCCTTTGGAGATGGAAAGGCGTCTATTAGAATAGTTGATATCACCCTGAGTTACTTGAGAAAAGGATTTTCTCAAAGATGTGAAACTTTTCAGGAGCATGGACCTATTTATGCAGCACTAATAGCAAACGAAATGCTTTCTGGAAGGAGAATATCAGAGGTAGAATCCACTTATGGTGTAAAAGTTATATCCCTGTTTAAAAAGGATGGATTGATAGATTTGGTCAGAGATATGAGGGAAATAAGGCAGGGAGAGATGCTTTTAGTGTCCGGGGAAAGAAGTAAAATTTCAAGATTATTAGAATCTGGGTCCCACAAAGTTTGAGAGACTTATGGATAATTTTATTAAATGGTTGGGAGGAGTCAAGGGGGTTGAAATTGGAGGTCTTTCTATCATTAGATGTCTTAACTATATCAAAAGCCATCAAGATAGCTTCAGAGGCGTATGAAGAGGGGATAAGGCACATAGAAGTAGGAACACCTCTTATAAAATCGGAGGGCTCAAGAGCTATAAGAATAATAAGGGATACATTTCCTGATGCTATCATATTTGCAGACATGAAAACAATGGATACGGGTGGTCTAGAGGCGAAAATTGCATTTGATAATGGGGCAGATATATCTAGTGTGATGGCAGTAGCTCCAGAAAGCACTTGGATAAGTGCTGTTAAGGAAGCAGAGATAAGAGGAAAGGAGATTTTACTGGATTTGCTTGGAGTAAACAAAATGAATTTGAGGGATAAGCTCAAGAGAGCTGAGGAAATAGGAATAAGAAGGGTGTGTCTTCACAGGGGAATAGANGAAGGAGGAACAGCAGACCCTAGCATCATGAGAGAGCTTAAAAAGGAATGTAAGATTCTTTTTGGTGCTGCCGGAGGCATAGATGANAAATCAGCGTTAAATTTTCTTGGTATAGCTGATTTTATCATGGTGGGAAGAGCTATAACAGGATCCGATAATATAAGAGAATCTGTCAGGAGAATACTCTCAGCTGTAGGTATGAGATGAACTAGCCATTTTGTCAAGTTGTTTAACTTTACAGCTGCTCTATGCGCTATTGTTTCTCTTTAATTCACATTTTGGTGTCTTATTTACCCATTAAGGCCTGAATGGTTCAATCAGAAATGGAGTCACACAGAGAATGCTGTTGAGAGTGACAATATGTTAGCTCGGTAACCTAAAATTATCTCTAGTATCAATCTTTTAACTTCTTTTTTATTGATTCCTTCTCTATAAAAGCTAATTTTGAGAGAAAATGCTCATCAATACTCCTGTTCTCAGATAACAAATTCCTCAAATCCTCTATCTTATATCCCCTTATTCCCATTGAGACAAGAGCTATAACTCCAAACTCTTCAGTAAGCCTTCCCAGTTCAAAAACTTTATTTGCAAGTCTAGAATCAGGAATAAAAGGTCTACCTCTTTCAATTGATCTTTTGATGTGCTCTAGTGCAAGCTGAGAATCCTTTCCATGAAGCCCGGCCAATCTATTGCTGTTGCATTTTGGACATCTCAACTCTTTAAGCTCTAATAAAGAGGATATGCTTACCCAAGAGCTCCATTGCCAGCAGTTAGAGCAAAGCAGCAGCAATTGAGTTCTCATAAGCCTCATCTTGAAAGTTTCTAGCATTCTTTTTTCCAGAAATGAGGGAGGCACAAATTCCAAGTAGTAAGGGGATCTCCTCAATCCCTCTGCTGCTATTGGGGATAATTCCTTGCTCCTGAAGTATTCTATCTTTATTTTTCCACTCTTAATGAGATCAAATAGCATTTTCAAGCCATCTATGTCCAGATCTACTGTAAGAACTTCATTCAATGTTTCCTTATCGATGACAGTTCCTCGATAGGCATCTACAAGTTTCCTTATGCTGATACCGGTTATATCAGCATCTTTCTTTATTGCCCCAAATCTTTTCGCGACCTGAACTAGCCTAACCCTATAAAAACCGGTCTCCCTTACTGCCTCTAAAAGATCTTCAATCCCTTCTTCAATTATTTGAATGAATAGATGTCTTATTAAATCGCCACTAGCTCCAATTATGAATATTCTGTAGGGATCTTCATCAGTCCTTACTATCAAGCCGTATTTTTTCGCCAAATAATAAGCTATCATTCTGCAAGAGTCCTATTTATGAGAGTCCCTAGGGTTGCATGAACTGTAACTATTCCAGGAGCCTCCTCTATGACAATTTTTTTATCTGTTGGAAGAGGATATCCCAAACTGAGATGTCTCATTATGGGCTCTATTCCCCTCATAATATCCTCCTTTTGTGTGAACGGGAACTCTTTAAGAAGCTCTTCAGCCGCTCTTTCTGCGTCCATTCCACTCATCATCAATTCAGCTATTTTCTCCCTCAATCTTCCCACATTTACTGCGGTCTCAAGGGTCACTGGGAGTTCTTCTCCTATCCAACTTGGTATAGCTCCGCTTGGGTCCATTGCTGCTCTAACATAAACTCTTCCACTTTCTATCTCTTTTACCTGCCATGCGGCACCTCGAAACACAAACTTGACTCCAGGCTTCAGATATTCAGCGACGAACATCTCATCGAGGGATCCCAAGAAGAAACCGGATGAATCATCTATTACAGGTACAGTCCTCACATCTGGTATCGTCGATAGATTTGAGAAGTAATATTCGTAAGCTCTATATCTTGATACAGAGGCCATTTTGCTCTCTTTGTTGTATCTAAGCAATCCTATTTCATGCATGAATAAAAGTAGCTCCTCCAGTTCCTCCTCACTTAAATTTCTGTAGATATACGAGGAATTGAGCAGACTGAGCAGTTCTTTAATTGAAATTACTCCCTTAGCTATAATCTCGCCCTCTATTTGATGAGCTAATACATCTAGGGGTTTTCTGAACATCTTTCCTCCTTCAAGTTCCTGTCTTTTTGCTCTTTTGACTATCACAAGAGATTCTAGATAATCATCTGGATCCTGTGCTATTATGAAACCTTTTGCAGGCTCATCTGGCTTGTGACTACCTCTCCCAATTCTCTGTATTAATCTAGTAGTTTGTCTTGGTGAGGAGAACTGGACCACTATATCCACATATCCTATATCTATTCCAAGTTCNAGAGAGCTTGTAGCAACAACAGCATTTAATGCACCTTCTCTGAATTCTTTCTCTGTTTGTTCCCTTGAATCCTTTGAAAGAGAACTGTGGTGGATGCTTATAGCTTTTCTATCCTTAAGATAGCTTCTAAGCTTATTTGTAAGAGCTTCAGCCATCGATCTCGTGTTAGTGAATATAAGAGCTGATCTGGAATTTTCTATGATTTCAGCTANCCTCCTAAGTTTTGATGCCATCTCAGGATCTATTAATAATTTAGAACTTGTGTTATAATCCTCCTCGCTTACATCCGGGAGTTCCACTTTAATATCTAGTTCTCTAATTGCATGAACTTCCACTACCTCAAAATCATCGTTACCCAGAAAAAGTCTTGCAGCTTCTGCTGGATTGGGTATTGTAGCTGACAAGAGAATGACCTGAAATTTCCCTGCTATTGCTCTCATTCTGCTTAAAACTAGGGATAACTGTGCGCCTCTTTTATCATCTATCAGCTCATGTACTTCATCAATAACAACATATCTAAGGTTTTCAAGATAATTTCTCAATCTCTTCCCTACTAAAAGTATTTGTACCGTTTCCGGGGTCGTTATCAATATATCAGGAGGAGTCAAAGCCTGTCTTCTTCTCACAACCTGATCCGTATCCCCATGCCTGACCTCTGCTCTGTAACCCATTGCCTCAGCCCAGAATCTTATTCTTTCCTCTAAATCCCTATTTAAAGCTCTGAGAGGGGTTATATATATCAGGGAAATGGGCCTTGCACCGTGCTTCTTCATCAGAGTTAGTAATGGCCAAAGGGCAGCTTCAGTTTTTCCTGTTCCAGTTGGGGAGCTTATTATAACATTTTTCCCGCTTAAAATAACTGGAATTGATTTCAGTTGGACATTTGTGATCTTCTTATACCTCTTTGATATCAACTTAATCAAACTTGGGTCTAGCTGCATCTCAGAATTTGGCAGTCGAGCCTTAAAGGATGCTTTCTCATTTTTTTAAATTCCATGAAAAGTTTTTAAATCGGTGTTGAAGATAATAATTGCTGAATCTTATCTGGAGGTGATCACCAATGTCTGCCGGAAGGGAGACTGTAAGTGCTATACCCGTGATTCTGCTGAAAGAAGGTACCTCTAGGACTAGAGGTAAGGAGGCATTAAGGCTGAACATAATGGTGGCAAAGACGATAAGTGAGGCACTGAAATCAACATTAAGCCCCAAGGGAATGCAAAAAATGCTTGTTGATCCGTTTGGAGATGTAGTTATTACGCATGACGGGGCAACTATAATGAAGGAAATGGAAGTGGAGCATCCAACTGCTAAGATGATGGTTGATCTTGCAAAAGCACAGGAGCAGGAAGTTGGAGATGGAACTACAACAGTCGTGATATTGGCTGGAGAGCTTCTATCAAAAGCCCANGAGCTCCTAGATCTTGGCATACACCCGACAATAATACTAGAGGCCTATAGAAAGGCTGCAAAATATGCTATAGATGTCTTGGAGAGCAAACTTGCTGAAAAAGTCCAGTGGAATGACAAAGAACTTCTGAAAAAAGTTGCAAAGATAGCAATGGGCTCAAAGCTCATAGCTGCTGCAAAGGACTACCTAGCTGAGATAGTGACGGATGCTGTTCTCTCTGTCTATGAGGAAAGGGATGGAAAAAGAGTCGTTGATCTGGACAATATAAAACTTGAGAAGAAGGAAGGAGGATCTATATTTGACACCAAGCTCACAAGAGGTCTTGTTATAGACAAAGAGGTAGTACATCCAGATATGCCGAAGTTGATAAAGGATGCCAAGATAGCCCTTATTGAAAGTGCATTGGAGATAAAGAAGCCGGAGATATCGTCAAAGATAAGAGTAGTATCTCCCACTCAGGTGAACGAGTTCTTAGAACAGGAGAAAGCAATGCTGAAAGAGATGGTGGACAAAATAGCTGAAGCTGGGGCAAANGTGGTGTTCTGTCAGAAGGGAATAGACGATGTAGCTCAGCATTTCTTAGCTAAAAGAGGAATTATGGCAGTTAGAAGGGTAAGAAAGTCGGATATAGAGAAGTTAGCTAAGGCAACGGGTGCAAGCATAGTTGTAAATATAAAAGATATCTCACCAGCTGACTTGGGCTATGCTGGCCTAGTAGAAGAGAGAAGAGTCGGAGAGGATAAGATGGTCTTCGTTGAGAATTGCAAGGATCCAAAGGCAGTCTCAATATTGATAAGGGGCGGATCAAAGCAGGTAATAGATGAGGCAGAGCGCAGTCTGCATGATGCACTGAGCGTTGTGAGGGACGTAGTCGAGGACGGATATGTTGTACCTGGAGGCGGTGCAGTTCACGTATTCTTAGCACTTGAGTTAGATAAATATGCAAAGCAGCTCGGAGGAAAGGAACAGATAGTAGTGGAGAAGTTCGCAGAAGCACTTGAGTCCATACCAAGGGCTCTCATAGAGAACTCTGGTGAGGATCCGATAACAATGATGGCTGAGCTGAAGAAAGCCCATGTAGAAGGAAGGAACAAATACGGTTTCGATGTGCTGAAGAGGAAAGTAGACAACATGTTCGAGAACGATATAATAGAACCACTGAGAGTACACAAATATGCAATAAGATCTGCTGCAGAATTCGCAACTACTGTACTTAAGGTCGATGACATAATAGCAGCAGCTGGCAAAGTTGGAGGAAAGAAACCTGAGAGTAAAGGAGAAGAAGGGTCTGAGTTTGGAGACTAAAGAACAGAAAAATATTTTTTCAAAATTTGAGGAAGTAAGAATCATAGCTGCTAGGGCCCAGCAGATAGCTGCTGGAGCCCCACTTCTTTTGAAGGAGAATGAGATACCNCCTGGGCTAAGTGATCCAGTGGAGTTAGCTAAATTGGAGTACAAACTTGGAAGATTGCCTGTNTATATTGAAAGGGAATAAATACTAAAATTGGAACAGAATCTTTTTATTTGATTGCTTACCGGAATACCGTCAGCAAACACAATGTCAAAGGGGTGTCAATATGAGTTCAGAGGAGGGAACTGTCTTCGTCGGTAGGAAACCGGCAATAAACTATGTTATGGCCGTTACCCTCCAGATAAACAGGGGGGTAAAGAAAGTCGTCCTCAAGGCAAGGGGGAGAGCTATATCGAGAGCTGTGGATGTAGCAGAGATAGCGAGACTAAAATACTTCCCAGGAAAGATAAAGGTCTCTGACATAAGGACCGGTACAGAGGAGATAATAAGTCCAGATGGAACAAGAAGGGACATAAGCGTTATAGAGATAGAACTCTCGCAGGAGTAAGAATATTAGCTTCTCCTCCCTTTTTATAATAACTATTTTTTGATCAGATGTTA
>JGI24721J44947_10011276_pt1 | contig 11177 bp, 11 predicted proteins | sample YelNatPaOPGAMG01_FD_44947 | JGI IMG/M metagenome (IMG submission 44947)
ACCTCCGCCGGCGCCAGCCAGCACAGGCTGGCAACCTCGTCTTGGGCTGAGGCCTGGCTCACCGACTCGGCGCGGGCCACAAAGAACAGGTCCAACACCGGATAGGTCACGCCGGCAAAGGCGTAGCGGTTGACCGCCGAGCAGAGGAACTCCAGCCCGGCCACCTCCAGGTTCACCTCCTCGCGCACTTCGCGCCGGACCGCATCTTCGGCTGTCTCGCCAAAGTCCACAAACCCACCGGGCAACCCCAACTTGCCTTGGGCCGGGTCTTTGGCCCGGCGAACGAACAGCGCGCGGCCATCCGGCCCCAACAGGATCACGCCCACGGCCACGGCCGGATTGAAGTAAAGCACCAGGCCGCAGCCGGTGCACCGAAACGGTGTGGTCACCGGCCCGTCTCGCCGCCGACCGCAACGCGGGCAAAACTCGAAAAGCTGGAACGGTTCCATTCCTACAGGGCTTGCCGGCTCAGGCCAGCGTCACGGCTGTGCCGCTGACGGTCACCATGAGCATGCTGCCTTTGTCGCCCACGGTCTCGTAGTCCAGGTCCACCCCGACCACGGCGTTGGCGCCCAGTTGNGCGGCGGCTTGTTGCATCTCTTCCAGGGCCAGCTCACGGGCGCGGCGCAGCTCTTTTTCGTAAGCGGCGGANCGGCCGCCGACGATGTCGCGGATGCCCGCGAAGAAGTCGCGGAAGATGTTGGCGCCCAGAATGGCCTCGCCGGTGACCACGCCGTGGTATTGGCGAATGGTCCGGCCTTCGATGGTAGGAGTCGTCGTAATAATCATTAGCGCCAGTTTGACCCCAGCGGGCAATCCAGGCCAGCCAAAGTTTGGATCAGCACGGCTGAGGGGCGCATCTCAGTTTATTTTCCAGACTGGTATTTGTGCCGTAGCGCAGGTTTCCCAACCTGCTTGGCCCGGTGAGTAACTGTCTGCGTGGCCGTNGGGCAGAACCGCTGGGCCTTACTCCACGGGGCANGTCTCGCCGCCTTGCGTCCGGCAGGCCAAGCCGAGGGGTAGCCGCCGTCGTAAGGCGACGGACCCAGCGAATCCGACGGATCAATCCGCCGGCTTACGCCGGCGGCTACGGGGCGCCGTGCTTGTAGTTCAACTGGCCGAAGCACGACCAGGCTGGTGTCATTGCTAGCCCTGCGCTGGAGCCTAGATACGGGGTTGTTCGGGCCCGGCTGGTGGGTTACAGTGCGCCCAGCATGCTGGATGGTTCGTTGTTGAGTCTGGACCACTTGCGGGCGGTGGTCTCGTCACCAGTCTTTCTGGTGATCACGGCCTTTCAGGTGTGGATGCTGGTGGACGCGCTGCGGCGGCGCGAGTGGGTGTGGGCAGTTTTTATCGCGTTGTTTTCGGCCATCACGGCCGTGCTCTACTTTTTCATGGTGTATCGGCAGGCGCCCGCCCTGGCGCGCGGATTTGAGCTGCCGGGTGCAGTGGACCGACGCCGGATCAAGGAGCTCCAAGCCCAAATCCATCACTTGGATAAAGCCCACCATCACTTGCAACTGGGCGACATCTATTTTCAGCAAGGCAAGCTGGCCAAGGCGGAGGCTTGCTACCGGGCTGCACTGCAACGGGACCCGCAGGACTTGGACGCCCAGGCGCATCTGGGGCAATGCCTGTTGCGGTTGAACCGGGCTGGGGAAGCCTTGCCGCTGTTGGAGGCAGTCTGCCGCCAGGATCCTCAACATGACTACGGCCATTCGCTGATGGCCTGGGCCGAAGCGCTCCAAGCTTTGGGCCGGACCGATGAAGCCATCGCTGCCTGGCAAACTGTCACGCAACACCACGCCTATCCGCGCGCCCGGGTGCAACTGGCTGAACTGTTGCTGGCCAAAGGGCAGGTGGAGTTGGCCAAAGAACAGTTGCAGGAGGTGTTGGCCGATGATCCCCACGCGCCGGCGTTCCAACGGAAGCGGGACCGGGTTTGGGTGCGGCGTGCCCAACGGCTTTGGAAGCGGTTAAGCTGATCCAACTGGTCGCGATTGCTCCGGTGCTGGCGGCAGAGCACTTGCATCCTGCAGCCCCCGGGTAATATTTGGTGTGGTAATGCACAATGGCTGATATGATAACTCGACGCGAGGCGCTCAAACGCGCTGCGGTGATGGGTGCAGCGACCGTGATCATGGACTCGACACTGGTGGAAGGGGCCAGCCCGCCCCCGTCAGCGCCGCCTAATGCGGCCACAGGCCCGTTTGTCCTGCCGCCGCTGGGCTATCCGCACGATGCGTTGGAGCCGTACATCGACGCCCAGACCATGCAGATTCACCACGGCAAGCACCACGCTGCCTATGTGGCCAACCTGAATCAAGCCGTAGCCCGGGCTCCCGAGCTAGCGGGCAAGTCCGTCGAGGAGCTGTTGCGCCATTTGGAGGCGGTGCCTGAGTCGGTGCGGCAAGCGGTGCGCAACCACGGGGGCGGCCATTACAATCATACCCTGTTCTGGCAACTGCTGCGCAAACAGCGCGACGCCCGGCCTGGCAAAGGCCCGTTTCGTGAGGCATTGCGCGCCACCTTCGGCAAGTTCGAGGAGTTTCAACAGCAGTTCACTGCCGCAGCCCTGAGCGTGTTTGGCAGCGGGTGGGCGTGGCTGGTGCTGGATGGTCGTCAGCTCAAAATCGAAACTACACCCAACCAAGATACGCCTCTGTCCCAGGGCCGTATCCCGTTGCTAGCGCTGGACGTTTGGGAACACGCCTATTACCTCAAATACCAAAATCGCCGCGCTGACTACGTGGCGGCGTTCTGGAACGTGATCAACTGGGAAGTTGTGGCCGAGCGTTACGCCCAGTTCACTGCCTGAAGCCAACCCGGGCCGCGCTTGGGTCAATATGGATGCCGGCGGGCATTTCGCCCGGACGCAGCGTGAGTTCCAGCTACCGGCACTCAGCTAGCCAAGGTAACCGCGGGTTGCTCACGTGGCCATGGCTCACCAGCACCAGGCGCCAAACACCGGGCCGATGTGGCCTCCGACAACCCATCCCCGACACGGCCGGCCGAAATGGAACCCGATACCCACATGCACCACGGGCCGAGGCGCCACACACACCGGNGCAGGAGTCACCACCACCGGCGCGGGAGCCACGCAGACCGGTGGAGCTAGCACCACCGGCGCAGGCGCTACCACCACTGGCGTCCACGGTGCCGCCACCGCCACTGGCGCGGGCGGTACCGTGACGACCGTGGTTGCAGTATAGACCGGCACCGGCTCGGCCTTGGCCGTAGCCAGAGCCGTCAGCATTATCAATGTCCCAACAATCGCATGTGCCGTTTTCATAGCTCCCACTTGCCTGTTGAAGGCTGCGCTCATAGGCGCCTTCATCCTTGCAGTTTGACCGGCAGCCACTCAGCTTTATTCAGCCACTGGGCCATGGGCTTCGTGGCGGCAGTAGCCATATGAGTGAGCCGTCTGCATACGGTCCGCAAGCGGCGGGGTGTCCGGCACCGCGGCGCCGGCGTTTTCCGCGTTCGCTCAAGGAGCTGACCCCAGCCCATCACTTCAGCCCAGGCACATTTTTCCGGGAGTTGGTCTGGAAAGCCCTGCTGACGCCTCGAATCGGCCAGCATAAGCCCCCGGCTTTTCCCAAGCTGTCCCGGGGCCACGTGGCGTTGACTTGGATAGGGCACGCCTCGTTCCTGATCCAGTTCAACGATCTGAACGTGCTGATTGATCCCAATTTTGCCAACTGGCTGTTCTTGCTGAAACGGATCAAGCGCGCCGGCCTTCGGCTGCAAGACCTGCCGCCCATCGATTTGGTGCTGTTGACCCATGCGCACTACGATCATTTCCATCGGCCCACACTGCGCAAGCTGCCCGCCCCCAAACTGGGCATCATGCCCTGGGGCACCGCCGAGCTGGCTAGGGGCTTGGGGTTCCAGCGGATCATCGAGCTGGAGCCTTGGGACAGCTTCTCGCACGCGGGCTGGACGGTGACGCTGACGCCCAGCCGGCACTGGGGCGCACGCCGATTGCACGACCAGTATCGCGGTTACGGCGGGTTTGTGTTGGCCTACCAAGGCCGGAGCATCTATCACGCCGGTGACAGCGCCTATTTCGACGGTTTCAAGGAGATCGGGCGCCGCTTGGCGCCGGAGATTGCTTTGTTGCCCATCGGCGCTTACTACCCCGATAGCTTCCGCCATGTCCATATGGGACCGGACGAGGCCTTGCAGGTGTTTCGCGACCTGAAAGCTAAATGGCTGGTCCCAATGCACTACGGCGCCTTCCGCCTCTCATTCGAGGAGCCGGACGAACCGCCCCGATGGCTCCAGGAACTGGCCCGACGCGAGCGGTTGTCGCAGCACGTCAAGGTGCTTGAGGAAGGTGTGCCGCAGGTGTTTTAGGACCGGGCCATATGGCGGCCAATGCATCCATCGGCCAGCACCAGTCTTGCCTCGTCCATCGCAAGCGCCCGCGTAACCGGGTTTGAAGCCCGCCGCTTGGGCCGATCGGCTGTTTCCCTTGTGCCCAACCACAGCCCGACGCCTAAACCATCGGCCTTGCACGACGGTCAGCAATTTTTGGGATTGACCGCGGCGACTAAATCGCTTGGTGTATAGGGCAACAGACCGTTGCAGTAACCTGAGCCAACAGCACTTTATGCAAGACCTGAACCAACTCAAAGAAGCCGTCATTAATGGCAACGACACCCAAGCCCGGGCCATCACCCAACAGGCGCTCAACGAAGGGGTCGATCCGGTCCGGCTGGTCAACGACTACATGGTGCCGGCTATGACCGAGGTCGGACGCCGGTTCGAGTGCAACGAGTATTTCGTGCCGGAACTGCTCCTGTCAGCCCGGGCCATGAAAGCGGCTCTGGAACTGGTGCGTCCCCTGTTGGCAGCAAGGGGAGCCCAACCCGTCGCCCGGGTGGTTATTGGAACTGTGCAAGGGGATTTGCACGATATCGGCAAAAACCTGGTGGCTGCTATGCTGGAAGGCGGCGGGTTCGAGGTGATCGACTTGGGCGTGAATGTAGCTCCGGAACAATTCGTGGCTACCGTCCGAGAAAAGAACGCCCAAATCTTGGCCATGTCGGCCCTGTTGACCACCACCATGCCCGCCATGAAGATCACGATCGAGGAGGTCAAAAAGGCTGGCTTGCGCGACAAGATCAAGGTGCTGATCGGCGGCGCGCCCATTACCCAGCGCTACGCCGATGAAATCGGCGCAGACGGTTACAGCGAGACAGCCCCTGGCGCCGTGGTTGTGGCCAAGAAAGCCCTGGCACTCAACTAAACCGCCCCGACCTTTTCGCTGTAGCTCCGCCGGAGCGGCTGCCTGCCCCAAGGCAGCCGCCCGCCCGGGCGGAACCAAAAGCTTTGGCGCATCTGGTTGGCCCAGGTGACTGGCGGAGTTGGGCGCCTTGGCGCACCCGCCCGGCAGCTTAGGGCGCAGGAGATCGCCAGCGTGGATGCAACGAGGCCGAGCGCTGGGCTACTGACGTCCAGCCGGCGGTCCGGAGCTTTTGGACCGTGAAGATTTGCATCATCTTCAATCCCGCTGCCCGAGGCGACAAAGCCCGGCGGTTCCATCAGCATTTGCGGGAGCTGGCCGGAGCAGCCGAGCTCAGACCCACCCCAAGAGCCGGAGCTGCTCAACAACTGGCGGCTGAGGCTGTGGCCGAAGGCTTCGACACCATTGTGGCCGCTGGCGGCGATGGCACCGTGAACGAGGTGCTCAACGGCATTGTAGCTCATCCCGACGGCTTGAGCCGGGTGCGGCTGGGTGTGTTGCCCTTGGGCACGGTGAATGTGTTTGCCCAACAATTGCGCTTGCCAACCCGGTTCAAGCAAGCGTGGCAGGTCATTTGCGCTGGGCACGAACGGCGCATCGACCTGGCCGAAGGCGAGCTCATGCTGGAGGGCCGACCTACCCGCCGCTGTTTCGTGCAGATGGCGGGCGCTGGGGTGGACAGCCGGGCCATCGCATTAGTGGACTGGGCCTGGAAAAAGCAGCTCGGGCCCCTGGCTTACTGGCGCTCGGGCTTCCAAGCCCTGGCTGAACCTAAGGCACCGGTGACTGTCAGCGACGGCCAACGGAGTCTGACCGGGCACCAGGTGCTCATCGGCAACGGGCGTTATTACGGCGGCCGGCTCCCGGTGTTTCCCGAGGCGGACCTGACCGATGGGTTGCTGGAGGTGACAGTGGTGCCCCGCGCAACCTTATGGGCCCTGGCCCGAGGCGCCTTGGGCATGCTGCTGGGCTGCCTCTACAGTCTGGGTGGTGCCCAGCACCTGCGCGCTGGCTCCTTGACCCTGTCTAGCCCTAGCACCGTGGCCCTGCAAATGGACGGCGAAAACGTGGGCTACTTGCCCGCTCGAATCTGGGTTCGGCCCCAAGCCTTGCGCGTGGTGGTGCCTGCGCGGTGACCCGATACGCCGGGTCGGAAAGCCGCAGTCCCACAGCTCAGCCGCCTGCGACAAACACCGAAGCCCTCTCGCCCGGCAGAACCGCCCCGCGCCCACTGCCAAGAAACCGGTGCAGACTTCCAGCTTGCATTCCGCAGCCGAATCGGCCATCAGTAGCCATGGCACGGTTTGGTCGGACAGCCTGCAGAAACAAGCCGCCCGCTGAACCAGGCGCATGGCGTGGATTCGGGGACCGCGCGTGCGCCTTAACGGACAGACCCCGGTGACATACCAGAATGAAGATGAAGCTACTGACAGCGGGTGCCCTGGCTCTGCTCGGCGCAACGGTCCTGGCAGCCCAAGACACCAAAGCAGCTAAAGCACCTACACTGAAAGTGGGCGACCGCGCCCCCAAACTCCAAACCGGTCAATGGGTTCAGGGCGAGCCGGTCAAGACCCTCGAAAAGGGCAAGGCCTACCTGATCGAGTTTTGGGCCACTTGGTGCGGGCCCTGCCGCGTCTCCATCCCGCATCTGAACGAAATCCACACCAAATACAAAGACAAAGGCCTCATCGTCATCGGCCAGAACTGCTGGGAACGCAACGAAAGCCAAGTCAAGCCCTTCATCCAGAAAATGGGCGACAAAATGACCTACCGCGTCGCCTTGGACGACAAACGCGACAGTGAAACCGGGAAGATGGCTGAAACCTGGATGGCTGCCGCCGGGCAAGATGGCATCCCCACCGCTTTCTTGGTGGACAAGAAGGGCTTGATTGCCTGGATTGGCCATCCGATGGAGCTGAAGGAAACCGTCATCGAGGCGGTGCTCGACGGCTCGTTCGATGTCGAGAAGGCTGCTGCCGACTACGAGCAACGCCGAAAAAATGAAGCGGCCCTCAGCACCATCTGGCGCGCCTTAGGCCAAGCCGTCGCGGAAAAAGATTGGGATAAAGTCGAGGCCAAACTGGCTGAGGCTGAGAAGCTTGTGCCCGAAGAGGACCGCGACCGGTTTGAGCTGATCCGGTTCACCCTGGCCCTGCGCAAAGGCGACCACCCAGCCGCTTACAAGTTGGCCCGGCACATCAGCGACACCCACAAAACCGATGTTCAACTGCAAAATCAGCTCGCTTGGATCATTCTCACCGACAAGAACATCAAAGACAAAGACCGCGACCTGGCCCTAGCCCAAACCATCGCCGAACGCGCCAACGAAGCCTCGAAAGGCAAAGACCCCTCAGTGTTGGATACCTTGGCTCGGGCTTACTTCATGGCCGGCAAGAAAGATAAAGCCGTCGAGCTTCAAACCCAGGCCGTCAAGCTGGCTGAAGGCGAAATGAAAGAGGCCCTCCAGTCCATCCTGGACAGCTACAAGAAAGGCGAGCTGCCCGACGTGGACTAGGCCATCTACAACCGCCTTCTGCACCTTGCCCGGTGCCCCCTCCTTGAGAGGAGATGGAGGCTGCGCATTGGCATACGCCGCAGCGTCGCGCTCTCCGCTCCCCTGGGGCTCGGGGAAAGGATTGGATGAGCCGGAGCCGCGCACCGCGTCCGCAGCCCCGGTGGGGTTGCTGAAGCGTGGGGAGCGCCGGCCGCTGGCCGGTCAGTTTCGGCGGCTCGCCGAAACCTGCAAGCCCCGCCTCGACCTGCCATGCACCACAAAACGCCTTTACGCACGGTGGGCCCGTTGTGGCAGGAGTGACATTCGAACCACCAAGTCCGAAAGCCGAAACAACTCCGAAGGCTTGAAAGACCGAAATTCAGACCGGCTACGCGAAGCGGCGTTGCGGGCCTACCGCAGCCAGCAGGGTGCAGCGGCTCGCCCTTGGGCCACGAACTCGATTGGGAGGGCCGACCTCCGCGCGGGCCTGCCCAGGCGACTTGGGCTCGGGGCACGCCGGCGGATTGGGGAGCACCGGTCGCTGGCCGGTCGGTTTCGGCGGCTCGCTGGAACCAAGTCGAGTCCCCAGCGCCCGCTCGTAGCCCCGAGGTTCCAATTCGCAGTTCCGCGTTCCCAACGCCTGGCTCCGTGCTCCACGCGGCGGACCCCTGGCCCCGGCGATCTCCTCGTCGAGGGCAGAGGGAGGCCGGTCTGGCAGCATACGCTGCACCGTGACCTAGTCTGTCCGCTTGCGTGGCAGGGGAAAGGACCGGGTGAGGTGGAGCTGTGCAGGCGAGGCCGGGCCTTTGAGTGCCCGGTTTATCCAAAGCGACGTTGGAGCCGCGCGCGGTGGTAGGCGTAGCGTTGGGCACTGGTCATCCGTTCGAAATCCGGTGTGCCATCGGGCTTACACGGCCAAGCCGGTTCGCTGCTTGGCGCGGCATGGGCAGCGGTGCTCGTCGCCACGGGAGCGGGCGGCGCATCGGGTTTGGCCGGCACGGTGACCATGCTGCGGCGCGGGCCGGTGCTCCTCAGCACGGGGTCGGTCAGTTCGAGGTCTTTGTCCAAGGGCCGATGGGGTTTGATGCCTTTGGCTTGCAGAATTGCGTGGTAAGCGTGGACGGCTTCCTCGGGCGACAGGCGGCCGTCAGTGATCAGGCGCAGCATTTCGATGAAGGCCAGTTGATGTTCCGCGTGATTGATCTTGCGGCCGAACAGGGCCACGCGCGCACCGTATTTTTGGGCGTCGTGAATGAGTTTGAACGCGTCGTAGGTGGTGCCCGCGCTGCCGCCCAAGATGCCCACCACCAGGTTGGGGTCGTACTGGCAGAGTTCTTCCAAGGCGCGTGGACCGTGATAGACGATTTTCAGAAACAGGGGCCGGCCAGACTCCGGCACACCGGCCAAGCTGCGTAGGATGTTGTCATTGATGAACTCGCCCAGCTTCTCCGGCGGGATGCCGCTATCGACGTTGGGGTCGAACACCTCCAGAAAATGGCGGAAGCCCTTCCGCTCGGCCTCTTCGCGGAAAGCTTTGTATTCGAGCAGAGTCTGGCGGTCCCGCTCCACATCGTTCAGCCAGGTGATGCTGTAGAGGCCCAGATTAGCGCCGGGGAACTCGCCACTGGAACGATCACATTCGATCTGGCCGCATTGGATATGATCGATGGTGGTGGTGCGGAAGGGTCGAGCGGGCTGGCGGGTATAGCTCCCGTGACGAATGGCCCAGATATCGGTGGTGTCATTGGCCCGAGCAGCCGGGGTGACCGTCGAATCTCTGAACAAGCCTTCCTTGATGGTCAATAGGTCATTGACGTAGGGCGACATGAGCATGATGTCCACCAAGCCCTGGTGCACAATTTCCCGAATGATATCCAGGAACTCGGGCAGGTTGCGGTAGCCGAACTCTTCACGAGTCCACACCTCGGGCGAGAATTGTGCCGGCCGCGGTCCTTGAGCCGACAGATAACAGCGCGGGCCGGTGGCACGCACGCCGAAGGCCATGTCAGCGTCCTTGGCGTCAGCTAGAATGAACGTGCGGCTTTGCCGATTCGCTCGGATTTCGGCTAGCTTGACATCCAGCGATTTCATCGGCCGACCGACTGCGGATTACTTCAATTGGGCCATGATTTCATCGGTGATAGCCTGAACGAGAGCCTCGGCTTCCGGATCATAGCCCACGGTAGTCTCGGGCTTGGCGGGCACCTGGCAGGTGACGCCCGGGCGCCAATCATCGTTGTGGCACAGCTCGCATTCCTGCAAACCGTAGCGCGGGTCCACAAAGCCCAGGCATTCTTTGATCTTGAGCAAGTCCTTCAATTGTTGTGGGGTCAACGTATTGATGGGCCGGCCCAGGTGAGCTGCCACCATCAGAGTCCGGCAGTAAGCTTCGATGATTTCGGCGCGCCAGTAAGCTTCCTCGACGTTGTTGTGGCTCCAAGTGACCACGCCGTGGTTGCCCATCAGGATGGTGTTGTATTTGTCCACCAGGTCAGCCACCAACTTGGCCATCTCGGGGGTGCCTGGGGTGCGATACGGCGCGACGGCGACCGACACAAACACCTCGTACTCGGGAATCACGCAGGTGGGCGGCGTAATCCCGACCACGGCAAAGGCAGTGGCATAAGGCGGGTGGCAGTGCACCGAGGCCACATCTTTGGGCTGGGCCTTCATCATTTGCAGGTGCATCAAGATTTCGCTGGTGCGTTTCTTGTTGCCAAAAAGCTGGTTGCCCTCGAAGTCCACCAGGCACATGTCTTCCGGTTTCATGAAGCCCTTGCTGACCAGCGTGGGCGTGCACAGGGCCAGGTCTTCACCGACGCGAATAGCAATGTTGCCGCCGTTACCATCCACATAAGCCCGTTCCCAAAGCCGGCGGCCAATGTCGCACATCTGTTCTTTAAGCTCACGGCACCAGGCTGAATGGAAGAACGCCTCCAGCTCGGCCCGAGGCGATTTGGAACTCAGCGGCTGAGCGGGCGGCTGGGGCTTAGCCTCGGCCCCCTGAGCGGGTTGGGCCGCAGCGGTGCCCGTGGACGATCTGGGCTTGAGCGCACCATTCGATTCTAATTCCCGCAGGAAATCGCGGGCTGAGGGCGTCAGGATGGCATCCGGTGGCAGGGCACGGACGTCGCGCCCTTGACGCAGCATTTCTTCCAAATCCCGCAGACTAATGACCGGTTTCATGGTTGCGTGTAGCGGTAAGGAATTGTTGCCGCAGTGGTGCGGCAGGCAGGCTGTCGCCCGGCGTAAGCGCGGCTCGAGCCGCCAGCTCATCAGGCCAGGCCGACCTGGCGGCTATCGAGCCAGCAGCGGCACGGGACGGTAAATTGGACACCGAACGGCTCATGCGCCAAACGGCGAATAAAAGACGTAGTCCACCAACGCCGCGTTGATAGCGTCGATGGGCGTGGGCTGGTCAAAGGGCTGAGC
>JGI24721J44947_10011277_pt1 | contig 11176 bp, 8 predicted proteins | sample YelNatPaOPGAMG01_FD_44947 | JGI IMG/M metagenome (IMG submission 44947)
CACCCGGGCCAGGGGAATCCGGACATCGTGGGTTATGCCGGTCCCGTGGATCCGCAGGTGGGCGTGGTCGGCGCCTGGGATGCCGGTGGACGCCTCACCGGCTGCATCGTCAATTATGCCTGTCATGCCACGACCAGTCCGGGCGGAATATCAGCCAACTGGATTTACTATCTCGAGCAAATGATTCGCGGTGCGTTCGGCCAGCAAGTGGTGGTTCTTTTCTTTCCGGGCGCTTGCGGCGATGTCACCCAGGTGGATAACCTGAGTCCGTACGCGCGACCCTCAGGCGAGCAGTGGGCAAGGCTGGTGGGCGGCAGGGTAGGGGCCGAGGCGGTAAAAGTATTGCTCAGCGCTACACCCGGCGAACTTCTGCCTGTGAACTATCGCCAGAAAGTCTGGAAAATTGCGCGTCGCAAGCCTGCGCCGGAGAAAGTTCAGCGGGCTTATGCGCTTGTTCAGCAAGATCCGAAACAGGTGGGCGAGACGGAATGGATTTTCGCAAAAGAAACCGTACTGCTGGACGCGCTGCTGAAAGTTTCGCCCGAAGCTGAGGTCGAAGTTCAGGCTATCCAGCTCGGGCCCGCGGTTTTTCTGACGAACCCTGCGGAACTGTTCTGCCAGTTAGGGCTGGAAATCAAAGCTCGCAGTCGTTTTCCATTTACCTTTCCCGTCGAGCTGGCGAACGGATGCGTCGGGTATGTTCCGACGGAAGAAGCCTTCGGTCCGAACGGCGGAGGTTATGAAACGCGACTGACCAGTTACAGTAACCTCGAAATTACTGCCGGTCGTCAGATCGTGGAGGCGGCCGTCGAGCTGGCCGGCCAGCTTGAGCCCGGCCCCGTCCCCGAGCCTCCCAAGGCGCCGCCCTTCAAGGCGCCCTGGTCTTACGGGAACGTACCGCCGGAAATCTCCTGATCTTCTTTGCCGAGGGTGCCCGGAGCATTCAGGCGCCCTCTGCCATTCAGCCTGGAAGCCTCCAGCAAGGTTTGGGAATTCCCCTCGCAGGCCTTTCACGCGGCGTGCCCGCGTGGGGGATTAAAATTCGGGAGCCAGCCTCAGAAATTCAGGCGCAGCCCAAGCTGAATGTGGCGCGGCCGGCGCGCCGCGGTAGGCTGCAAAAACAGCGGATTGATCTGGGTGCCGTCACGCTCGAAGCGGGCGGTCGTATCCAGGGCTGAAAACTGGGTGTGGTTGAAAGCGTTGAACAGCTCGCAGCGCAGTTCGAGACTCCGCTTTTCGTCCAGCAGGCGCACGCGGCGACTGATCCGAAAGTCCCAGTTGTTGATGCCGGGACCGCGCAAAATGCCGGCGCCGGCGTTGCCAAAGTAAGGCACTTCGATCTCCCCTGGTTGCCGGGGCGGCGCCGGTCGGGCGAAGGTAGTTCCGCCGAGCCAGTCCGGGCGAGCGCTTTCGCTACCGGTGCCCAGGAAATTCATGCCATCAACTGTGGCCATCCCGGGNGTGAAGGGTTGGCCCGCGGAGAACAGAGCCGTGCCGCTCACCTCCCAGTTCCGGGCCANCGAACGCATCCATGGCCCCATCCCGAACGCGCGAGNNGGCATGCGCCACGTGAAGTTCAGCGCCAGCACGTGGTCCCGATCGTAGCTGAGCCGGCCGTAGTTGCGCTCGCGTGGCTTGAGAAACGTACTCACTTGCGTAGTGTCGCTGGCTGCGGTGCCCAAATTCTTGGCCCAGGTGTAGGAAGCGCGCAGTTGCAACCAGGATTTCAGGTGCAGGAGAGCAGCGGTTTGCAGGGAGTTGTAGTTGGACGTGCCGCCCCACTCGTACTGCAAGATGTCCCCGTAGCCCTGGTAGGGCCGCAGAAAGTTCGGAGAGTATACATTGTTGGTCACCGGATCGCGGTTCTCGGGGTGCAGGTTCAGGAACCGGGCGCCGAGCGGTTCAGGGTTGATGTTACGCCGCCACAGTAAATGGCGCGCGACGTTGCCCACGTACGCGATCTCGATCCTGAAGCTGCGGCCTACAGCGTGCTGGATTCCGAAGCTGTAATTGTAAACNGTGGGCATGAAGCCTTTGCCGGAAAGAGAGTGACTCACGCTGGTGGGNGCNAGCACGGCGCTGCCGGCAGTCGCCAGAAGTTCGTCGAACGTGGTGTAGTAAACGGTGGGCGTGAACACGATGGGCGGGTTAGTAGCCATATTCATGGTGGGGTTGCCCTGGACCCGATCGTAGAACACGCCCGCACCTCCGCGCAGGGCAGTGTGACCCCTGCCGGTAAGATCGAAGGCAAAGCCGAGGCGCGGTCCCAAGACCAAGCCTGGCCCGCGGTAGAGGGACTTCGGGAAACCCTGCGTGCCGCCCTGCACCATGCCAATCGCCGGATCGCCGAAACCGGGGGCGAAGGTGCCCACGAAACCAGGATTGAAGATCTGCCCGGTAACGGGATTGACGCCTACGCGACGGCCATTCTCGTCCCGACCGTTCCGGATCAGGACCGGCGCCCGGGCGGGGTCATAGAAGTCCGCGACAAAGGCCGCGAGCTGTTTTCGCACCTCGTATTGCGGCAGGTTCCGGTAAAAGCGCATGCCCACATCGAGAACCAGCCGGCGATGTACCTTCCAGTTGTCCTGGATGTACCACTCCAGATTGGTGAAGCGATAGAGGCCGTAGGGCAGGTGTGTGGCTTCCTGATAGCTGGTCATGACTCCCAGCAGTGCGCTNGCGAACCCGTAGCGTGTGCGCAGCGGATTGTTGGCGTCGTCGGCGAAACTGATGGAGCCGCGCACCGGNGTGCCCTGCCGNTGATCCTTCCGCGTCCGCTCGATGTAGACGCCGCCGCGGAAGTAATGCCGTCCGTGGAACTTTGAGACATTGTCCACGATGCTGAAAATGTGATTCACATTGCGGTAGGGAAGGGCATTGTGCAACGAGGGATTGACTGCGTTAGGAACCTGACCGAAAGAGGTGATGTTGGGGATGTATCCCTCGGGGTTGAGTTCCGGGTGCCACTGCGGCAGATCGAGGCCCAGCGCCTTGCGACTAATCCTTTCTGGGCGATCCGGTTTCGAGGTGAGCCGGTTCATGCTGTAACCCAGGATCAACTCGTTCATCCAGCTTGCCCCGAGGGTCCGGGATACATTGGCGGTGAAGCCCCGCCCCGGCTGCTTGAAGGTTAACGGAGTCAGATCGTAGTTTACGCTGCCGTTGATCCACACTCCGTATACGGGGTGTTGCTCGTCGGCATTTTGGGTGTAACGGAAGTAAGTCTGCCAGCGCGAGGCGGGATTCCAGTCTATCCGGATCATATCGGAGCGCCGCGGGTAGGGGCCGGTGACTTGGGATATGTAATTCCACTGGTTCACGCGGCTTGGCTCCGGATCCACGAAGTTCGGCTTGGGAAACATGTTGAGGAGTGCGCGGCCGATCGGGTGATGGCGGTCCTTCGGGATCACATTGCCGGGGAAGGGCTGACCGGTCAGCGGATCATACACGGTGATACGGCGGTTGTTGACGTCATAGGTTTCGGTAAAATCCCCTTCCCGCTCCAGCAGGTTGGGCACCCGCACGGTTCGCGCCGGGTAATAGACCACCTGGCGGGTGAATTCCTGGGTCACGTAAAAGAACACATGTGCATGGCGACGGTTCCGCGGCCACACCGGGCCGCCCAAGGACCAGGAAGCGATATTGAAACGGTAGGGCGGCCGGGGCAAGCCGTGCGGTTGTTGAAGTAATCGTTAGCGTTGAGAGCTTCGTTGCGGAAAAACCAGCTCGCCGATCCCCGGTACTCCTTGCCCCCGCCTTTGGTGATGACGATGATCGTGCCTCCCACTGCGCGGCCGAACTCCGCCTGGTAATTGCTGGTCAACACCTTGACCTCACGGATCATATCTACGGTTGGCGCGGTATGAGTGGTGTTGTTGGAGCCCGTGTCCATATTGGTGACGCCATCTACGGTCATGTTTTTCTGGTTCTCCCTGGCCCCGTTGATGAACAGACCGCGAATGCCGTCGGGCCCGGGAACTTCGCGACCTTCCCTTTCGTCCACAATGCCGGGCAACAGCCGCAACATGTCGAGAAAATCACGCCCCCGCAGCGCCGTGTTTTCCAGCTCTTCCGCCGTGATCAGGCTCGACTTCTCCCCGCTAGCCAGTTGAACGGGCGCCACTGTGTCTTCGACCGTCACCGTCTCCGTAACCGCGCCCAGTTGGAGGATGATGTCTCCCAGCGAGCGGACCTCACCTGCGCTCACCTCGATGCCGGTTTGCCGGTGATTCTTGAAGCCGGATGCCTGGATCTCGAGGGTGTACCGACCAGGTAACACGTCGCCGAACACGAACTGCCCGCTGGCATCCGCCGTCGCCAGCCTCGCCGCGCCGGTTTGCTCATTGGTGAGCTTGACCGTCACCCCGGGTAGGGCCGCGCCGGATGCGTCACGGACCGACCCCATCAATCGTGCCGACACGTTCTGCGCTAACAGTGCAACCGGGCAGANTACGCTTGCGACGAGGAGACCCAAACCCCGCCACATGGCCACCAACCTCCTGGTGACCGTATTTTATATCGCATCTCTGCCCGGGGCTCCCGGCCTGAGGCCCTTTAGGCTTTCCGAGGCCTGATTACCCTCCGCTTCCGGCAGGCTGGTCGGCCCCCCGCGATGGGATGGGCCAGGTGTCGAAAAACAGGAAAAGCCTGGTAGGGGAGAGTCCACTCAGTTGCTGCTCGCAAACGCTATATAGAGGGCGCGCAACCGGCGGTTCCACCCGGCTGAGACCGCTCAGGCAGAACACGCGATGACTTAGATCCTCGCGTGCGAACGTTTAAACCGAGGACCCTTCTTTCGCCACCTCTTCCCACGTGACGATGCGGCGCTCGTAAATGGCCCGGGTGCCCATGATGGCCTGTAAAGTGGAGCGCAACGCGGAACGGGCGTCATTGAGCGGCTTGCGGTTGTTGGTCCGGATGTTTTCCAGGAANGCAGCCAGGGACATGTAATCNGGCGTCTTGTCGGCGTCGGGCACGTCCAGTTTGATCAGNCCTTTCTTGGTGCGCGGTTGCCAGGCCCCGGCCGGCAGATCTACTGCTCCTTCGCTGCCAAAGACCAGCTCGCGGATGCCCGTGAAGCCCGGCGGATCGAAGTAGTGATGACTGAAATTGACGCGCTGACCGCCCGGATACTCGAAGATCAGGCTGTAGTTGTCCATCACCGTGCGTCCCGGTGGATCGTCAATGAACAAATTGGTTCCGCCGGAGGCCAGGGCGCGCACCGGATGCGAGCCGATAGCCCAGGTGAACAGGTCAAGGATATGAATACCCTGGTCTATCAGGATGTCGCCGCATTTGGTCTTGTCGAAATACCAGGGGATATTCCGCGGCAGGTCGCCGCCATGGCGGATGCCATGGCACATCAGGACCTTGCCGATGCCTCCCCCGTGGATGAACTTCATGGCCGTATTGCGGCGGGGATCGTGACGGAGCTGGAAGCCGACCTGGAAAATGCCTTTGGCCTGCTCGGCGGCGCGAACCACCATGTAGCAGTCCTCCGGAGTCAGCGCCAGAGGCTTCTCCGCGTAGAGGTGCTTGCCAACCTCCAGGATGGCGATGTCCAGATCCTTGTGCGTGTAGTCNGGGGTGGCCAGNACCACGGCGTCAATGTCNTTCTGTTCGTCGAGCATGCGGCGGAAGTCGGTCCATACGCGCGCCGACCCGCCTGCTTCGGAGACCAGCCGTGCGGCGTTCTGCGCCCGTTCTTCGACAATGTCACATACGGCCACGACCCGCGCCCCAGGTATCTTGAGCATGGTGCGCAGCAGATAGGTCCCGCGGTTTCCTGTGCCTACGAAAGCCACGCGGATCTCATCCGAACGTTGTTGGGACCGGAGGATGGTCGGCGCGACCAGCGTCCCGGAAAAAGCGATCATTTCGCGGCGTGTGATTTCGGAATCTTTCATGAGAACCTCGCTATCCCTGTATCCTACAGCAATGCGCCAGTCGCCGCGCACGCAGTCAGAGCGTCTCCACGCTGACGCGAGCGCGCAGGTTTGCGACGCCCGCCGTGTAGCGGCTGTCGGTCACCGTGAAAGCAACGGCGTCCTCGAGCCAGTCGTGCCAGACGCCGTCGGGATCGTGGGAAGCCGCGGTCAGCGTGTATTGCTGCGGGCAGAGATCGCAACGGAACGAGAAGGTCACCCGCAAGGTCTGGCCGGCGTCGCAGGGCCCGAGCTTGACCTGCTCCAGCTCCGTGTTCGTGCCGTAGACCTCCATGCCCACGCGCGTGCGAATCATGATGCCGATCACGGGGTCGGCCACCGGCTGTTGGAACTGGACGGTGACCCGGACGCTGACCGGTTCGCCGCTTTGCCAGACCATGGTCGGTTTGCCGTCCGCGCCGAGCGTTTCCAGCGCGATGAGCCTGGCGCGACCGTCGCCTCGCCGGAAAGCCGGCGCCAGGGGCGAGCTGACCGTCTCACCCCAGGCCCGCAAGCGGCTCGCCACGTGACGGCGCCATGCGGCCAGCGTTTCCCGCGGATCGCCACGTGCTGCCAGCCGTCCTTCGTGGATCCACCAGATCTCGTCGCTCAGCGCGGCCAGTAACTCTTCTTCGTGCGAGGCGAGAAAGATCGAAGCGCCGGAACGCCGCAATCGTTCCAGACCGATTGCCGCTCGCGCCCGCACGAGGGCGTCATGGCAGGCGAGGGCATGATCCAGCGCCAGGACCTCCACGGGTCCCAGATTGAGCGAATCGAGCGGTCCCACGTAGCGGCGCGAGGAAGGTCCCCGCACCTCGCCTTTCGCGGGCCTTTCGATCCCGGCCGCCAGTCGGAGCAAGGCTCGGGACCCGGCGGCATCCTCGCCGATCAGACCGACTACAGCGCCTTCGGGCGCCGTTGCCGTGAATTCGACAGAGGCGGATGCGTGACTGCGTGAAACTCTACGGCCATCGAAGATAGAATGCCACGACGTCCGCCGGCCTACTCGGCGTCGTCTCGGCGCGCTCGCGGTCGGGTGATCCCGCGTTCCGAGCGGCGGATAAACGCGACCAGGTGACGGGCTTCTTCCGTCGCCACTTCGGCTTCGATCCGCGCCAGGGCTTCCTCCAGCTTGAGACCGGAGCGGTAAAGCAGCCGGTATGCTTTCTTGAGCGACGAAATTTGCTCCGCCGTGAAGCCCGCCCGCCTGAGGCCGACCACGTTGAGGCCCTTCGGTTCCGCGTACAGGCCGCCGTAAAGGAAAAAGGGCGGACAATCGCGGTTCACGCGCACGCCGCCGGCGATCATCGCCAGCCGCCCGATCTTCGAGAACTGGTGAATCTCGACCCCGCCCGAAATGAAAGCCTGGTCCTCGACCTCGACGTAACCNGCCAGCAGCGCGCAACTGCAAATCACCGTGTTGTTACCGATGCGGCAGTTGTGCGCGATGTGGCCGGAAGTCATGATGAAGTTGCCATCCCCGATTTCGGTGACCGATTCCGGTCGCGTGCCGCGCGANATGGTGAAGTGCTCGCGGATCTTGTTGCGGTTGCCGATGCGGAGGTAACTGCGCTCGCCGGTGAAGGCCTTGTCGAGCGGCTCGGTGCCCAGCACGGTGCCGGCGGAGATTTCGTTGTAGTCGCCCAGCGTGGTCCAGCGCTTGATGTGGACGTACGGTTCGAGGCGGCAGTACGCGCCGATGCGCACGTCCGCCTCGATGACCACGTACTCTCCCACNATGGTNTGCGGTCCGATCCAGGCNTCCGGATGCACGCGNGCGGTGGGGGCGATCACTGCGGAAGGGTCCACCGGCATAAATTTGTATGATACAAGCAAGCAGGAGGACAATCGCTGTGCGCGTGCGAGAGCTGGCTGAATGGCTCGCCGCCACGTTCGAGGGCGACGGCGAAAAGGAATTGACCGGCGTGGCGCCGCTGGAAACCGCCGGCAGCACGGAGCTGGCTTTCGTGGGCAACCGCAAGGCGGCGCAGCAGGCTCAGGCCTCGGCGGCGGGCTGCCTGATCGTGCCGCTGGATTTTCCCAATCCGGGCGGGCGCACCGTGATTCGCGTANCCGAGCCGCGCACGGCCTTCGCGCGCGCCGTGGCGCGTTTCCATCCGCCGCCTCCTTTGACTCCCGGGATCCATCCCACGGCGGTGATTGACCCCGGGGCGGAAGTGGCCGCCGAGGTGGAGATCGGTCCTCATGCCGTCATTGGCGAAGGTTCCCGCATCGGCCCGCGCTGTCGCATCGGCGCGGGCTGCCTGATCGGCAAGCGCGTGACCATCGGCGAAGGGTCCGTGCTTCACGCCGGCGTCATCGTGTACGACGATGTGGACATCGGGCGCAATGTGATTCTGCACTCCGGCTGCGTGATCGGCGCCGATGGCTTCGGATTCGTGATGGCCGGCGACCACTACGAGAAGTTCCCGCAGATCGGGCGTGTGGTGATCGAAGACGACGTGGAGATTGGCGCCAATTCTTGCGTGGACCGGGCAGCGCTGGGGGTGACCTGGATCGGGCAGGGAACGAAGCTGGACAATCTGGTGCACGTGGCCCACAACTGTCGCATCGGGCGGCACGTGGTCGTAGCGGCGCAGACCGGCTTCTCGGGCGGCGTGGTGGTGGAGGACTACGCTGTGATCGGGGGTCAGGTGGGCATCGGTGACAAAGCCCGGATCGAATCGCGAGCGGTGCTGGGCTCGGGTTGCGGCGTGTTGAGTTCCAAGATCATCCGTCGTGGTCAGGTCGTGTGGGGAACGCCTGCCCGGCCGCTCAAAGAATACCTGGAGCAACTGGCCAATTTGTCGCGCTTGGGCGAGCTGAAGCGACAGGTCAGTGAACTCATGGAGCGCGTGGCCAGGTTGGAGTCGCGTTGAAATGCGGGTGGATGACAACGGGGAGGACGGATGGTCCCGCTGGGTATAGTCCGCGTCGCGCTGGGCTTGCTGACGGTTTTCTTTGCGAACTTCCTCGGGCGAGCCGCGGTGCGCACGGCGCGCGGAGTGCAAGCGCCGTCGCGGCTGACGCCGTGGATGATCCGCTACCTTCTGGCGCTGGGAGCGATCCTGTGGAGCGGTGGCCTGGATCTGATCGCCATCCTCACCCTCGTGCTCTCTGGCGCCACCGGGGGCTACGGCGCCTGGCGCGAGCTTCATCCCAAGCCGCCTGAGAATCTGGTGGCGAAGATGTTCCCGAAGGACCCCGGCGAAAAGTGAGCGCCGGCTGACTGCGACGCCACAGAACGGAGTGCACTTCCATGCTGGTGGTGGTGAGCGACATTCACTTCACGGATGACGCGGGCAACAAGACCATCCCCGCACAGGCGTTGCGCATCTTTCGCGAACGCCTGCGCGACATGGCTTACGACGCCTCGTGGCGAGCTGACGGAACCTACCGCCCGATCGAGGAACTCGATCTGGTGTTGCTGGGCGACATTCTGGACGTGATCCGCTCAGCGCGCTGGCCTGCGGTGAGCGAAACCGACCCGGCTTTCGTCCGCCCCTGGACCAGCCCGGACGACCCGCGCTTCCAGGCCAAGGTCCGCGAAATCATCGAGGCCATCCTCGAACGCAACGAACCTTCCTTCGAAGTTTTGCGAAGCCTCAATTCACCGCAGGTCATGACGCTGCCTCCTGCCACGCGCGAGGGGGGCGTTGCCCGCGTGTCGCGCGAGCCGGATTCGCCCGAACGCGTGCCCGTGCGCGTGCGCATCCATTACGTGGCCGGCAATCATGACTGGTTCCTGCACCTGCCTGGAACTGCTTTAGACCAGGTGCGCCGCCTCGTGATCGAGCGGATGGGCCTGGCGCAGCTCGCGGATCCGTTCCCCTACCAACCCGAGGACTCCCCGTTGCTGACCCAGCTCTGCGAGCAACACCGCGTTTACTTCCGCCATGGAGACTGCTACGACGTCTGGAACTACCACGGCGACCGGCGCGCTTCATCCATCGGCGACGCCATCGTGATCGATTTGCTGAATCGTTTCTGCGCCGAGGTGGAAAGCAAGCTGGGGCCGGACTTGCCCGAGGAATGCCTGCGCGGCTTCCAGCAGATTGACCACGTGCGCCCGTTGTTGCTGGCCCCGCTCTGGGTGGATAGCCTGTTGCGTCGCACCGGGGTCGAGCCTGGGCTTGCCGACAAGGTCAAGAAACTCTGGGACGATGTGGCTGATCGCTTCCTGCACATGGACTTCGTGCGCGAATGCGCGCGCTACCTGCCGGCTTTGACCTTGGANAAGCTNGCTCTGGCCCTGAAGTTTTCCAAAGGCCTTTCCCTCGGCATGCTGGCGCAACTGTTTTCCTGGATCACGGACGCGCTTCCCTGCGCGAACGAAAGGCCCACGGCCGAGGACGCCATGAGCGAGCGGGCTTTCAAAACACGGCGCGCCCGTGCCATCGTCTACGGCCACACGCACCATCACGAAATCGTGCCCCTGAACGTCTACCCCACTCCCAAAGGCTTCGTGGAGCAAATTTACGTGAACACAGGCACGTGGCGCGTATACAACGAGCGCGTGCAGATGCGGCGGGACCCGCCCGACTTCAGCGCTTGGTGGGTGATGACTTACGTGGGCATCTACAAGGACGACGAGCGCGGCGGCCGGCCTTTCGAGGCCTGGTCGGGAGCTCTGGCTTTGCCTGCCGGTGAGCAGTAACTCTCGCGTGACTCAAGTCACAGCCAGACGCAGCCTCCCCGTGACATCGTAAACGGTGGAGAACACTGATTCCGCCGGAGTAATGTCATGAAGAGGCTTTGGCTCGTCCTGGCTGCTGTCGTCGTACTTTCCTTCGCGGTTTTGGGGTGGATCGGGACGCGCATCTATCAAGAGGCCCCGCCAATTCCCGAGCGCGTAGTTACTACCGAGGGCACGGAAGTCTTCGGCCCCGGGCAGATCCGCCGCGGGCAGAACGTCTGGCAGGCGATGGGTGGAATGGAGGTGGGATCCGTCTGGGGGCACGGCAGTTACGTGGCCCCCGACTGGACTGCAGACTGGTTGCATCGCGAAGCCGTCTTTGTGCTGAACGAGTGGGCGCGGCAGGAGGGCGCCGCCACATACGAGCAGTTGTCCGCGGAGCGACAGTCGGCGCTCCAGGGCCGGTTGCAGCAACTTTACCGCACGAACACGTACGATCCCTCTACAGGAATACTCCGGATCGAGCCGGTCCGGGCACGCGCCATCGAAAGCTGCATCGAATACTACACGCAGCTATTCATGCACGGCAACGAGGCCTACGCCATCCCGGCGG
>JGI24721J44947_10011279_pt1 | contig 11173 bp, 12 predicted proteins | sample YelNatPaOPGAMG01_FD_44947 | JGI IMG/M metagenome (IMG submission 44947)
GTGATAATTTAAAATTAAAAAATTATAGCAATTCTTTTTAAAAAAATCAAAATATTTAATTTGGAAAACTCTAAAAATTGAGATATAATTTAAAATTAGAAGATAATGATGAAATTCGATTTTATATTGATATCATGAATTTATAATTTAGAAATAAAATTGCATTTTATTTTCTAAGATAAAATCAAAAATCAAGGGGGATGTAGTTAAACGGTATAACAGGTCATTCGCATTGACCAGTTCGGGGTTCGATTCCCCGCATCTCCACATTATGTATTAAACTATATGAACAATACTTTGACTTGGGTAGAAATTAATCAATCGGCTATTAATTATAACCTGAAACAATTCCGCCAATTAATTGGACCNAAAGTTTTATTAATGCCNGTTATTAAATCNAATGCCTATGGCCACGGCTTTTTAGAGGTAGCTCAAATATTANAACANAATAAAGAAGTTAATCGTATTTGTGTAGTAAATTTAGAAGAAGCAATTAAGCTCATTGATTTTGGTATTAAAAAACCAATTTTTATTTTNAGTTTTTATCAATTAGATAAAGATTTAATTAAAAAAGCTATTGCTGCCCAAGTAATTTTTAGTGTTTACGATAAAAAGCAACTTTTAACTCTGAATAATATAGCAAAACAAATTAATAACACTGTCAAGATTCATTTAGAAATTGATACTGGTGCTTCAAGAACCGGTATTTTGCCAAAAGAAGCTTGGGCTTTTATTAAAGAAATTAAAAAATATAAGTATCTTTATTTAGAAGGAATTTGGAGTCATTTTGCTTCAAGTGAAGAAGACCCCCAATATACTCTTTATCAATTAAAACAATTTAAAGATTTAATTAATAATTTAGAAACTCATGGCATTAAGATACCTCTTAAACATATGGCTTGTTCTAATAGTAGCATCGTTTATCATGACTCTTTATTTAATGGTATCCGATTAGGTTTAAGTCTCTATGGTTTATATCCCAGCCTTAAAGCAAAAAACAAAATCAAACTAAAACCAGCTTTATCTTGGTATACAAAAATTATTCAGCTTAGAGATCTTCCTAAAAATACCAAAATTGGTTATGGAGGTACTTATACTACTAAAAGAAAAACTAAGTTAGCAATTATTCCGGTTGGTTATTGGGACGGTTATGATCGTTTATTCTCTAATCAAGCTCAAGTAATAATTCATAATAAAAAATGCCCCATTAGAGGCAGAATCTGCATGAATTTAAGTATGGTAGATGTTACTAATATAAAAGGTGTAAAAACTGGGGATAAAGTAATATTAATTGGCAAAAGTAAAGATCAAGAAATTACTGCTGACGATTTAGCTCACTGGGCCCAAACTATTAATTACGAAATTGTAACTAGGATTAATCCCTTATTGCCACGAATAGTAAAACCTAGGTAAAATCAGTGTTTCACACTTTGTTTCACACTTTGTTTCACGTGAAACATTTCAAAATGTTTCACGTGAAACATTTTGAAGACTAAAAATAGCTCAACGATTAGAATTTTTGGCTTAACCAAGCGAAAACTAAGCTCTAAAAAGTAGTTTTCCGCATGGTTAAGCCATTTTTTGATATTTAGCCCTAAAAATGTTTCACACTTTGTTTCACACAATGTTTGGTGTGAAACATTTCGCTTTAAAATGTTTGGTGTGAAACATTTTAACTTAAAATTCCAAATAAACGCTTTGGTAATGTCTAATCTCTGGCACTTTATTTTGAGACTTAATCTCAAGAGCAATAAAATCAAATCTCCACTTCCTATTATCTAAGTGATATTGAGAAAGAAAACTTAAAATTACCTTTTTTAATTTATTAAGTTTAAACTCAGTTAATTCTTCTTCTGGTAAAACGTTTAAAGAGTTATTAGAATTGAAAATAGTCTTTACTTCAACAAAGACAATTTCTTTTGTTCGAGAATCAAAAGCAACAATATCTATTTCGCCCCATTTCTGGCGATAATTTCTTTTAAGAATTCGATAATGATTTTTAGCTAAATATTCACTAGCTAAATCTTCGCCATTTTTTCCAATAATTAAGTGATTATCTTTTCTCATTGACAAAAATAATAGTTTATGTTTTAATTTAAAACTATTTTCACTTTTTCATTAAAATAAAATTATAAAAGGAGTTTACCCCCACTTGAAAAAGATAAATTTATTTTCATAAATTTTAAAAGCATTCCTTACAGAGCAAAAATAGAACTCTAGAAAAATATGTTTGAATAATTTTTTGGAGGGTTTTTGACGAAAGTCAATCTTTTTCAAGTGAGGGGTTGACTTTTAAATTTTTTTTATGATATAATATTCTTACTTTGAAAGATCGCGTGCCGCGATCTTTCTTTGTAAGAGAACAAAAAAGAAATTTAATTTATTATAAAAATTTAAAAAATTTTAATCAATACTAAAATGATTGACCTCAAACTTTTAAATCCTTTAATTCATCAAATAGCTGAAGATCGTGGTTTACCAGAAGAAAAAATTATTGAAGCAGTTGAAGCTGCTTTAGCTGCTGCTTATAAAAAAGAATACGGTAAAAAAACACAAATTATTAAAGCAAAATTAGACCCGCAAACAGGAGAAGTAAATTTTTGGCAAGTAAAAATTGTTGTTAGTCCTGAACAATTATTAAAACCAGAAGAGGAAGAACAAGAGATAGTCGAAGAAGGAAAAATTAAATTTAATCCTGATAAACATATTCTTTTAGAAGAAGCAAAGTTAATTAAACCCGATGTTCAACCAGGAGATGAAATTACTTTTCCCTTAGAAGCAAAAGAAGATTTTGGTAGAATTGCTGCTCAAACTGCTAAGCAAGTAATTCTTCAAAAATTGCATGAATTAGAAAAAAGCAATATCATTGAAGAATTTAAAGATAAAGAAAATAAAATTGTGAGCGGCACCATTCAAAGAATTGAAAGAAATATTATTTATGTTGATTTAGGAAAAACTTTTGGCGTCTTATTCCCTAACGAAGCAATTCCTGGCGAACATTATCGTATTGGTGATCGTAAAAAATTCTATGTTCTCCGTTTAGAAAATAAAGGCGGAAGTCCAGTTATTATTTTGTCTCGCTCTCATCCTAAATTTGTTTCTAAATTATTCGAAATGGAAGTACCAGAAATTAGTGAAGGGATTGTTGAAATAAAATCTATTAGCCGTGAAGCAGGAAGCCGTACTAAAATCGCTGTTGCTTCTAATGATGAAAATGTTGATCCTGTTGGTTCGTGTGTTGGTCAAAAAGGCACACGAGTAGCTACCATTATTGATGAACTTAATGGTGAGCATATTGATATTATTCCTTATTCTGAAGAACCAGCTAAATATGTAGCTGATGCTTTAGGTCCAGCAAAAGTAAAAGATACCGAAATTTTCCCAGAAAGAAGAGAAATTAGAGTTTTTGTTCCGCCTGATCAAATTTCTATTGCTATTGGTAAAAACGGTCAAAATGTTAGGTTAGCTGCTAAACTTACTGGCTGGAAAATTGATGTTCGCTCTCAAATGAATCCTAANGAAACNATTGCTGGTGGTACGGCTGAAGCAACTGATANTGAAGAAAAAGAAAATCAACCAGAAGAAACAGAAAATAATCAAACTAATGAAANTAGTAACGAAGAAAACACTCCTCCTGAAGANGGAGAAGAAAAATAATTATCACAATAATAAAAATATGAATATTAAAATACAACCACAAGAAAAATCTCAATTAGAATTATTAATTGAGTTTGACCTTAACGATTTATTACCTTTTAAAAATCAGGCTTTAGAAGAATTTAATAAAGATTTAACTTTAAAAGGTTATCGTCCTGGAAAAGCTCCCTTAGAATTAGTAGAAAAAAATATCAACCCAATGGAACTCTGGGAAAAAATTGGTATTTTTGCATTAGAAAAATTTTATCCTCAAATTATTAGTGAACACAATCTTGAGCCTTTAGGGCAACCAGCAGTAACTATTACTAAAATTGTTCCTGATTCTTTAGTGGAATTTAAAGTAAATATTTTTGTTATGCCTCATTTAGAATTACCTGACTATAAAGCAATTGCCAAAGAAATTCCATTTAAAGAAAAAAATATTGAAGTTAGCGAAGCTGAAGTTAATGACGCTTTAAATTGGCTTCAAAAAACTCGTGCCCAGATTAATCCTGAAACACAAAAAGAAGAATTGCCAGAATTAAATGATGAATTTGCTCAAAAAGTAGGGAATTTCAAAACTTTAGAAGAATTAAAACAAAGTATTAAAGAAGGTCTATTAATTGAAAAACAAGACAAAGCTAAAGAACAATGGCGGTTAGAGGTTTTAGACAAAATTGGTGAACAAATGAAAGGAGATATTCCTGATATTTTATTCGAAGCAGAAAAACAAAAAATGCTTGAAGAATTAAAAATGAGATTAGATGAAATGCAATTACCTTACGATGAATATCTAAAACAAATTAAACACAGTGAAGAAGAACTTCTTAAAGATTTTGAACCTTTGGCAATTAAAAGAGTAAAAATGGCTTTAATCCTTAAAGAAATTGCTGACCAAGAAAAAATTGAAGTTTTACCAGAAGAAATTGATAAAAAAGTTGATGAAATATTAAAACAATTGCCTGACCCAGAAATTAAAAATAAAATTAATCTCGAGGAGTTAAAAACTTTTGCTTCAGGAATAATACGAAACGATAAGGTTTTTGAATTATTAGAGAAACAACAATCATAAGACCTAAAATCGAAAGAATTATTCCAATTTTATCCCAAAGATTATATTCAAATTTTAAAGTAACTTCATTTTGAGTGGGAATAACCATCATAAACGAAGGACTTACTAAATACGGACCCTTAGCACCAATTGCTTTCCAACCAGGGAAATAACTAATTTTTACTAAATGCGGCTGATAGAGATTCGAGGTAGTAAATACCAAAGAATCTCTTTTAATATCCTTGATTTCAATGTCGCTCGAAGTCAAATCAGATGGTTGTAAAATATTTTTAATTTCATTTAATTCTTTTTTATTTTGATAAAAAACTAAAAATTGAGAAAAATCTAAATTTTTGTACCAGCTAATTGATTGATCTAACCAATGTTTATTCTTTGGTATCAATTGAATCTGGGGAATCAAAGTAACCATTTCTGAATCAGGAATTTTATAAACAGCAAACTCATTTACTTCTTTCAATTTTATTAAATATTTATCTGCTAATTGTTTTATTTCTGGAGTAAAAGCGATAAAATATTGAGCTCCAAATAACTTTAAGTGTTTGATTCCGTTTTCAAAATTAAAACTAGGATATTCCATTCCAGCAATTGCTGCCGTGGGGTTTTAGTAGTTTCTGCCTGATTAATAAAATGGAAATACCCAGAAACCGAAGACTCAATTAATAACCCTTCAAAAGTCGGCTTTCCAGTCCAAATCGGTATATCTTCTAATACTCTGGGTGTTCCAAATTTGTCATATTCACCCCGATACTCCCACATTACCCTACCATAAGGCAAAGTTTTTAAATNACNAAANAGTTCTTCTAATTCTGACCAGTAAGCNTTCTTTTCAAATCCCTCATAATTCCATTTTAACCAGAAAGGAATATAGGTAATTGTTTTGGGTAAATAGACACTAATAAAAATGGTGGCAAAAATAATAGTTAATAATGATGAAGTAATTATAATCCGGTTTTCTTTTTTNATTTTTATTTTTTTAATTAAATTACTAAATTCAATAAATAAACTTCCTAATCCATAACTTGCTACCATTAAAAATGACATTAAAATAAATGGTAAAAAGCGAGTATTCCAAACACTAGAGTGATTTAAAAATAAATAAGGAATTAAAGCTGCCGCAATCACTAATAAAATTGGTATTAATCTTAAATCTTTTTTAAAAGCCGCATAAATAACAGAAAGAAAGGCAAAAATTTCAAATGGTATTAATGTGGGAGGGAAAATATCACCGCTATTAATAGTAGCTGTCCAGGTCATTTTTGAAGTATACCCCATTAAAGTAACAAACGGCAATGACCAAAAAGCAGACAGGAAAAAAGCCAATCCGTACACTAATAATAAATAAAAAAGCGTTTGCGATGCGCTTTTATTAATAAAAGAAAAAATCACTATCAAAATTCCCACTAAAACAGCCACAATAACAGAGAAAGGATGAACAACTGCCATTAACCCCAAAAGAACAATTAAAAAAGGTGATAAATGTTTTTCTTTCAAGTTTTTAAATAATAAGCCAATAAAAATAAAGAAGAGAGCAAAACCAAAAGAATAAGAAAATTCTCCTGCCAAAGTACTTGGAAGATTACCTCCGTAGATAGAAAATTTTTCTAAAAATAAATAAGCTAAACTTAAAATTGCCCCTAAAGAAGGAATTGGAAATTCAAAATCTAAAAAATAGAGACATAAATAAATAGCCAAGGGCAAAAGAAAAGTGCCTAAGAGAGTAATAATTTTAAAAGCAATATTAAAAGGAATGACAAAGCTTAAAATATCGGTCAAGTAATAAAGGAAAGGAGGATAGAAATATAAAAAAGGAAAACCAGCATACCAATCTGGCGACCACCATTTTAATTTAGGAAAAATTTCGTGGCTATACCAAGCAACATAATTATGGGAACCAGTATCACCGCCACTAATAGTAGTATTTAAAAATACTAAATTCCAAGGTATTGTTTTGATTAAAAAACCATAAACAGCAGCAAAAATTAAAATAATAGTAAAAATACGAATGATTTTATTCCAATTCATAATGGTGAAATTTAATTTTTAAAGTATCAATAAAAATAAAAAATAAATCTTTTAAAGATAAACTGCTGGGATTAGTATCTAATACTTTTACATCAACAAAATGAATCGGATATTTTAATTGATGACACAAAAAAATAATTTCTAAATCAATCGCAAAACGATTAACAAAACTCAAACTAAATAATTTCTTACCAAAAGAAGATTCAAATCCTTTTAATCCTGCTTGTATCTTTTTCTTTAATTCCTAAAAAGGTTTTAAAAATAAAATTAAAAACAATTCTTCCTATTTTTTTAATATTATTATCATAGAATCTGTCTCGCTGCGCCATTACAATCGGATGCCCTTCTTTTAATGCCTTAACCGCAAGATTAATTCCTTTAATACCATAAGGCAAATCATCATCAGTAAAAATCAAATATTTCCCTTGAGCAGCTAAAAAACCTTTCCTTAAACTTGCTCCTTTCCCTTGGTTAATTGGATTTCTTAAATAAAGAAATAAATTATTTTGTTTATTTTTTAATAATTTTTCTGTTTCATCTTGGCTACCATCGTCAACCACAATAATTTCTGCCTGAGGATAATTTTCTCTAATTAAAGAAATTGTTTTTAAAACAATTTTTAAACGGTTATAAGTTGGAATAATAAAAGATATTTCTGGCATAATTATTATTATATTAAGATTACAATAAAAAATATCAAAAATCCAGTTGACACTAAACATAAAAAGATTTAAGATAGAAAAGAAATAATTAATTCTAAAAATTAACTTACACTATTATGTACAAAAACGAAGTTTTAGTACCCACAGTCATTGAAAAGTCTAATATCGGCGAGAGGGTTTATGATATCTACTCGCGACTTTTAAAAGAAAGAATTGTCTTTTTAGGCGGTCCAATTGATGACGCTTTAGCTAATACTGTAATTGCCCAATTATTATTCTTAGAGCACGAAGATCCTAAAAAAGACATTCTTTTATATATCAATTCTCCAGGTGGATCAGTCACTTCTGCTTTAGCTATTTATGATACGATGCAATATGTAAAGCCAGATGTAGCTACTTTTTGTATGGGGATGGCTGCTTCTGGAGCTGCGGTTCTTTTGGCTGCTGGTAAAAAAGGAAAAAGATTTGCTCTTCCTAATTCAGAAATCTTACTTCATCAAGTAATGGGTGGCGCAGAAGGTCAGGCGACAGAAATTGAAATTGCTGCTAAACAAATTATTCGCGTAAAGACCCAATTAAATCAAATTCTCTCTAAACATACTGGTCAACCAATGGCTAAAATCGAAAAAGATACTGACCGTGATTTTTGGCTTACCCAGAAGAAGCTAAAAAATATGGGGTAATCGATGAGATTATTCGTACCAAAAAATAAGACTTTCTTTTTATTTTCCCTTTTTATTAATTGACAAAATAGAAAAAATGCAGTATAATATTAATAGTTAAATATAAATCTATGTCAAAAGAATTTTTATCTTCTAACTCAAACGAACAACTAAAAGAAGAAATAGAATTATTAACCCAACGCCTACAAGAATTAGAAAAACAATATAACGAAGTATTACCTCGTAAGGGTTTATCAGAACAAGATGATAACTTAATCACATCTCTTGAAAACGAAATTAATACTTTAAAAGCTAATATTGAAGAATTAGAAAATAAATTATAAAAATATTAAATCTATGAACAGATTCGAAAAATATATAGAAAATAATAATCAAGAAAAAACAGAAGAAAAACCAACTGAAAACAGGTTTAAAAAATACATAGAAAATAATGATAATTCTAAATTAGATAATAAAGAGGAAGTTCATATTGGCATAAACTTAAAACAGCAAAAAGATACCAAATCTTTAGAGAAGGAAACGGAACAATTTTTAAATGAAAAAATAGAAGAAGATATTGAGTCTTTCAAAAACCCGATAGCGCCTGAAGAATTTCGTTCTTGGCAACAAAAAATTCAAGAAGAATTTACCAATTTCCCAGAAGAAAAACAGGATTTTATTATGAAATTTTTAGGCGATAAATTAGGACAAGATTTATCTTCCCAAGAAAAAGATGCCATTCGTCGTCGTTTACAAGCTTATCATTTAGTTTATAAAAAACTTTAATTTTATTTTATGTCTATCGAAAATCCAAATAATTTATATAGTGAAGAGGAAGCTTTTAAGGAAGCTAATAAAATGAAGAAGTTAATAGACGAAGGCAAAGCTTCGAATTATGATGAAGCAGAAAAAATAATAAATCAAGAAAATAAAGTTTTTGAAGAAGCTAATAAAATGAGAGAAAAAATAGAATCTGGAGAAGCCAAAGATTACAATGAAGCGGAACGATTAGTAGAAATAGAAGAGAAAAAAGCCCTATTTAAAAAACAGATTAAAGAACTTGTTGCTAATGCCGAGATAATTTTAAACTCTAAAGAATATCAAGATCCAGAACAGAAAAAAGAGCAAGCTAAATTATTAGAAGAATACGGAAATAAAATAGCGCAATTATTAAATTTGCCATCACAGCAGATCTATCTTTTAGATTTAATAAAAGACAACGCGAATATTGATAAATTAATAAATAATATAAATAAAGAGAAAAAACAACAAGCACCAGAAGCTGTGGAAAAAGCAAAAGAATTAATTAAAAAAGAAGAAAAAAAGGGTAAAGAATCTCTCTTTAAAAAAGCTGGGGGCTGGGAAACAGTCCTTACTTTTGGAGGCTTTTCTTTAATAATGTTTTTACTCCTAATATTTATAGGGGAATTTTATTTGGGAAAAAGCAACTGGTTGGAATTTAGATGTTGGCGGCGGAAAAGGTAAAAAATAATTAAAAAATAATAAATTAAATTTCAAAGAATCCTGAACCATTTAGAGTTCAGGGCCGTAAACCACTTATGGTTTACGGTTAAAAATAATTTTAAAATGGATCAAAATTTTTTAAATCTTTTACCTGAGGAACTAAGAAATATTGCTACTGATTTATATGATATTGTTTTAAAACGTTCTTTAATGAGAGGATATGAAAATTTATCAGAAGAGGATAAAGCAAAAATGACAGAAATATTTAATTCTGGAACTGAAGAAGAAAAAATTGATTTTTTAAAAACTCATTTTAGCGATTTACAAAGATATATTATCGAAGAAACGCAAAAATTAATGACTGAACTTAAAAAAGACTTGAACTAAAAACGCTCCGAAAATATCGGAGCGTTTTTAGAGCGAGAGACGGGACTCGAACCCGCAACCTTCTCCATGGCAAGGAGACGTTCTACCATTGAACTACTCTCGCTTATTATTTGTATCTTACCAAATGCTCGTTTTTTAGTCAATAAAAACTGTCTTGTGTTTGATTTTTTTAAAAATATTGCTTATAATGGGATTATGGATAAAGAATTACTACAAGAATTAAAAAAGAAGCTAGAGGAAGAAAAAACCACTTTAGAGAAAGATTTAGAAACTTTTGCGGATAAAGACCGCAAAGTTCCTTATGATTACGATACTCGCTACCCCAATTTAGATGATAATACCGATACTGCTGCTCCTGATTCTAACGCTCAAGAAATCAATGCTTTTGATAATCTTTTGGCAATTGAACATCTTTTAGAATTAAGATTAAAAGATGTTGAGGAAGCTTTAGATAAAATTAAAAAGAATGATGGTAGCTACGGAAAATGTGAGATTTGTCACAATGAAATTGAAATCAGTCGTTTAAAAGTGAACCCAGCAGCTAAATTATGCGCTAAATGCGCTTCTCAACAACAAAATCCTAATAAATAATTAATTTAGTAATAAAATTTATTAATTAATAAAAAGCGGTGGGAAAATATGATTGCTAAAATAATTTCCACCGCTTTTTTAGGACTCGAGGTATTAAAAATTGATATTGAAGTCGATGTCTCAGAAGGACTTCATTCTTTTAATATTGTTGGTTTACCTGATGCAGCTTTAAAAGAAGCTAAGCAAAGAGTTGCTTCAGCTATTAAAAACATTGGCGCTCTTTCACCTTTGCGGTCCAATAAAAAAATAACTATTAATTTAGCACCAGCTGATATTAAAAAATTTGGTTCTCACTATGATTTAGGAATTGCTTTGGGTTATCTTTTAGCTTCAAAGCAAATTCCTTATTTTGAATCCACTAATAAAATCTTTATGGGTGAATTAGCTCTTGATGGTTCAATTAAACCAGTTAATGGAGTATTAGCAGCAGCTTTATTCGCAGAACAAAATAATTATGAATATTTATTTGTCCCCAAAGCTAATGCTCAAGAAGCAGCCATTGCAGTCAAGAATACAAAAATTATTGGAGTGAATCACCTTAAAGAGCTCATTAAGTATTTAGCTAATCAAATTAACATTGAACCTGAAAAATTAAATCATCATTATCAAAATTCCCATTCTTCAGAAATTAGCTTAAGCATGATTAAAGGGCAAGAAAAAGCTAAAAGAGCTTTAAT
>JGI24721J44947_10011283_pt1 | contig 11171 bp, 9 predicted proteins | sample YelNatPaOPGAMG01_FD_44947 | JGI IMG/M metagenome (IMG submission 44947)
CCATTTATACCAGAGCCTATAAACTTATAGGCAACTCCCCCAGCTTCAGAAATATGAAGACCTAAACTTTCTGGACTTCTAAAAACTGCTACCAATCTATGAGTTCCAAAAATTTTGCTTCCAGCAAAAGGACCCATTCCAAGGAATAAAACATTTTGAGGACTAAATATTTCATACTTCCAGCTTTCAANTTCTTCTAAATGGATTTTAACTCCAATATCAACAGGTCCTAAATAGGGAGGAATTTCATATTCTTTTATTTNCCATCTTAGAGAACCTACATCAATAAATAGNACTTTATAAATAAACATATTATTTTTCCCTCTTTAAAATTCTCACAATTTTTACTACTTTAGCATAATTTTTTTGTTATTCCACTAAATTAAAGAAATTCTAAAAAATTTTTTAATAAAAATTTTTAAATTTGCTTTTTATAATCCTAAAATTTTTTAGCTAATTTAACTTGACATATATAAAAAATTTTTTATATTTTTTAAATATGGATTTAAAAGATTTGGTTAAGATTTTTAAAGCACTTTCTGATGAAATAAGATTAAAAATTTTAAAGATTTTAGAAAAGAGAGAATTTTGTGTTTGTGAAATTGTCTCTATTCTAAATATGGATCAACCAAAGGTTTCTTTCCATTTAAGTATTTTAAAAGATGCTGGGTTAATAAAAAGTAGAAGGGAAGGAAATCGTATCTTTTATAGCCTGGATGATTCTGATTTATTTAAAAGATTTTTAATTTTGTCGGTTCTTGAAAAATTAAAATCCTTTGAAAAGGAAAATCCAAATAGATATGAAGAAATTACCAAAGATTTAGAAGGAGGTATTCTTTGATGATTAAAGAATTATTAATGGCTGGGCTTTTGGCTTTAGAAGACTACATTGCTAAACATGTTATTACTTGTCTTATTCCTGCTTTTTTATTAGCTGGTGCTATGGTCACCTTTATAGATAAAACAGTAATAATTAAGTATTTAGGTTCTGAGGCAAATAAAATTAGATCCTTTTCTTTAGCAAGTATTTCAAGTTTTTTATTAGCTGCCTGTTCATGTACTGTAATTCCTGTTGCAAGTGGGCTTTATTATACAGGAGCAAGCATTGGAGTTGCTTTTATTATTCTCTGGGTTGCACCTGCAGCTAACATATTAGCTCTTATTTATACAGGGGCAATTCTTGGAACTAAAATGGTATTATCAAGAATTGTTTCAGCCCTTCTTATGGCTTTTATAGTTGGTTGGATAATGGTTTTAGTCTTTGAAAGAAAATCTAAAGAATCTTTATTAAAAGCTGAGTTAAAAGCTGAATTTGGAGAAAAAAGTATTCTTCCTAAAAAATATTTAATTTTAATAATTTTGATACTTTTGTCTTTACTTTCTCCAAACTATTTAGTGAGAAGTGGACCTTATTGGCATAAAGTTTTAGTATGGGCTTTTTTTACATTTATAATGGTTATTTATGCAATTATCAATATTCCTAAAGATAAAATAAGGGATTGGCTTAGAGAAACATGGTGGTTTATAAGACTTATTTTTCCTCTTCTTTTATTAGGAGTTTTTATTGTAGGGATAATTGGGAAAATTTTGCCTGAAGAATGGATAAAAGCCTGGCTTGGAGGGAAAAGTTTGTCAGCTTCTTTTTTTGCAACTTTTATAGGTGCTGTAAGTTACTTTGCTACTATGACTGAGGCTCCTTTTGTGGATACACTTATGAAGTTAGGAATGGGGAAAGGACCTGCTCTTGCCTTACTTTTAACTGGACCAGGGATAAGTCTTCCCAATTGGTTAGCTATAGCAAAAGTTTTCGGGGTTAAAAAGGCTTTAGTTTACATTCCCACTATTATAATACTTGGGACCTTAGTGGGTTGGTTTTTTGGAAATTTTATATTTTAAAATTTTATTTTAAAAAGGGGGATTAAGATGGAAATAATAGTTGCTGGACCAGGTTGTCCAAGATGTATAGCTACTGAGAATAATGTTAAGAAAGCTTGCGAAGAATTGGGATTAGAAGCTAAAATTACTCATCTTTACGATGTAAAAGAATTTCCCAAATTAGGAATAATACTTACGCCTGCTATAGTAATTAATGGACAAGTAGTAGTTTCTGGTAAAGTTCCTACTGTTGAAGAATTGAAAGAGATTTTGTCAAAAATAGCAAAATAAAAAAATTTTAGAAAATTTATTTAAAAGAACATCATGAAAAAATTTTTTATCCTACTGCTTTTTGTTTTTATAATAAATATAAATTTTGAATCTAAGGCCTGTGATGAATTTTTACCAGATTGGTATTATCCTGAGTGGGTAGCTAAAGCAAAATATAATACACTTATCAAGGTTCTTGATACAGAAAGTGCCTTAGGAAGATATGCATTAAAATATAAAGAAATAGGACTTAAAGATCTGATTAAATTTCATGGGCATCTTTGTGATGGGCTTGTAATTGCTTATATAGAAATAAAGGAGGTTTTAAAACTTCTTTTTCCTGATGGTATTGTTGATAGAACTGATTTAAGAGCGGTTTCAAAAAATGGTCCCTGTTGGGTTGATGCAGTTAGTTATTTGACCGGAGCAAGAATAAACTTTAAAACTTTAAGAATAGATAATTCCATAGGAGACGGATTTATTATCCAAAGAATATCAACTGGGGAAACCTATCAAGTTCATCTAAAACCTGGTGTCTTTCCAGAAGAAATGAGTAAGCTTGAAGCAAAAATCAAAAAATTAAGATTTGAAGGTAAAAGTGTTGATCCAGAAGATATAGATAGACTTGAAAAAATGGCAGAGGATTTAATAAAAAAACTTTTAAATACACCACCTACGGAAATTTTAGAAATTAAAAAATTGGAAAATTATCAATTTGTTCCTATAGATCTTTTTGGAGAGCGCACAGATATAATAAATAAGAATATACCAAGGAGAAAATAGGTATGGAAAACTTAGTAATAGTTATAGGATTAGCTATTCTTTCTTTTATTTCAGGAATGCTTGGTTTGGGGGTTGCCTTTTCTGCTATTCCTTTTTTAGGTCTATTTATGCAAGACCTTGTACATCAAGTCCAACCTTTAAGTCTTTTATTAAATGGAGTAACTGCTTTTCTTAGTACCTTAGGATTTGCTAAAAGTGGCTTTGTAGATTGGAAAAAAGCTATTTATCTCTCATTTATTACTACGCTTTCAGCCCCTATAGGTGCACTTATTGCTCAATTTATCAATCAAAATATAATCTGGGTAATTTATTTTTTAGCAGTTCTATATCTTGCTTATAGACTTTTTAAGCCCTTTAAAGCGAGGAAAGTTGTTAAGGAAAACTTTAAATTAGTTACTATTCTTGCTATTCCTATATCTGTTTTAAGTGGTCTTCTTGGAGTAGGTCCAGGCTTTTTACTTATGCCAACTCTTATTTTATGCGGTTTTGATCCTAAAAAAGCTGCAGGAATTAACGCCTTTGCAGTATGTCCTCCCTCTTTTTCAGCACTTATCCCTCATTTAAGCACAGCCCATTGGAATCTAAATTTAACCTTTATTTTAGTAATTATAGGTGCTATCTTTTCTTTTCTTGGTGCAAGGGCTACCAGTCTCTATGTTCCAAGTGAAAGAATAAAGCAAATTTTTGGCATCTTGATCGTAATAGTAACAGCCTATAAAATAACCTCCATATTCCTATAATTATTCTTCCTAAATTCTTAAGTCANTTTTTAAAACATTTAATAGAGAAATAAAAAGGTATAATCTTTTTAATAATATTGTGATAAAATAGAAAATCTGATTTGAGATTTTTCAAAGGAGGGATCTTGATGGATTGGAAAGAGACTTTAAATCTTCCAAAGACTGATTTTCCTATGAAAGCCAATCTCACTCAAAGGGAGCCCTTATTTTTAGAATTTTGGGAAAAAGAAAAGATATATGAAAAAATGTTAGAAAAAAGGGCAAATGCACCTTTATATATTTTGCACGACGGTCCTCCTTATGCAAATGGACCTATTCATTTAGGAACTGCTTTAAATAAGATTTTAAAAGATATTATCGTAAAAAGTAAATCTATGTTAGGATATAGAGTGCCTTTTGTTCCTGGTTGGGATTGTCATGGATTACCTATAGAACTTAAGGTGGAACAAGAATTAAATGTTAAAAGGGGTGAGCTTCCACCTTTGGTAATAAGAGAAGCCTGTAGAAAATATGCAGAAAAATATATAAACATTCAGAGAGAAGAATTTAAACGTCTTGGAGTATTTGCTAAGTGGGATTCTCCTTATCTTACTATGGATTTTAAATATGAAGCTACAATTGCAAGGGAATTTTTAAGATTTTTGGAAAGTGAGCAAGTTTATCAAAGAAAAAAACCTGTTTTTTGGTGCCCTAATTGTGTTACTGCCCTTGCAGAGGCAGAAGTTGAATATGAACCTCATAAATCCCCTTCCATTTATGTTAAATTTCCTTTAACTAAGGAGACAAAAGAATTTTTAGAAAAAGATCTCAGTATAAAAATTTCAAAACCCATCTCTATTCTTATTTGGACAACAACCCCCTGGACACTGCCTGCTAATCTTGCTTTAGCATTTAATCCAGAATTTGACTATCTTATTATTGAATGGGATGAAGAATTTTATATTGTTGCTGAAGGAAGGATATCTTCTTTGTGTGCTGAATTAGATAAAGAGCTTCCTAAAATAATTGCTAAAATTGATCCTAAAAAACTTGAAGGTAAAAAAGCTTTTCATCCCTTTTATGAAAAAGAAAGTTTAATTATTTTAGCAGACTTTGTAACCTTAGAGACAGGAACAGGTATTGTTCATATAGCACCAGGACATGGAGAAGAGGATTATCAAATAGGTTTGAAATATAATCTTGAGGTTTATGTTCCTGTAGATGAGGAAGGAAAATTTTATCTTCATATTCCTTTAATTGGGGGAATGAATATCTATGAAGCTAATGAAGTTATCCTATCGGTTCTTAAAGAAAAGGGTAACCTTTTATATCATACCATAGTTGAGCATAGTTATCCCCATTGTTGGAGATGTAAGAAACCTATTATTTTTAGAGCTGAAGACCAATGGTTTATTTCCATGTCAGCTAAGGGATTAAGAGAAAAGGCCTTAAAAAGTCTTGAAAAGGTAAATTTTATTCCTTCCTGGGGAAGGAATCGTCTTTATTCCATGCTTGAAAAAAGACCAGACTGGTGTATTTCTCGCCAAAGGGTGTGGGGAGTTCCTATAACTGTTTTCAAATGTAAAAACTGTAAAGAAGTTTTAAAAGATTTTAAGTATTATGAAAAAGTTATTTCTTTATTTGAAAAAGAAGGGTGTGATCCTTGGTTTATAAAATCTCCTAAGGAACTATTGCCAGAAGATACAACTTGTCCCAAATGCGGAAGTAAAGAATTTGAAAAAGAAAAAGATATTCTTGATGTTTGGTTTGATTCGGGAGTTTCTTTTGCAGGGGTTCTTGAAAAGAATGAAGAACTTTCTTTTCCTGCTGATTTATATTTAGAAGGGTCTGACCAACACAGAGGTTGGTTTCATAGCTCTCTTTTATGCTCTATAGGAACAAGAGAAATCCCTCCTTACAAAACTATATTAACTCATGGTTTTGTAGTTGATGGACAAGGAAGAAAGATGTCAAAAAGTCTTGGAAATGTTATTCATCCGCAAGATTTAATTAAACAGTACGGAGCAGAAATTNTAAGNCTNTGGGTTTCTGCTGAAGATTATAGAGATGATATTAAAATTTCTAAAGAAATTTTAGATCGTTTGGTTGAATCTTANAGAAAAATAAGAAATACCTGTAGATTTCTTATAGGGAATTTATACGATTTTGATCCCAAAAAAGACCTAATTCCCTTTGAAAAACTTCCAGAATTTGAAAAATATATTCTTTATAGACTTAGCAAACTAATTGAGAAAGTTAGAAAGGCTTATGAAAAATTTGATTTTCATATTGTATATCATGAACTTCACAGATTTTGTGTAGTAGAGCTTTCTTCTTTAATTATAGACATAAACAGAGATTATCTTTATTGTGAACTCCCTGATAGCTTTAAAAGAAGAGCAACTCAAACAGTATTTTATTATGCCCTTGATAGTTTAGTAAAATTGATGGCACCTATTCTTTCTTTTACTGCCGAAGAGATATGGCAAAATTTACCTTATAAAGCTGAAGAAATATCCGTATTTTTAACAGACTTTCCTTCCTATACTTTTGAACTTTCAGAAAGTGATATCAAAAAATGGGAAAAATACTTAAAATTAAGAGAAGAAATTTTAAAGGCTTTAGAAAGAGCAAGAAAAGATTATAAGATTATAGATACCTTTCTTTCTGCAGAAGTATTTGTAAAAGCTGGAGAAGAGCTAAAACCATACTTAGAAAATTCCTCCTTCTGGGAATATTTTCTTATGGTGTCTAAATTTGAATTAACTGAAAAAATTGAAAAGAGTAATGAATCAGAAGTGGTTTATCAATCAGACGAAATTGAGAATTTAGTTATAAAAATAAAACCTACAGAAAATAAAAAATGTGAAAGATGCTGGCAAAGAAAACCAGAGGTAGGTAAACTTGAAATTCCTGATCTTTGCAATCGTTGTTATGAGGTAATAAAGTCTTTAAATAAACAATAGATATGCGACTATTTTGGTTAAGTGCAAGTTTAATTTTTATTTTAGATAGAATTAGTAAATATTTAATTCTTAAAGCTCAATTTGAGAAAATAGAAATTTTGCCGATTTTAAATATAGTTAAAGTGTGGAATAAAGGAATAGCCTTTGGATTATTTTCTAAAACTGGAATCCTTAATACTATCCTTTTAATTTTTGTAACCTTAGTTGTTTTACTAATTATCTATGTTTGGGCAAAAAAGATTTATTTTCAAAATAAAGAAGACAAAATCTCTTTGATATCACTTGGAATGTTACTTGGGGGTGGACTGGGTAATTTGATAGATAGAATCTTTTTTGGAAAGGTGTTTGATTTTATAGATCTTCATATTAAAAATCTGCATTGGCCTGTTTTCAATGTAGCAGATATAGCTATTACTTTAGCTCTTTTTTTATTGATTTTTAGAACTTTAAAAATTCGAAATGTATTATCTTAAAATAATAAAACATCAAAAACTAATGGATTTTCTTTTTCAAGCTCAGGCTTTTTCTGCAGAAATGTTTTTAAAAGATTTATTGTCAAGAAGGTTAGCGGTGGTTGATAAAAATATTTATAAGTTAAATCCTGAAGATATTCTTTATTTAGATAAGATTTTAGAAAAATTTAAAACCGAATTTTCTCCTCTTTTAAAATCAGCACCAATTCCTTTTTCTTTCCTGTTAACTAAATCTCAGACAGAAAAGATCTCTGATACAATTCTTAGAGCCGGGAAAATTTATTTGGAAGACCCATCTATCAAAGAAGGAGTAAATTCCTTTTTAAAGCATAGTAATATCTTTTATAAAATAGATTCTTGGAAGAACTTGTGGGAACTCATTTTACCTTCTACAGTTGATCCAAAAATTGAACTTTTTTATAAAGATATTTTTTGGTATGGAAGCAAAGGACCGTGTTTTTTTTGCAAAACCCTTTGGCATGATTCTTTAAATTGCCCATCATTGTCAGATTCAGAACCAAGAAATACCTTTTTGTCCTCCTTAAACCTTCATTTTAGAGAGATTTCTCAAATTCTTTGGGAGGGGATATATGAAGGAAAATTAGATTTTAATGAACTTAAATATTTTTATATAAGAAACTTTTATTTGTTACCTGAATTTCTAAAAGTAGTATTTTATAGATACGATACTATAGAAACCTGGGGGCATCTAAAACTTGATGTAGAAACACCTCTTAGAGGAGGAAATCTTGGTTTAGGGTTAGAATATCTAATAAAGAAGAATTTTGAGAGTGCAAAAAGAGAGTTTTCTGAGATAGAAGATGATTTTAGAGCAAGTATAGGGCTTTCTTTAATAAATATTATAAATAAAGATCTAAAAAGTGCCCTCTATTATATAGAAAAAGCTCTTTTTCAAGTAAAAACACCTTTTTTAAAAAGTTACCTACTTTTTTTAAGGGGTTATTTCCATGAATATATGGGTGAGAGCTTTATAGCAGATGAATTTTATAAGTCCGCTTTAGAAGAGGATTCTACTTGTTTGCCTGCTTTATATTATTTTAACTTGGCAAAATATGTAAAAGGTTCTCCTCTTTCAGAAATCCTTGTTTATTTTAATCATCCTTATCTTTTATATTGGAGTTATTTAGAGCCTCTCTTTATAAAAGATCAAAGGGAATTAGAAGAATTTTTATATGAAAAAATTGCAGAAAAAAGGGAGCAAGCCTCTCAAAGACTTAAAGAAACAGAAGATCGCTATCACAAAATAAAAATTTTTTTATCTGATTCTGAGAAAAAAGAATATGAAGAAAGATTATCTCAGATAAGAGAAAATATTTATAAAGGAGGATTAGGATTAATTGAAAGTGGTTATTCAAAGGCATTAGAAATAGATCTTGAATTACAAGGCTACATTTACAGAATTATTAAAAATCTTAGAGAAGATTTTGAAAAAATTAAAAGTGATCATAAAAATCTTAGTTCCTTTTGGAGAAAATATCCTTATAAGTATGAAGACGTAAATTTTGGGAAGGAATTAAAAATCTTCTCAGATCTTGTGCAAAAAATTGAAGTAAAATTAAAAGAAAGGACCCTTCAGATGTTTTATCGTTCTTAATTTCTGAAATAAATTCTTGTAAAGAAAAAGCAGAAACTCTAAAAACTTTAAAAGAAGATCTTATCAAAAAGTGGAGTTTTAGAATAAGATTAGCTGATTTTTTAAGAAACTTTTCGCTTTTAGAATTTATTATAGCAGGTATTTATATAATCGTTCCTTATTTACCTATTTTTGGAACTTTTAAAAATTTCTTCAATACTTCCTCTTTTCTTTTGATTTCTTTTCTTTTACTTATAATCTGTCTAATTTTTTCTTATTTTAAGAAATATGATTTTGAATGATATAGTCCTTTAGCAATTCCTAATCTTCGTTCAGTTGCTTCTAAAATAGCTTTTAACATTTCAATATAGGAAATACCAGCTATTTTAGCCATTTTTGCCAGATGTCCATCCCAACACCATCCAGGATTTGGATTTACTTCAAGAAGTTTAGGATTTCCTTCTGCATCAAGCCTCCAATCAAATCTGCAATAATCTCTTATTCCCAACCTTTCAAATAGTTTTAAACAGCAACTTATAATGATTCTTTCGGTTTTCTCTGGGAGATTAGCAGGTATAGATTTAATATTCCAATAAGGAGAATCGGGAAGCCATTTTGCTTCGTAACCGCATATTCTTGGGAGTTCTGAAGGGAGAGAGGAATAGTCTTCTTCAATGATTGGTAAGACCATATAATCTTCTGGAGGATTTCCTATTATTCCCACACTTAAATCACTGCCTGGTAAGAATTCTTCAACCAAAATTGGCTCATTATAACCAAATTTTTCTCTAATTTCTGAAATTGCATTAATGAGCTCTTCGTTATTATTTACTACACTTTTTTGTGTTATTCCAAAGCTTGAATCTCCAAAATTAGGTTTTACAATGACAGGAAAAATAACCGGGACTTCAAAAACTGTATCTTCTGGTTTGATAAGGAAGGCAGAAGGCACAGGAATTTCCATTTCATTTGCAATTCCTCGAATAAGGGATTTATCATAGCAAAAGGCAAGGCACTGTGGTCCTGACCCTGTATAGGGAATACCAAGTATTTCTAATAAAGCTGGTATATGAAGTTCCTTTTTGGGATCATTACTGTAGCCTTCATCACACAAATTAAAAACAAAATCTATTTTTGGCTTTAGTTTTATCAAATCTTGAATAAAAGTATCATGATTATCAAGGTATATAAAATTATATCCTTCAAGTTCTCTTAATGCACTTTTTAGCTGATCAATTGTATAAAAGTCATCCTCATCAAAAACACAGAAAGGTTTCAATGGATCTGGTTTTTTAGGATCGCCTAAAAGCACAACCACATTTCTTATTACTTCCTTTTTTTTCTTTTTAACCAGGGTCCACTCTTTTTTTGCAAGTGCAGTTACAATTATTCTTCTCTTCATCATGCCCAGATCCTGATTCCGCTGAGAATCTGTTAAAATTTCACCATGAAAAGTTATATCACTAAATCCAGCTTTTTGTAAAAGTTGGAAAAGACTTTCCTTAGTATAAAGTCTCTCAGCATAAAATTGNTCAGCTATAACTCCTTTTTCTACATGAGTGACTATTTCTCGTGAGATTAAAGATTGTTTGTCTACAGAAAGGGTGCGTTCTCTACATACAAAATACTTTTTGTCTATCCATTCCCAGCTTCTTGGTTGAAAATTATTGCGAAGGTATTCCCCATCTGCAACATCTATAAGTATTTTACCCCAAGGTTTGAGAACTCTGAAAGCCTCTCTTAAAACCCTTAAGTCTTCTTGTACTGTGCTAAAATAACCAAAGCTATTTCCTAATATCATTACTATATCAAAGGTATCGGGTGGATAAGGAAGTTTTCTTGCATCACCTTCTCTGAATTTAACATTTAAGCCTTCCTTTTTGGCTTGCATTTTTGCTTTTTGGATAAGATAATGAGATCTATCTAAACCTTCAACATTATAGAAACCTCGTCTTGCCAATTCCAGAGAATGCCTCCCTTGTCCGCAACATAGATCAAGAATTTTATTCTCTGGGGAAGGCTTTAAAATTTCTAAAAATAGATCTACTTCATTTTTTGTAATTTGTTTATCATCAATTACATCTGCATCGGTTTTTAAATAAAGGGAATTAAAGATACGTCGCCACCAATCAGGTGATACCTGTTCTTCTAAATTAGATATAGGTCCAAGACATCTTGGAACTTTTTTAGTAATAATTTTTTTTCGGGAAGTTTTAGATTTAATTAGTCCTTCCATCTTTCTTCCCCTTGTTTTTTAGTATATTTTAACTTTGGTTCAAATCATATCTCAATCTGAAAGTATATCAAGAGCAAATTTTATTTACTTGGTAAAAATTTTAAAATAGATTATATTATGTTATAAACTTTTAGTAATGAAATTTATCTGGGCAAATGCAAAAGCTTTTCCATATAAGCTCTTAGTTTTTGAAAATCCGTTAGAAGTTTTAAAATTAGAGACCCCTTCTCAGTTAACTTCCTTTTTTGATAAATT
>JGI24721J44947_10011303_pt1 | contig 11159 bp, 12 predicted proteins | sample YelNatPaOPGAMG01_FD_44947 | JGI IMG/M metagenome (IMG submission 44947)
GCCGGGACGTCCGTCGGCCACGACCCAGTGATCGGAGTGGATCTGGCGCAGGGTGGCCAGCGGCTCGGGTCGCCAGTGGGCGGCGTAACGGGTGCCGAAGCCGTGCTCGAAGCAGCCCGGTTCATCGAGCAGGGAGCACCGGTAGATCCCTTCGGCGGTCCGATAAAACATCCGGAGCGCGGAACGTTTCAAACAGGCTGGCCGATCTGCGCGATGCGAATGTTGCGCTTGAAGTTCTCCAGCATGGACTCGTCCAGGCGGACCTCGGTGGGACGGCGGGCCAGCGTGGTCATCCGGTCAATCTTTTCCTGGAGCTTGAGCAAGCCGTAGAACAGGTTTTCCGGACGCGGCGGGCAGCCGCCCACGTAAACGTCCACGGGTACGATCTTGTCCACGCCTTGCAGCACGGCGTACGTGTTGAAGGGGCCGCCGACGCTGGCGCAGGATCCCATGGCGATGACCCATTTCGGTTCCGGCATCTGATCGTAGAGCCGNTTGAGGACGGGCGCCATTTTCAGGGTCACGGTGCCGGCGACAATCATCAGGTCGGATTGTCGGGGACTGGGCCGGAAGACCTCGGCGCCGAAGCGCGCGATGTCGAACCGCGAGGCGCTGGCGGCGATCATTTCAATGGCGCAGCAGGCCAGGCCGAAGGTCAGGGGCCACAGCGAGGACTCCCGCGCCCAGTTGAAAACGTAGTCCACCGTGGTCACCAGGACGTTGCGTTCGAACCGGTTTTCCAGGAATGGCATGGCGCTTTACCTGCGATTCTAGCACCCGGCTTGGGCCGCGGGCTTGTCCCGCCCGTTTCACTACAATGGTCCGGGAGGTGGACGATGACGCGCGCAACCATCCTGCGCGAGAAGCTCCAGCGCCGGCAGGCCCTCGTGGTCCCGGGCTGCCACGACGCACTGAGCGCCCGGCTCATCGAAGACGCAGGCTTCGAAGCGGTGCAGATCAGCGGCTTCGGGCTGGCGGGCAGCCTGCTGGCCAAGCCGGACGTCGGTCTGGTGGAGATGAAGGATATCCTCGACCACACCTGGAACATCGTGCGCGCCGTCAACATTCCGGTAATGGCCGACATTGATACCGGCGGCGGCAACGCGATCAACGCGGCGGATATCACCGAGCGGCTGATCGCCATGGGTGTGGCCGGCGTGAACATCGAGGATCAGGTCTTCCCCAAGCGCTGCGGGCACATGGAGGGCAAGCAGGTGATCAGCGCCGAGGAGATGGCGGGCAAGGTGCGAGCCATGGCCGACGTGCGGCGCCGCCTGGGGTCGGATCTGGTCATCAACGCCCGCACGGACGCTTTCGCCGTCTACGGTCTGGACGAGGCGATCCGGCGNTGCAATCTCTATCTGGAGGCGGGCGCGGACATGGTTTTTATTGACGGCATTGCGCGGCGCAGCGACATCGAGCGCGCGGTGCGCGAAGTCCGCGGCCTGCTCTCGGTGAACCTGATGGACGCGGTAACAGGGGTCAAGACGGAGTTGATTCCGATTCCCGAACTGGCGCGGATGGGCGTGGCGCGCGTCAGCATCCCGGTGGCCTCGATCCTGGTGATGCACCGGGCGCTCAAGGAGTTCTTCCACGCCTTGCGCAACTCGCCCACCGGTTTGCTGGAAGGGCAGACGCACTGGTTGACCAGTTTCCGCGAGTACACCGAGTTCGTGGGCCTGAAGCGGTACCGCGAGATGGAGAACGAGTATTTGCCGCGCGCCGTCATCGAGNAGAAGTACGGCGCGGCGTGAAAAAGGGGCAGGGCCATGGGGATGACGCTGGCTGAGAAGATTCTGGCGAGGGCATCCGGGCGCGAAACGGTGCGTCCGGACGAGATCGTGGTGGCGGCGGTGGATCTGGCGATGTCCCACGAGAACGCCGACTTGGTGCGGAAGAGCTTTCTGGAGATCGGCGCGCCGCGGGTGTGGGATCCGGAACGCATCGTGATCATTCTGGATCACCGGGTGCCGGCGGAGTCCGAGCGGACGGCGGCCACGCACAAGGCGATCCGCGAGTTCGTGCAGGCGCAAGGGATCCGGCACTTCTACGACGTAGGCCGCGGCGGCATCTGCCATCAGGTGCTGGCCGAAAACGGGCACGTGCTCCCGGGCATGGTCGTGGTGGGGACGGACTCGCATACCACCACGCACGGCGCTCTGGGAGCTTTCGCGACCGGGATCGGGGCGACCGAGATGGCGGGCGTGTGGACCGAGGGCCAGCTCTGGTTCAAGGTTCCTTCGACCCTTCGGATTCTGGTGCGGGGCGAATTCGCGCCCTGGGTTTGCGCCAAGGATCTGATTCTGCACATCATCGGGCGGCTGGGCGCCGACGGCGCCGACTACCGCGCGGTGGAATTCGACGGGCCGACGATCCGGGCCATGACGGTGGCTTCGCGCATGGTTCTGGCCAACCTTTCCATGGAAATGGGTGCCAAGGTGGCGTTCACGCCGGTGGACGAAACGCTGCTGGAGTATCTGGAGAGCCGCACGGGAAGAACAATTCCAGACAGTCCTGATTTTTCTCCTGACCCCGATGCGCGTTACGAAAAGGTTCTCGAGATTGACGTCGCGCGGGACGTCCCCGAGCCCCAGGTGGCCTGCCCGCACTCGGTAGACAACGTTCGCCCCTCTCTGAGGTGCGCGGCACGCCCGTTCACCAGGCGGTGGTGGGCAGTTGCACGAACGGGCGGCTGGAAGACCTGGCCGCGGCGGCGGAAGTCGTGCGCGGCCAGCGCGTGCACCCGCGGACGCGCCTGCTGGTGATCCCGGCTTCCCAGCGCATCCTGCTGGAGGCGATCCGGTTGGGCTACATCCAGACGCTGATCGAGGCGGGCGCCATGATCAATCCGCCGGGCTGCGGCCCTTGTGTGGGCGTGCATCAAGGGATTCTGGCGGCGGGCGAGACTTGCATTTCGAGCACCAACCGCAACTTCGTGGGACGGATGGGGAGCAAGGACTCCTTTGTCTATCTGGCGTCGCCTGCCGTGGTGGCTGCTTCGGCGATTGCGGGCGAGATCGCCCATCCCGAAGACGTGTTGGGAGAGGAGGTCGCATGACGGGTGAGTTCAAGTTGCGCGGGCGGGTGGCCGCCAGGCTGGGTGACAACATTGACACGGATGTGATTTACCCGGGCCGCTTCCTGAACATCACGGACCGGGAGAAGACGGCCGAGCACCTGTTCGAGCTGGCTTATCCCGAGATCCGCAGCCGCATCCGTCCCGGGGATTTCCTGGTGGCGGGCAAGAACTTCGGTTGCGGCTCCAGTCGGGAACAGGCGACGGCGGCCATCAAGTACGCGGGAGTGGGCGCCGTCATCGCGGCCAGCTTTGCCCGGATTTTCNTCCGCAACTCGATCAACCTGGGCTTGCCGGCCGTGGTCTCGCCGGAGGCGGCGGCCGCGCTCCAGGAAGGCGACGAGGTGGAGGTGGACCTGACCGGCGGCGTGATCACGCGCCTGGCGACGGGCGAAAAGTTCGCTGCCGCGCCGCTGGACCCGCGCGCGGCCGAGCTGCTGGCGGCCGGCGGTCTGGTCCCGTTCCTGAAGCGCAAATATGGCGGCTGAAGGGGGCAACGATGAAAAACTACCGGATTGCATGGCTTCCTGGCGACGGCATCGGCCCCGAGGTTTGCGAAGCGGCGCGGATGGTCCTGGACGCCGTCGGGTTTTCCGCAGAGTATCTGCCGGGCGATATCGGCTGGGAATTCTGGCGCAAGGAAGGCGACGCCTTGCCGGCGCGCACCATCGAGCTGCTGCGTTCGACGGACTGCGCGTTTTTCGGGGCCATTACGTCCAAGCCGGCCCGCGAGGCGGAGCGCGAGCTGGCCCCCGAGCTTCAGGGCAAGGGGCTGACCTACCGCAGCCCGATCGTGCGCATGCGGCAGTTGCTCGACCTGTACATTTGCCTGCGTCCCGCCAAGGCTTTCCCCGGCAACCCGCTCAACTACCGCGAGGGCATTGACCTGGTGGTGTTCCGGGAGAATACGGAAGGCATGTACATCGGGGTCGAGTACACAAAACCNCCGGAATGTTTTTATCAGGATCCGGGCTTTGCCCGCATCCCNCGGGAGGCCGCGATCTCGATCCGCAGCATTACGGGGGAGGCTTCGCGACGGATCGTCGAGGCCGCATTCCAGTACGCGCGCAAGTATGGGCGCCGCAAGGTGACGGCAGTGCACAAGGCCAACGTCCTGCGGGCCACCTGCGGACTTTTCCTGGAGACGGCCCGGCAGGTGGCGGCGCGCTACCCGGACGTTGCTTTCGACGAAGCCAACATTGACGCCATGTGCATGTGGCTGCTCAAGAACCCGCACAACTACGACGTGATCGTGACCACGAACCTGTTCGGTGACATTCTCTCCGACCTTTGCGCGCAGCTGGTGGGCGGCATGGGCTTCGGCTACAGCGGCAACATCGGGGATCGCTATGCGGTGTTCGAGCCCACGCACGGCTCGGCGCCCAAATACGCGGGCCAGAACAAGGTGAATCCCATCGCGGCCATCCTGGCGGCCAAGATGATGCTGGAGTGGCTCGGGGAAACCGAGAAGGCGGGGCGGATCGAGCAAGCGGTAGCGCGGGTGATCGCGGAAGGCAAAGTTCGCACTTACGACATGGGCGGCAACTCCACTACGCGAGAGATGGCGGAAGCGATCTGCCGGGCTCTCGGTTGAGCTTGCCGGCTACCAGCGGCGGAACCAACTGCGCCAACCCTCCGGCTCGGGCTGGGCCACGCCGTACTGGCGGTTGAGCAACTGCAAGAGGGTCTTCAGGTCCGCNAGGAACAACTGGCGCTCATGCTCCTCCGCATCCGGGGGAATCAGATCCCGGTAAGGCGCCAGGCCCGCCCAGATGGCCAGGGTGATTCTCTTTTCGACCCCGAGGTCGGAAAGATAGAGATCCAAGTCGGCCTTCTGCTGCTCCAGGTCATAGCACAGCCACTGTTGGAAGGCCTGGCGATGGGCTTCGCGGATCACNCGGTCGGCCTCGTCCGCGCCCAGGAAAGATTCCAGATCGTAGTGGTGGTAGCGGCCGTCCTCGCGATCATAAAGGGAAGAAAGGTAAACGAGCCGCCCGTACTGGCTGAGGATTTGCAGGATAGTACTTTGAAACTTCTGGTACGGTGTGCGCCGGTCGGTGGTAGCCGGCATGCGGGGTTTGCCAGCTCCTTCCATTTTTCGCAGGCCTCGGGCGGCCCTCCGCTCGGACTTAGTTTACCATCACTTGCAGACAGATGTCTACAGAAATTTCAATCGCGGGGGGCGATCAATCTAACCCTGACAACCGCACGGGACCCCTCAAAGGGGTAGTATCTCTTCGNGGACAGGGTCGAACCGGATCCGCCGCTTCTGNAGGTATGCAATGTTGCCCAAGTGCGACGCCTGCGCGGACCGGTGTCCGATNAGCACATCGCCNTTCGGCAACTTGCGCGTGCGCACGCACTCCAGAAAGTTCGCGATGTGGTCNGCCGTCATGTCCGGGTTGGGCGCCTTGACCACAACCGGCTGGGCGCCTTTTTCGGCCGATTGAAATTCGAAGCGGCTGCGGTCTATCCACAACCGCCCTTCCGTACCCACGAACTCGACAGCAGCGCCCCGCAGACCGGGNGCCAGCGTAGCCTCGAACGTGACGGTGAGGTCGTTGGGGTACTCCAGCAGAACGTTGATCGTGTCCGGAGCGGTGCGCCCGTCCTTGTAGACGTAGACGCCTCCGGCGGCGACCGCCGAAACGGGAATGTCCTGGCCCAGGAACATGTGGACGACGTCCACCCAGTGGGTGAACAGGTCCGTGATCTGGCCACCGCCGAAGTCCAGGTACGCCCGCCAGTTCCAGTACTGCTGGGGGTCCCAGTCCCGCCACTTCACGGGTCCCAGGAACCGCGCCCAATCCAGGTTGGAAGGCTTCTGGCGCAGCCGCTCCGGCGCGCGGCGGAGGTGGTAAACGTTGCCGTGCCACCACGTGCGGGCCAGCGTGATCTTGCCAAGGCGACCGGTATCAATGTATTCCTTCTTGGCCTGAATGTAGTGCGGACCGGAGCGTTGCTGCATGCCGACCTGGCAGATGCGCTCGTTGACCCGCGCGGCCTTGACGATCTCAGGCCCCTCCTCGATCTTGAGCGTGAGGGGCTTTTCCACGTAAACGTCCTTGCCTGCGTTGAGTGCGTCAATGGTGGTCTGGGCGTGCCAGTGATCGGGTGTGGCGATGAGGACGATGTCTACCTCTTTGAGTTCCAGCAGCTTGCGGTGATCCGTGAAAGCCTGTGCGCCAGGGGCCATCTGCTGGGCTCGGTCTATCATTTCGCCGTAGATATCGCAGACGGCCACCACCTGGACGCCGGTCTGCTTGAGGAAAAGGCGCATGTCTCCGCGGCCTCGCTCGCCGCACCCGATTACGCCCAAGCCGAGACGGTCGTTCGCGCCGAGAATGCGGGAGTAGGAAGCGGCGGTGAAGGCCAGACCGCCGCGGAACAGATCGCGTCGTCGAATCGCCGTGTCAAACATCTGCGAAATTATAACTCCGCGAGACACTGCATATAAGAGGGAGCCTGTTACCATGACACGAGTCTGGAGGATGGGCGTGGCCCTGCTTTGTGTGCTCGCCGCGGCCTGGGCGACGACCCCGCCCACCCGCGCTGTGCCTAAGCGGCAGGCGGGCGGCACCCAGTTGGGCGACGCGGAGCTGGAAAAGGCAATCCGCGAACGCTTCGCACGCTCCAAGATCGCCGCCGATGGTTTCAGCGTGCGCGTTCAAGGCGGCGTGGCGATTCTGGAAGGACGGACCAACGTCGTGCAGCACAAAGGAACCGCGACGCGGCTGGCCAAGGCCGCCGGGGCGCGCAAGGTGATCAACCGGATCGAGGTCAGCGAACAGGCCCGCCTGAAAGCCTCGCAGAATCTCGCCCAAGGCCGGCGGCGCGCGCAGATCAAGCGGAGCGAGAGCAACCCGCGCAGCGAACCGCGTTGAAGCTTTTCAGCGTCCCACTCGTTTCATGACCTGGCGGACTGCATTCACGACCCGCTCTTCAACGTCCTCATCGAACGGCCCGGGCATGCCGTAGTAGATCATGCTGTCCACAGGCTCGTAGCCGCCCTCTTTCAGAACGCGAAGGGACGGCACGTAGAAGGCGACGTCGTTCGCATAGCCTGCCACGATCAGGGGTTCACGCGAGCCGTACTCTTTTTGCAACCGCAGTTGATAGTCAATGACCACCTCCCCGCCCAGCGCCAGCAGCGTCAGGCTGCGCCCGAAACGGATCGCCTGGACGGGATAAGGCGCCGTGCGAATGGGACGCTGTTCATCGTACGCCTTGAGCATGAGCCGGGCGTGGCGGACACGGTGCGGGTTGGTGTCCTTCAGGCGCTGCTCAAACATCTCGCGGGTGTGAGGAGCGAAGCGGAGATCGGTCATCAAGAAGGCGGCGCGCAGCGGCCCTTCCAGCGGCTTCATCTCGCCCGCCAGCACGCGTTCAACCTCGGCGGCGAGGCCCTCGCCATGCTGCCGAGCCAGCTCGAGCGTTCCGCGCGGGTGCGGATTCTGATCGCCTCCGCAGAGCATGAAAAAGATCGCCGTAGCCCCGGGATGTTTGTTTTCCAAAGCGAGCTGCGCGAAGCCGGAGTAATCGCCGGATATCCGGTAAAAGTCCTGCCCTAGCGTGGTGTTGTGACAGGCGTAAGCGAACAGCACGGCCCGCAGTGAACCGTCCGGAGCGGTGATCTTGATGACGGGCACGGTGTGGTCGCTGGGGCCGGATGGATTGACGCCGAGCCGGATCCCTTTGGGCGTGGGTTCTCTGCGATTGATGGCGAAGCTGCCTCGACCGGTCCCGAAAAACAGGCGGGCGGGTTTCAGATCGCCCAACGCAGCCGCCGCTGCGTCAAAAAGGGCTTGCGCCACGACGTCGCCGTACTGCTGGATGCGACGGGCGTTCTCAGCGTCCAGATCGTACATGGCCGTGAGATTCGAGCGCACCACGGGGCCGGAGTGGGTGTGCGTGGCCGTGAACAGCACGCGTGCCCGCTCCAGGCCGTACTCTTTCTGGAGGCGTGCAGCCACCGGATCGGTGATGGCGCGCGGCAGACCGATGAGGTCAGCGCCAAGAATGACCACGCGGTTGCGGCGCGAATCCTCCAGCGCGAGCGCCTTCACCCACAGATCGTGCACGACGCCTTCCGAGGGCCGATTGCGAGCGGCGTAGCCGGAAAGCCAGATCGGCTCCTGCGGGGTAATCTTGACCCGCCCGATGCCGGCTCGGAACGCTTCGGCCGCCCCAAGCGGGGACAGGCAGGAGGCAACAAGGAAAAGCGCCCACAGCGCCCGTCTCATTTTGCTTTCTCCTTTCCGAAGGGCTAGTATAAACCTGAAAGCTGTGCAACCGGCCGGGGAGCGGCTGCGTTAAACAACTAGAGGAGGCGCCGCCATGAAAGCGGTCCAAATTGGAATTCTGGTCATGCTGGTGGTGGTCGCGGGCCTGCTGTACATGAACTACCGCAGCAAAGCTCCTGAGCCGGTAGCGACGCCTGCGTCCAACGAGACGGCGGCTGCACCGGCAGCGCCGCAACCAGCCCCTTCGGAAGCCGCAACGCCTTCGCCCGCACCTGCTCCGACGCCGGCTCCTGAACCTGCCAGGCCGGAGCGCAAGCGACCCTCACCCGCGCCCGTGAGGAGCACCGCGCCCGCGCGGACGACGGAGGCAGCCACCCAAACGCAGCCGGTTCAGAGCGCGACTTCGCCGGCTCCTGAACCCGCGCCCGCAGCGCAACAGGCAGCGCCCGTAGTGTTGACGCCGCCCTCGGGCACGCAAGCCGCACCGCCGCCTGCTCCCACTCCGCGCAAGGTGACAATCCCGGCCGGCACCTTGATCACGGTCCGGCTGAACGAAACGCTTTCCAGCGAGAAAAACCATCCTGGCGACACATTCACTGCTACGCTGGACCAGCCGCTGATCGTGGAAGGTCTGGTGCTGGCCGAGCGCGGTGCTCGTGTGCAGGGTAAAGTGCTTGAGGTCCAGCAATCGGGGCGCGTGCGCGGTCTGGCTTCGCTCAAGATCCACCTGGTGAAGCTGCACACGGCGGACGGGCAGGATATCACCATCAGCACCGAGCCTTTCGGCAAGACGGCTGAGGCCTCCACCGCCAGCGACGCCAAGAAAATCGGCGTGGGTGCTGCGATCGGCGCCGCGATCGGCGCCATCGCCGGCGGCGGCCGGGGCGCTGCCATCGGCGCGGGCGTGGGCGGCGCCGCGGGCACGGGAACGGTGCTGGCCACGCGCGGCAAGCCTGCCGTTCTGCCCAGTGAAACGCGCCTGACCTTCCGACTCCAGGAGCCCGTCACCGTGGTCGAGAAACTGAGGTAGCCGCACGGTCTGCTTTCATGCCTGACCTGCTCTATCTGTCGTTGTGGATGCGCGATCATCGCGCCGAGAACATGCTGGACCGCTTCGAGCGCCTCCTGCGCGTATTCCCTTTCTCGCGATTGCGCCCGGGCATATCTTCCCTGCGCGTGCAGGCTCTTGCCGAAACGGAGCCACCGTTGTTTGAGCAGGCTTTCGCCCAGTCACCTGAAATCGAGCAGGTGATCGGTCTGGCCAGGGAGTTCAGCCATCCCGATTGCGCCTTCGTGGTCGAGGGATGGTGGGAACTCTGGCAATGGAAAGACGAATGGCGCTTGTTGCCTTCGCGGGTGACGCTCGTGTGCTTCGGTCCCGAGTTCGAGAACGAGGTCGGGGATCACTTCAGGATCGAGCTGGGCGCGGAGAGGCAGTTTTTGCCTGACCACTCGTTGCCGCGGGCCGACCTGATCGCGCGATCGAATCTGCGCAGCGTGGTGCGTCTGGCCGAGGAAGTGACGAAAGCGCTGCCGGTCGCCCAGCGGCAGTTGTGGTCGGAGTCGGGCGAGAATTTCGCAGCCTTGGTGGATGCGGCGTTGAGCGAAGAAGCGTAAACGCGAAAGGCGCCCGCGATTTGACAGTCGCGGCCGGCCTCGCGTAGTCTTGGGTACTCATGCGATTCACGCGACGAGGTTTCCTGGCCGTTCCTGCCTTGCCTTGGACGTTGGCGCCCGGCGGCTTTCCCCGTGAGCAACCCGAGCGCGCCAGCTTCATGCAACCGCCCGACGGCGCCGAGGTGGCCATCAACCCGCCGGGCTTTGCCTGGTGGCGCGCAGCCGGCGCTACGGCATACCGGGTGGTGATCCGCCGCGCGGACGGCAAAGTGGTCTACGAGAGCCAGCCGCATCCGGATCCCGTTCACTTGCCCACCACCGTGCTGCCGCCCGGAGATTACGCGTGGGATGTGGAAGCGCTGGATCGGGATCGGGTGATGGCCCGACGCGGCTGGTGGCGATTCCGCATTCCCAAGGGTGTGCCGGAGCTGCCCTGGGAAGACCCGGCCAGGCTGCTCGATCGCGTACCGGATGGGCATCCGCGATACATCTTCCTCAAGGATGAACTGGAGCGCGTGCGCGCGACGCTGGCCTCCACCCGGCGCGATGCCTGGGAAGCCATCCGGCGCGCAGCCGACCGCGCTTTGAAGACGCCCCCGCCCGAGCCGCCGCGCTACCATACGTTCCCCGACAAGGTCCGCCAGCGCATGGGCTACACCGTGTACTTCCGCGAGTTCCGGCGAGTGGTGGACGGCGCCATGAACACGCTGGCGCTGGCCTGGTTGCTGAGCGGGGACGAGCGCTACGGNCTNGCGGCNAAGCGNATTCTGCTGGAGATCGAGCGGTGGGGCATCGAAGGGCCGATGTCGGTGCTTTCGGAGTTCGGCGATGAGCCGGGACTTTCGATGGCGCGGTTCGGCCACCGCGCGTACGACTGGCTGTACCCGTTGCTGGATGCTTCCGAGCGCGAGCGCGTGCGCGAGATGACGGCCGGGCGGGCCCGGCAAGTGCTGCGGCGTCTGCGACGCGCCGACTATCTGGCTACTCCCGCCGAGAGCCACAATGGGCGGCTGATCGCCTATCTGACCGAGTACGCGGTAGTACTGAAAGGCGAAGCCCAGGATGCGGCCGAGTGGCTCGATTACTCGTTGCGCGCGCTGCTCACCTTTTATCCGCACTGGGGCGACAGCGACGGGGGCTGGGCCGAGGGAGTCAGTTACGCCCTCAGTTACAACACGCTTTATTTGCCGGCGATCGAGGCGCTGCGGACGGCTACCGGTTTC
>JGI24721J44947_10011308_pt1 | contig 11156 bp, 9 predicted proteins | sample YelNatPaOPGAMG01_FD_44947 | JGI IMG/M metagenome (IMG submission 44947)
ATTTTCTTATCAACTACAGAATAAAAGACCTATCACAATAACAGATAAAAATATGGCAAGATTCTTTATGAGTTTAGATGAGGCAGTAAAGTTAATTTTAGAATCTATCTCTATTGGAGAAAATAAAGATTTATTTATATTAGATATGGGTAAACCAATAAAGATAAAGGATTTAGCTTCTGATATGGCTTTATTTTATGGTAGAAATTTAAAAGATTCAGATTTTGTATATATAGGAAAAAGAAAGGGAGAAAAATTAGAGGAAAAATTATTTAATAAAGATGAAGTTTTAGTTAAAACAGATTTGGATAAGATATTTAAGACAAAAATATCTACAAAAGAGAATTTATTGGATGACGTAAATAATTTAATAGAAAATATTTATAAATATCCTGAAGAAGAATTAAAAGAAAAATTATTTTTTATAATTAGATGAATAAAATTATTATAATAGGCGCAGGTCCTATAGGTTGTTATTTAGCCAGACTCTTAAAGAATCAAGGTCTAAATCCTTTAATAATTGAAGAACATAAAAGTATAGGTAGGCCTATACATTGTGCAGGTTTAGTTGGGAAAAAGGTGTTTGATGAATCAAAAATTGATATTCCAAAAGATTGCATTATAAACACCATAAGCGGAGCTGTTATATATTTTGAAGATGAAAAAATAGAGATTAAAAGAAAAGAAGTAGCATATATAATAGATAGAGAAAGGTTTGATAAGTTTTTAGGAGAAAATTTAGATATACTTTTTGAGACCAAATTTTTGGGATTAGAGAAAAACAAAAGTAGTTTTATAATTGAGACAGATAGGGGGGATTTTAAAAGTGAAATTGTAATCGGTGCTGATGGTGCAAATTCTTTTGTTAGAAATATTTTAAGAAATACTGATTCAATAAGGTTGTTAAGAGGAGTCCAATTTAGAATGAGATTTAAACCAATATATAAAGATATGGTTGAGGTTTATATAAAAAAGCCTTATTTTTACTGGATAATACCTGAGAGCGATAATGTTGTAAGGGTTGGGGTTATATCTGAAAATCCTTATTATGATTTATTAAACTTTATAGAAGAAAGAAAGTTAAAAAAAGTAGATATAATAGAAAAATTTGCGGGTATAGTTCCTATTGAATATTTTACACCAATTCAGGATGAAAAATTGTTTTTGGTTGGAGATAGTGCCTCACAGATTAAGCCTTTAACTTATGGTGGTATATATATGGGAATGCGCGGCGCAGAGATATTATTAGATTGTATTATAAAAGAAAAATTTTCTAATTATACTTTTCTTTGGTTTAAAAGATTTGGAAGAGAAATAAAAATAATGTATCAGGTAAGAGAGGTATTAAAAAGTTTAGATAACCGGGAGATAAAAAGATTATTTTTATTTGCAAAAGATAAGATAAAGTTAATAGAAGAAAAGGCTGATTTTGAAAATCATTCGACTATTTTATTGGAAATTTTAAAAAATCCATTTATATCAAAAGATATATTAAATATTTTTTTAAAAATATTAAAATTAAATTTTTAACTTAAATGAGAACGATTACTTTAAAACAAAGAATTATTAGTCTACTTACTATATTTACAATAATCTTGGTAAGTATTTTTATAACAATTCAACTTAATCATGAACTTGAAAATGTCTCAAGATATATAAGATTAAATGCAATAGTTTATGCAAACGATATAAAGGAAAATATAGAAAAAATTTTAAGTTTCAATGTTTCTTTGGAAGATAAGATTAGTTTTTTAAATAGTTTAATAGAATCTTTAAAAGAAAAATCTATAATAAAAGATTTATATATCTTTGATGAAAAATTAAATATAATTAATTCTTCAGATATACAACCCAGTTATAATGACTTGAGAATTTTAGAAGATATAAAAAATAAAAAAGAAAAAAAAGAAATAATAGACAAAGAAAATAAAGAATTTATAGTGTATATACCTTTAAAAGAAGATTTTTCTGTTAAGGTTTCATTTCCTTTGGGGGACATTTGGCGTGCGATCAATCAGGTATACCAACCTGCAATATTATTAGTTTTTTTATTCATTATTGTGAATATAATTTTAGGTATATTTTTAAATAGATTAATTATAAAACCAATAAAAACATTTAATGAAGCCGCAAAGAATATAGCAAGTGGAAATTTAAATTTAAAAGTAAAGATCTCTACAGGCGATGAGCTTCAAGAACTAGCAGAAACCTTTAATTATATGACGGATGAGCTTGTAAAAATGAAAGAAAGGGCAGAGAATGCAAATCCCTTAACAAAGCTTCCCGGAAACGTGGTTATTAGAGAAGAGGTAGAGAAAAGGATAAAATTAAATGAAAAATTTGTAGTTATATATTGCGACTTAGATAATTTTAAAGCTTTTAATGATAAATATGGTATTTTAAAAGGTGATGAAGCAATAAAATTAACAGCAGATATATTTAAAGAAGCAGTTGCTTTAAATGGAAATAAAGATGATTTTATTGGTCATGAAGGTGGAGATGATTTTATACTTTTAACTACCCCAGATAAAACAAATAGTTTAACAGATTATATAATTTCTGAATTTGATAAAAGGATAAGACTTTTATATGACAAAGAAGATTTAGAAAGGGGTTTTATAGTTTCAACTGCAAGGGATGGTTCTATAAAGGAATTTCCGATTATGACAATATCTTTATGTGGGGTGAGTAATGAAAATAAAGAATTAACAAGTTATGCCCAGATTACAAATATAGCCGCAGCACTGAAGAAAAAAGCAAAGAAAGAGCTAAAAAGTTGTTTTGTTTTAGATAGAAGAAGAACTTAGTATCAGTTCACCTAATTTTATATCCTCATCTAATATTGGCATTGGTTCACTTAAAGTTGCTTCTAATTTAGTTTCTTCTTTTTCAGACATAGTATGGTAATCTAAGGATTCTTTTTTTAATTCTTCAACAGTTGTTTCTTGGGCAAAACCTGTCGCATTAAATCCTATAAAATTTAATATTAAGAAAATTATTAAAATCAATCTTTTCATATCTAATTTAAAGATAACATAAAAATTTAAAAAAGTCAAAAAAAATGTTGCTTAAATTTAATAATCTAATATAATAAAATCTGTGAATAGAGGTTTATTATTTTTAATTATTTCTTTTATTTTTGCTGCTATTTTTTTTATTTTTTATAACCAATACTTAATAGATCGTTCACTTGTAAATATTAGCATATCTTTAAATGAACTTGAAAAAACAAAAGATATAAGATTGGCAAAAAATCTAAAGGGTATCTTAGATGATGTATTTTTAAATGAACTTATAAAAGAGGATATTGATTTAGAGGTTTTATTAAATATAGAATTTTCAACTCAAATAATAGATAGACCGAATAGAAATGAGCAGTTAAATGATATAAAGTTTTTTATTTCTAATACATTAGAGAAAAAAGAAAAAAGTAGAAATATCTTTCTTTTAATGTTGGATAAATTATTTTTGAAAATCTTTCCAAAAAAAAGAGTAGAGAAAATAGAACTCATTAAACAAAATATAGAAAATTTAAAAAAAGATTTGTATTTATATAAAGGTAAAGATTTGCAAAAAAAATATTTAGAATTAATAAGATTATCACTTCGTATAAGAGATTTTGAAAACGCTAAAGACTTTTGTAAGAAGGCTATAGATATAGAACCAAATAGTGAGGTTTCTCAAAAAATAGAATTTTACCTTGCTTTTGTTTATAAATTAACAGGTGATTTTAAAAATTCTTCAATTTTATTTTCTAAATTAAAGAACTCTTTTAAAGGTGAATTGTCTAATTTTTCTAAATACCAAGAGGCAGATTCTTTATATAGAGAAGGCAAAATAGATGAGGCTATAGATTTATTTAAAGAAATATTTAAAGAGAATCCATCTTCCTTTGTTTCTCAATTCTCTAAATTCAAAGCAGGCTATATATATCTATACGACCTTAATGATTACAACAAGGCTTATGAAGAATTTAATGAGTTAGGTTCTTTAGAAGTAGGTGATAATTATATTTTTAAAAAAGATAAAGATACAGCTAATAAATATTTTGTTTCTCCAACTACAATTATTTCTTTAAATAGGTTAAAAACATATGTAACTATTCAAGCTCCAACTTTTATAGCAAAGCAATTTAGGGATGCTGGTTTTAAGTTATTACAGGAGGGTTTCTTTCTTTTTAAAAAAGATAAATACCAAGAAGCTGCCTTGAAATTTAAAGATGCAGATGAAAAATTTAATTTAGCTATTAAATTTTATCCAAAAGATGCTGTATCTTTTTCTAATAAAGCAATATGTTTTTATTTTTTAAAGGATAAAGAAAAGGCTTTAGAATATATAAAAAAAGCACAAGAGATAACAAAAACTAATCCGGTAGTTTTAGGAAATATCGGTTATGTATATTATAATTTAGGATTAATTGAGGAAGCTATAGAATCATATAAAAAAGCTATTCTTTATTCAAAAGATTCTAGTTTATTATATTATAATTTAGGAACAGTTTATCTATCAAATAACCAGATAGATAAAGCAATTGATTCATTTAATAAAGCAATAGAGTTAAATCCAAAATTATTTTATACTTATAATAATTTAGGATATTTATTATATTTAAAAAAAGCATACAAAGAGGCAAAAATAAATTTTGAAAGAGCAATAAGTATAAATCCAAATTATGTTGATGCACATTACAATTTAGGGATTTTATTTTTTAATATGGGTGAATATAAAAACGCTTATGAAGAATTTTTAATTGTTGAAAAATTAAGAGCATCTTATAAAAAAATAAGTTGGTATTTAACTCAGACAAAACAAAAATTAAATTTATGAGACTAAAGAGACTATTTTTATATATTATTGAAAAATAAAAGACAATTTAAGAGATTAAACATACATCATCTTTTAAGATATAAGGTAGTTGAAAAAAGAGAAGAGATTAGCTATATTTCTTTTGTAAGAAACATAAGTGCGGGTGGACTTTTGTTTTATAGTAAAGAGTATATTCCTAAAGATAGCATTGTAGAACTTGAGATTTCTTTTCCACCTTATTCTAAAATAGTTAGTTTAAAAGCGCAAGTTTTAAGGACAGAATTTTTAAATAGTGTGGTGGTTTTAATATTGCTGTTCAATTTATAGATCCGGAAAAGGAAGTAATAGATTTTATAAATGATAAAATTTTAAAGGTTTATAAAAAGATAGAGAATAAAAAGGAGGAGAAGATGAGGTTATTGGCTTTTATTTTTGTTATAATTGCAGGTTTATTTGGGATATTTGGTATTGTTGCAAAAATTTTAAGATTGCATTTACCAATTGCTTTGGTCAACTGGATGGATATAGTTAAAATTTTATTGTTATTTTCTATTTCAATGAGTCTTTTAGTTATTTCAAAAAAGATAAAAGATAAAATTGAATAAAGTAATAATATTTTTTTTATTTTTCAATAATTTTTTATTTTTCTCTTATGGAGATTCAAGAAAAGATATTATATCTTTAAACTTAGATTATTATTCTTTGAAAGTAGATAAAGATAAAGAATTAGAAAAAAATGAGTTATTAAAAAAAGAAAAGGAGAAACAAAAACAAGATATAACCCAAAAAAACATTCAAAAAAGAAAAGAAATAGTAAATGAATTTTTAAAAAATGTATCAAAAGATATTAAGACAACTATTAATATAAGAAGCACTTATGATGATAATATTTATCTTACCAAAGAAAATAAAGAGAGCGCATTTATAAATACTTTAGATATGAGTTTAAAATATAATCCAGATTTTATATTTAGAAAGGGTCATACTTCTCTTTCTTTTGATATAAATGGAGGTCCTGATACAAATATAACTAAAAAAAGGACATTTATAAAAGGAAAAGGAAATATTGAAAGTATTTTAAATTATAAAAGAGATAAATATACAACAGCATTAGGATTTAACTTAAAAAAAGACTATACCTCGTCAACTGAGCTTAAAACAGGTGCAATAATACCTTCAAGTTTGGTTGATTACTGGAAACGTTCATATCTATATTTATTTTCTGTTGACTGGAATAGGATACCTATGGATATTTCTTATAAGCATTCAGATTATGTATATGAAAAAAATTATAAGTCTTCTAATTATACAGATGATTTGATTAGTTTAACTAACTATTATAAAATATTTCCAAAAACAAAATTGCTTTCAAGTTTTGATTATGAGGTTAGCAATTCACCAAAGAAAAAAGATGCGAGGATAATAACTTATACATTTTGGGGAGGCATAAAGGGTAAAATTTCACCAAAAATAGATGGATTAATAAAAGGTGGTTATAAATTTGAGAATTCAAAAAGTAAAGCTGATATCAATACTCAGACAATTTTAGTAAATTTAGATTATAAAATGGCAACAAGGCTTTTTCATACAATAGAAATAGAAAGGAATTTAGAGACCTCGGTATACGAAGATGAGATCTGGACAAAAACAAATAGATTTAGGTTATATTCAAGTTATTTACCGGCTTTTAGTAAAAAATTGCGTTTCGGAAGTGATTTATCATTTACAAATTATAAATATTCATCTAATAGAAAAGATAACCTATATGAGATTGGTTTAAGAAGTTCTTATCTGTTTAAAAAAGATCTGACTATTTCAGGTGGATACGATTTTACATATAAAGATTCGAGTATAGAAGATAATAGTTATAAAGATAATAAAATAACAGTTGAAATAACAAAGAGGTTTTAAAATGAAGAGATTATTAATTTTAATTATTTTTATACCATTAGTTTGTTTTTCTTTAGATTATAAAGTTAAAAAGAAAGATACCTTAGAAGTTTCTATAGAGCAAGCACCTGATTTAAATAAAACTTTAGTTGTATCAGAAAAAGGCACTATAAGATTTCCACTTTTAGGAGAAATAGAGGTTGAAGGAAAAACTTTAGATGAAGTTAGAGATTTAATTAAAAATCTTTTTAAAAAATATTATTTTATGGATTATAAAGTAAATGTTTCGTTAAAAGAAAAATCAACAACTGAAACCTCAATAGAAGAGACCTCTTTTGATGCCAAAGAGTATTCTATTAAACAAGAGGGATCAATACCAACATATAGGATTAATCCTTATGACACTTTGCAGATTTCTGTTTATGGAGAGCCTGATTTAAGCACAACAGTTGTGGTTAGCGATCAGGGGACAATTCGTTATGCATTATTGGGTGAGATAAAAGTTGAGGGATTAACTACAACAGAGGTTGCATCAAAACTTGAAGAACTTTTAAAAAAAGGTTATTTAGTAAATCCAAAAGTGAATGTTACTGTAACAGAATATAGTAAAGTATCTGTCTTTGGAGAGGTAAACCAGCCGGGTAGTTATGAATTAAAAGGTCCACTTACACTTCTTGATGTGATAGTTTTAGCAGGTGGTTTAAAGGAAAGTGCTAATCCTTCAAAGATAAAAGTAGTAAGAAGTTATAAGTCTAAAGCAGGAGAAATAAAAGAATATATACTTGATTTAGAAAAAGAAGGTAAAAGTTTTTATTTATACCCTTTAGATAAGATTATTATTGAAAAATATGGTTTAATTTTTATAACTGGTGCAGTAAAATCTCCTGGCGCTTTTAAATTGGAAAAATCAAACATAAGTTGTCTTGATGCAATTACATTTTTAGCAGGAGGAGCACTTGATAACGCTAATCTTTCTAAGGTTAAAGTAATTAGGCAAGAGAAAAATGAAAAAAAAGAATATACCCTTAATCTATTAGAAGATACAAGTTTTATTGTAAAAGAGGGAGATAAAATTGTCCTAGATACTTATAAGGATATTTCAATATTTGGACAGGTTAAAAGGCCGGGTAATTATCCATATAAATATGGTATGACAGTTGTAGATGCAATCACATTAGCCGGAGGTTTTACCGACATAGCAGATACAAATAATGTAAAGGTAGTAAGAGATGTTGGTGGAAAAAAGAAAACCATAAAGGTTCCTGTTGGATATATTTTAAAGACGGGCGATAGAAAGAGAGATATACCTTTAGAAGAGAAAGACACAATTATTATTCCTGAAAGTTGGTTATAATATGATACCACCATCTGATTTAAGAGAATTAACAGTTAAAGATTATTTTGACATAGTTTTAAAGAGAATTTGGATAGTTATTTTAATTGTAGTTGTTATAACAGGTTTTATAGCATTTAAAAGTTTTTCTACCCCAAAAATATATCAGACACAGGTAAAACTTTATATAGGAAAAACTACCCCAAGGGTAAGTGGAAAAGAAGATATTATTTATAAAGGTTCTCCTCCTACAAAAGAAGAAATGTTAAATCTTTTAAAATCCAGAGTAGTGGCAGAAANGGTAGTAAAAATTTTAAATTTATTAAGCGATGAAGAGTTTATAGATGTAAAAGACCCGGCAGCAAAATTAATTGGTATGGTTTCTATTGATTCTCCAAAAGATACAAATGTAGTTTTTTTAAAAGTTACAGGAAAAAGTCCATTAAAAATTACAAAAATTGCAAATACTTGGGCAGAGGAGTTTATAAAAGTAGATATAGATAATAGAGCCTCAGCTGCAAAATATGGGGTAAGCTGGTTAAAAGAACAGATAAATGAGACTTTAAAAAAATTAGAAGATGAAGAAAAAAAACTAAATGATTTTTTAAAGGAAAATAGAATAGTTGCCATACCTGATATTGGAGAACAAAAGGAAGCTTTATTAGAGAAATTGAAAAACCAAAAATCTGATTTAGAAAAACAAATATTAGAAGCTTCTAAAAAATATGGAGAGATGCACCCGAAAATGGATTCTTTAAGAGCACAATTAGAGGCGATAGAGCAAAAATTAAAAGAAGAACAGGATTTAATTTATTCTTTACAGGAGAAGTCGCTACAATATAAGATTTTAAGAAGAAACGTAGATACACTTAAATCTATGTACAATGATCTTTTAGTGCGTTTAAAAGATTTAGAAATGTCAAAAGAGACAATTATATCAAATATACAGATTTTGGATAAAGCCACCCCACCTTCTAAGCCTATAATACCACAACCATCAAAGGATATAACAAAAGCTCTTATATTTAGTGTTGTTTTTGCGATTAGTTTTTGTTATTTTTTAGAATACATTGATTCAACATTAAAGACATCTGAAGATGTTGAATTTTATACAAAGATGCCATTTTTAGGTTATATCCCGTCTGCAAAAAGAGATATAAGAAGGTCAGAAAAAAAAGAATTTATAAGTTGGATAAAGCCATATTCTCATACATCAGAGGCTTTTAGAAATTTAAGGGTCTCAATACTTTTTTCTTTTCCGGCAGACACATCACTTAAAACCATAATGATAACAAGTTCTATTGCAAAAGAAGGAAAAAGTTTTGTATCAACTAACTTAGCTATAACTTTTGCACAGGCAAAAGAAGAAACCCTGCTTATTGATGCGGATATGAGAAAAGGCAGATTAGAAGAAATTTTTGATATAAAGACAAAAAATGGTTTAAGCAGTCTTTTAGCCGGGATGTGTAGTTTTGATGAGGCAATAACAACTACACCGATTACAAATTTATACCTTATGCCAAGAGGACCCGCAACGCCAAATCCGGCAGAACTTTTAAGTACACAACAGATTATAAATGTGTTTGAAGAAGCAAAAAAAAGATTTAAAAGGATAATTTTAGATGCTCCACCTGTTATGGGCGTATCTGATACAGTTATATTAGGAGATAAAGTTGACGGAATAGTCTTTGTTATTAAAAGTGCAAGTACGCCATTAAATATTATTAATGAAGTAAGAAAAATTTTAGGAAAAAAAATAAAAATAATAGGCGCTGTATTAAATAATATTTATGTAGAAAGGGATAAATATTATTCTTATTACCACTATTACCACTACTCTTTTAAAGAAAAATAATTTAAAATTGCAAAATATATCTTTATATCTTTTAGAATTTTTTTTATATATAATCCTTATAGCATCTACCTTTTTTTATGGTTCAATACTTCCTTTTAGTAGTTTTATATTACAAGTAGTTATTTTTTTATTAGGTTTTTTATTTCTTTTATATTTAAAAAATACAGAAAAAATATTATATCCTAAAAGTATTATTTTTTTATTTCTGTTTTTTTTGATAGCTATTTTTGAAATTATACCATTACCTTATTCTATTTTAAAAATTTTATCTCCTAATACAGCTTTATTATATTCTGATTATCTTTTTAATTTTAAAAACTCATTTTTTTCTATTTCAGTTTATCCTTTTAATACTTTTTTTGAATTATTAAAATATATAACCTATTTTATTATTTTTTTAATCTCTTTAAATATATTTAATAAAAAGGAGCAATTTGAAAGATTAATTATTATGTTAGCAATTTTAGGCTCAGTCCTTTCTATTTTTGGTGTTATGAAAAAATATTTTATAAAAGAATTAGAAATTTCAAGTTCTTTTAGTGTTTTTTATAATAGAAACCATTTTTCAGCCTATATGATAATTATATCTAATTTAACAATAGGTTATAGTCTATCTTTAAAGGAGAGATCTAAAAAAATTCTTTTTGGTTTTTTAGGCGCTTTGATTTCCTCCTGTATTTTTTTATCACTATCAAGAGCCGGGATTTTAAGTCTTTGTCTTTCGTTGTTTTTGCTTATCTTTTTTATAATACCGAAAAATTTAAGAAAAATTTGGTTAATATTAATTTTTATTTTATTCACTATGATTTTTATTAATATAGCAGGAATAGAACCGATAAGAATTAGATTTTTAGAATTTTGGAAGGATTTAGGGTATAGGTTATCGCTTTCTTATTTTGGGTTAAATGTTTTAAAAGATTTTTTTATTTTTGGTATAGGTTTAGGAAATTTCTCCTATATATTTACTAAATATAATTTAACAGGTAGATACTCATATTATCTATTAAATGAACATCTACAACTTATGATAGAGGCAGGTTTTACAAGTATTTTTTATTTTTTATTTTTTATTTTTATTTTTAAAGATATTTTTTCTAAACTAAAGACAAGNCATGATTTATTTGTCCNCTATATTGTTTTTGGCGGAATTTGCGGGCTTTTTGGAGTGTTATTCCATAGTTTTTTTGAATTTAATTTTCATATCCCAGCTATTTCTATTTTATTTTGGGCAATTTTGGGTTTTATATATAAGTGTGTATATACTCATTTTTT
>JGI24721J44947_10011312_pt1 | contig 11153 bp, 7 predicted proteins | sample YelNatPaOPGAMG01_FD_44947 | JGI IMG/M metagenome (IMG submission 44947)
TAACGTTTAATGAAAGGTTGCCATCCTTGATTGACAATTCATGATATATATTATTTTCAACTGATGAATATATTTTCATTTCTATTGAAAACATAAGGCCTATTAAAAATATTGAAAAAACATTTTTTCTTTTCATTTTAATTACCTCCTAATTATAATTTTTAAAATTTTTTTTCTAATTGCAATGAAGATGGCGTAACAAAGCGTAACATTTTTAATAATGAAATAAGAAAATTACTCCTAAATTGAGGGATTTTTTCTAATGCTCCGTCCTGAAGGTATGCATCAACTGGGTGTGAGCCACCTGCTCGAGATAGGTTACAAAATTGCTAAATTTAAGTTACTATAAAACTTTTGAAACGAATTGTTTTATAGAGAGTAATCTGGAAAATTATTGAATTTTAATTTGTATTTTAATTTTTTAAAAGATTCCGCGGACTCTGCCAGTTTCTACATCGATATCTATTTTCCTGAAAGCGGGGTCTGAAGAAGTTCCAGGCATGAGGCTGATGTTACCAGCGACGGGACAGAGAAATTTTGCACCTGAGAAAATGAGAATGTCTCTAATCGGGAGAATCCATCCTTTGGGAACTCCTTTCCAGTCGGGATTATGAGATAAACTCAAATGAGTTTTTACCATCATTGTCATATAATCCCGTTTTTCAGGGTCTGCCTCGAATTTTTTAGCCTTTGCTTCTGCATCAGGTGACCATGAAACCCCATCAGCACCATAAACTTCCTTTGCAATTTTCTCAACCCTCTGACGGAGTGGCATTTCAGTAGGATAGAGGAATTTAAATTCATTTTTCTCATTGCATGCATCCATAACAACATCAGCAAGTTCAAGAGCTCCTTCTCCGCCCTTCAACCAGTGCTCAGAAACTGCAACACGGGAACCTGCCTGTTCNGCAGTNTTCTTTACAAAATCAATTTCNGCTTTGGTGTCTGTATGGAATTTATTAATACATACGACTGGATTAATACCTGCTTTTTTNATNATTCCAATGCAGTGAACCATGTTCTCAACACCTTTTTCGAGNAGTTTGAGGTTCTCTTTTGTATAGGCATCATCAAGCGGTAGCCCGGGTTTCACTTTTGGACCACCACCATGCATCTTAAGGGCTCTAATTGTTACCGTCAGAACAGAAACATGTGGTTTAAGTCCACTCAGTCTGCATTTCACATTCCAGAATTTTTCAAAACCGATGTCTGCTGCAAAACCGCTTTCAGTGCAGTGATAATCGAACATCTTTAAGCCGATTCTATCGGCGATTATTGACGATTGTCCAACAGCAATATTTGCAAATGGTCCTGCGTGAACCAAAACAGGTTGATATTCTGCTGTGCACATTAAAGTAGGATTTATCGTATTTCGCATCCATGCAGCCATTGCACCAGCAACTTCAAGGTCATTTGTGGTTATTGGATTTCCCTTCTTGTCGTATGCCACAGTAATTTTTCCGAGTCTTTCACGCAAATCCCTAAGGTCGTTTACTATGGAAAGAATTGCCATAAGCTCTGAACTAACCGTAATCTGAAATTTCGATTGCATCATAAAACCATCCATATCCCCACCAAGGCCTATAATTATATTCCTGAGTGCTTGAGCACAAAAATCTATAGCCCAACCCATCTCTACATTCTTAGGGTCAATATTCAGTCGCCTCAGATTTCTTTTGGCAAGTTGTGCATCATCATAATTGAACTCGTGCTGCATTCTCGAAGTTAGTGCTACCATCGCAAGATTATGAGCATTTGTTATGTCGTTTATGTCTCCCGTTAGCCCCATGGAAAATTCAGTGAGAGGAATAATAAGTGCATTTCCTCCACCTGCTGCAGTTCCCTTAATATTCATAGTTGGACCACCAGAAGGTTGCCTGATAGCCGCTCCAACATTTTTGCCCCTTTTACCAAGTCCTTCTACCAGTCCTAATAATGTTGTCGTTTTCCCTTCGCCGAGAGGAGTTGGAGTAATAGCTGTAATTTCAATGTACTTACCGTCTGGTCTGTTTTTCAGGCGGTTCTGGATTTTCATAAAATCAAGTTTGCAAATTTTTCCAAATGGTATGATTTCATCTCTTTGCAAACCAAGTTTTTCCTGCCACTCCCAGGGGGTTGGCATATGTTCTTCTGCAGCTTCTGCAATTTGCCAATCAGCCATTTTTGTTGCATCATAAGCCATTTTTAAACCTCCTTAATAATTAAAAGTTGATAATTTTATCTTTATTCAAAATATTTTTAAAATTGTTTTTTAATTCGCATTTCTGCTGCTCTAACGGTATTCTGCATGAGCATGATAATCGTCATAGGACCAACCCCTCCTGGAACTGGAGTAATGTATGATGCCTTTTCTTTTACAGTATCAAAATCTACATCACCACATAGAATTGCCTTCCCCTCTTTTGTTTGTCCTATTCTGTTAACTCCAACATCTATAACCACCGCACCTTCTTTAACCATATCAGCAGTGATTGCTTTTGGTTTGCCAGCAGCAACAATCAAAATATCTGCCTGACGGGTAAAATATCCGATGTCCTTTGTTTTTGTATGGCAGATAGTTACTGTGGCATTTGCACCTGGGGCTTTTTGAAGTAAAATATTTGCAACAGGTTTACCAACAATATTACTCCTTCCAACAACAACAACATGTGCTCCCTCTATCTGAATCCCCGTTCTCACCAAAAGTTCCTGAACTCCATGGGGAGTGCACGGCAAAAATATTGCATCACCTGTGACGAGCCTTCCAACATTCACGGGATGGAACCCATCAACATCTTTATCAGGGTCAATAGCGTAAAGAACTTTCGATTCATCGAGGTGTTTNGGAAGAGGGAGTTGAACCAAAATTCCGTGAACATCNGGATTACGATTTAACTCATCTATTTTCCCCATCAAAGTTTCCTGTGAAATATCAGCAGGAAAGCCTGTATGAATTGATTTAATACCAAGTTCTTCACAGGTTTTTCTTTTACTGCTTACATAAACTTGAGAGGCAGGGTCTTCACCAACTAAAATAGTAGCCAGACCTGGCGTAATGCCATGCTTTTCTTTTAGTTCCTTTACTCTTTCTATTATTTCTCCTCTTATCTGTTTTGCTATTTCTGTTCCTTTAATTAATTTTGCTGTCATTTTTAACCTCTTAAAAAATCTATCTTTTGTATTTAAAAAAACAAAAAGTCAATGCAAAAATTTATTTTTTTGCTTTTGAAACTAACACTGACTGTGCGGCTGCTAATCTTGCTATCGGAATTCTGTAAGGTGAACATGAAACATAATCGAGTCCTGCTTCATGGCAGAACCTTATTGAAGATGGCTCACCTCCATGTTCACCACAAATTCCAACCTTCAAATCAGGCCTTGTCTTTCTTCCTTTCTGGACTGCAATTTTAATGATTTCTCCAACCCCAACAGTATCAAGAACTTCAAAAGGGTCATTTTTAAAAACCCCCTCTTCAAGATACTTATTAAGGAAAGTTCCTGAATCATCTCGACTGATGCCCATTACTGTTTGTGTCAAATCATTTGTTCCAAAAGAAAAGAATTCAGCCTCTTTAGCAATAGCATCTGCTGTTATAGCAGCCCTTGGAATTTCTATCATAGTCCCAACAGCATATTTTATTTTTATACCCGTTCTTGAAAATACCTCTTCAGCAGCCTTCCTTACAACTTCCTTCTGAAGTTCAAGTTCCTTAACATCTCCAACGAGTGGAATCATAATTTCAGGTTTTACTTTAATTCCTTCTTTATAACATTCGATAGCTGCTTCAAATATTGCGGTAGCCTGCATATNGGTTATTTCGGGATAGGATATCCCAAGTCTGCAACCTCTGTGTCCTAACATGGGATTNAATTCTTTCAATTCTTCAACTTTTGCNTTCAGAATTTCGGCATCAATTCCCATTATTCCAGCAAGTTTTTCTATTTCTTCTTTTTCATGTGGAAGGAATTCGTGAAGTGGAGGGTCAAGTGTTCTTATTGTAACCGCTCTTCCATTCATTTCTTTAAATATTCCTGTAAAGTCTTCCTTTTGATAAGGCAAAATTACTTCAAGTGCCTTTTTCCTCGATTCGCTATCAGGGGCTATTATCATTCTTCTCATAGCATCAATTTTCCCTTCGCCGAAAAACATGTGCTCGGTTCTGCATAGACCAATTCCTTCTGCACCAAAAGACACTGCAAGTCTTGCCTGCTGGGGTGTATCAGCGTTAGCCCTAACCCCAAGCCTCCTTACAGAATCAGCCCATTTCATGAACTGCTGGAAAATCTGGTAGGTTGGAGCATTTTCAGGTTCAAGTGTTTTGCTTTCTATAACCTGAAGAATTTCAGAAGGAATTGTTTTTATATGTCCCTCTATTACCTCTCCTGTAGAACCATCAATTGATAGTGTATCTCCTTCATGAAAAACTTTTCCTTTAATTGTTATGCTCCTGCTTTCTTCATCCACATTAATCTCCTCACATCCCACAATACAAACCTTTCCCATCTGTCTTGAAACCAGAGCAGCGTGAGATGTCATTCCTCCTTTTTGCGTTAAAATTCCGCACGCAACTCTCATGCCGTGAATATCTTCAGGTGAGGTTTCTGAACGAACTAAAATTACAGGTCCACTCTTAGCCGCTTCAATTGCTCTTTCTGCTTCGAGTACTATTTTGCCTGATGCTGCCCCTGGACCAGCAGGTAATCCTTTTGCAAGAAGTCTCCCACTTTCAATTGCTTTTTTCTTATCTGCAGGGTCAAAAATTGGGCGTAAAAGTTGATTCAATTCGCCTGGCTGTATCCTCATCAATGCTTCTTCCTTTGTGATGAGTTTTTCCCGAACCATATCAACAGCAATTCTTAGTGCAGCAAATGCTGTTCTTTTTCCTGCTCTCGTTTGAAGCATCCATAGTTTCCCTTTTTCTATTGTGAATTCAATATCCTGCATATCTCTAAAGTGTTTTTCGAGTTTGTTTCTGATATTGAGAAGCTCTTTGTATATTTCAGGGAAAACCGCCTCAAGAGATTTTTCTCCACCACTTTGGCGGTCGAGTTTTTCGGGTGTTCTTATCCCGGCAACCACATCCTCTCCCTGCGCGTTTGGAAGCCATTCCCCGTAGAATTCGGGGCTTCCCGTAGCAGGGTTTCTTGTGAAAGCCACGCCTGTTGCACAGTCATTTCCCATGTTTCCAAAAACCATTGCCTGAATATTTGCTGCAGTTCCCCAATCGGCAGGAATTTTATTTATTCTTCTGTATTCTATCGCACGAGGGTTATTCCATGATTTGAAAACTGCACCAATTGCCCCCCATAACTGGTCCCATGGATTTTCAGGAAATGGAGCCTTAGTTTTTTCGAGAACAATGGCTTTAAAACTATGGACAAGTTCTTTCAAAATATCTGCAGGGACTTCATAATCATACTTCCATCCATTTTGAATTTTCTTTTCTTCAAACAATCTTTCAAATTCTTCCCTGAGTCCATATTTCTTTTTCTTTAGACCTTCACCTGTTACCTGGTCTATTACCACATCACTATACATCATGACAAATCTTCGATATGCATCATAAGCAAAACGTGCATCATTTGTTGCTTTTATCAGACCCTCTACAATTTCATCATTTAGTCCAAGGTTAAGAATTGTGTCCATCATCCCCGGCATACTGGCTGGTGCTCCAGAGCGAACTGAAACAAGAAGGGGATTTTCAGGGTCTGCAAATTTTCTTCCTACAACATTCCCTACCATTTCCATTGCTTTCTGAACCTCATCTGCAAGTCCCGCTGGATATTTTCCGTTTGTTTCAAAAAAGTATTTGCAAACTTCAGTCGTTATTGTAAAACCGGGAGGCACAGGAATCCCCAGCCTTGCCATTTCAGCAAGGTTTGCTCCTTTCCCCCCAAGTAAAATTTTCATTTTTGCATTTCCATTAACTTTACCCGGGAGAAAGTAATAAATGTATTTTTTCTGAACTTTCTTTTTATCTACTGTTTTCCCTCTGGATGTTGACTTTTTAACCCTTTTTAAAGCAACCATTTTTTTAGGTCTTTTCTGAGCTTTTACCACAGTTTTTTTCTTCGCTTTCATTTATTATTCCTCCTTTGCTATTACTCCATTTATTAAAGTTTTGTTCTTTCAAACTGAATAAGGTCAAGTCTTCCAGCCTTTTCTATCAGTTCAACAATTAACTTCATAGTTGCGAGCCTATTTTTTCTNATTTTTTCATCTTCAACATTTACAAAAACTTTCTCAAAATATGCATCAATTACAGGNCGTAATTTAGAAAAATGAGTAAAAACTGTATCAAAATCTTCTTCAAGATATGCTCTTTCAATTTCTGATTTCACATTTTTTACCTCATCATACAGGTCTTTTTCTTCCTTTTCTGTGAATAGAACAGGGTTAATTTCATCAGATTTTATATCAACTTCTCTGCATATTCTGAATGCCCTTTTAAAAGCAACTGCAAGATTTTCAAAATAAGGCGATTCTTTAAATCTTTTAATAGCATCAAGTCTTTTTCTTGCTTTAATTAAATCATGCGTGCCCGATTCAACTTCAAGCACTGCATCAATGAAATCTGCTCTCAATTCATCTCTCCACGCAACTTTTAACCTCTCTTTTAAAAACTCATTTATAAATTCCACAGGCTTTACACTATCACCTATTTTCGGTAAAAATTCCTTATCTATATCTCCTTTAACTAAGTTAAGTGCTAAATTCCATAATGAATTTAGATTAAGCCTTATGTTTTTTTCAAGTATGATTCTTATTAATCCGAGAGAAAGTCTTCTGAAACCAAGAGGGTCTGAACTTGAAGTTGGTCTGTGACCAAGAGCAGAAAATGTGATTAATGAATCTATTTTATCAGCAATGCTACAAACAATTCCTGTAATAGAAGAGGGTAGGGGATCATTGGTCGAAGACGGAAGGTAATGTTCCGAAATCCCCCTAACTATATTTTCATTCTCCCCATCGAGTTTTGCGTATATTCCCCCCATTATTCCCTGCAATTCAGAAAATTCAAAAACCATATTTGTTGTTAAATCGGCTTTGCAAAGGAGGGCTGCCTTCTTACAGTTTTCAATATCTTCCTTATTTAATTTCATTTCACCTGCTACTGTTTCTGCCAATTTCTCAATTCGGCGGGCTTTTTTCAAATAACTTCCTGCTCCTTTCTGGAAAACAATTCCTTCGAGGAGATTTAGTTTTTCCTCTAATTTCTTTTTTCTATCTTCCTTAAAAAAATATACGGCATCCTCAAGTCTCGCTGAAAGAACTTTTGCAAAGCCATCTATCATCTGTTTTCTCAGTTCCGTAGAGGAACCCCCCCCTTCTTTCTCAATTATGGAACCCTTCAAGGCAGGGTCTGTATTTGCCACTGCAATAAAATAGGGGAGAAGTTCATCACCTGTTTTGCTTTTTACAGCAAAATATCGCTGATGCTTTGCCATAACAACTTTAATAACCTCTTGAGGGAGTTCGAGGAATTTTTCATTAAATTTACCCAAAACCACAACCGGAAATTCAACTAAATTTGTAACCTCATTTTCGAGCTCTGGATTGTCTACAATTTCACCTCCTATGGAATTAGCAATCCTTCTTATTTCCTCATGAATGAATTTTTTTCTTTTTTCATGACTTACAATCACCATACAATCCTGCATTATATTTTCATAATTTTCAGGTGAGGATAACTCCACAGGTTCAGGATGATGAAACCTATGACCCCTGCTCAACCTTCCTGATTTTATTCCAAAAATTTCACAAGGAACTACTTTCTCATCCAGAAGAACTACAAGCCAGTGTATCGGACGAACAAATGGTCCACTGCTTTCCCCCCATCTCATGCTTTTTTGATGAGGAATTGTTTTCTCAGTGAAAATTTCAGGAATGATTTTTGAGATAACTTCTTCAGCTAAGCTTCCCTTTTTTGTTTTTCTTAATGCTACATATTTTCCTTTTTCAGTTTCCACAATCAAAAGGTCATCTATTGTTCCGCCCTGCTTTTCAGCAAACTTAATTGCTGGTGAAAGAAATTCACCCGATTTCCCAATAGAAACATTTGCTGATGGACCAATTACCTGAATGGTTTCATCAGGTTGCTTTTCCGCGAGGCCACTAATTATTAAAACTATTCGACGAGGTGTAGTTGTTACATATATCTTCTCAAAAGAAAGTTTTTCCCGTTTAAGAAATTCCTCAACTATTGAAGAAAGATTGGTTCTTACATTATCAAGAAACCATGCAGGTGCCTCTTCCATTCCAACTTCAACAAGCAGTTTTTTCCCTTTCCTTTCCATGAAAAGTAGATAAATACTAAAAAGACAATAAAAAAATCAATGCCAGTAAAGGGAATTTCCTTTTGCATCTCGCATTTTCCCCATCCCTATTAAAATATTATCTATCATTGTCCAGATTCCAAAACCCCCGCAGGTGAGGCATTTTAGAATCCCGAGCCCTGTATAACCAAGGTAAATTCTGTCAACTCCTGCTCCAATAACTGTAAAAGCAGGAAGAAGAATAGAAAGAAGCATTGCAGTCGATTGTGATTTCTCTGGAGTTCCATAGACTGTTTCCTCCCTTTCGAGAGGATTTCCATCACTATCTTTCATGGAACCACTTCCAATTAAAATAATATCAATGAGAGCCCAGATTCCGCATCCACCACATGTAAGGAGTTTCAAAATACCGAGGCCTAAAAACCCAAGATAGAATCTGTCAATACCAAGCCACCCGAGGAAATAAGAAAGAAGGAATGCGACAGATTGACTCTTTGTTTTTGCAAACCTCACTTCAGGAAAAACTGGACCTGCTCCTGAGGAAATTTGCTGTGGTTGTCCCGGTATGCCGGCATATGGTTGATTTGAATAATTAAAGGATTGAGGGAAATTTCCACCTGGGGGTTTATCAGATGAATATTGCATAATTCAATTTTTCCATTTATATTCTGTGTTTATATAATCAATGAAAAAAATTTTTTACATACTTTTTTCTTTATTTTTTTTAGGGGAAGTATCCTGTAATTCCAGTTCAAGCGGTGAAACAAAAAAGACAAAGGCAGAGGTAGGGGAGGGAAAAGCAAAAATTAGAATTGCATATCCGAAAATTAAAAACATTAATCTTTCCTTTAATTATACAGGAACAATAGAACCTTCAAAGGAAGTTAGAATATCTCCTGAAATAATGGGAAAGATAAAAAAAATTACAGTGAAAGAAGGGGATTCTGTAAAGAAAGGAGAACTTTTAATACTTTTCGATACAAGATTATCGGGACTTCAAAGAGAGCAGGCTCTTGCTGCAGTTGAATCTGCACGGGTGCAGGTAGAAAATCTTGAAAGGGAACTCAAGCGTCTCGAACCTTTGCTTGCAAGCGGAGCTATATCTCAAGGGGAGTTTGATAAAGTAAAAGCGGGCTATGATTCAGCAGTTGCTGGACTAAATCAGGCAAAAGCTGCTGTTAATCTGTCAGGGTATCAAATTAAAGTTTCCAGAATAATTGCTCCATTTGACGGAATTGTGGCACGAAAAATGGTGAATGAAGGGGAAGTTGTGGCACCTGGTGCATTGGGTCCTTACGGAATGCTAACACTAATGGATATTAAAGAAGTTATTGTAAAGGCAGGGGTAGGTGAAAAGGAAATTGGATTTATTAAAAAAGGTATGAAAGCAACAGTAGAAGTTGATGCTTATCCTGATGAAAAATTTGAAGGAATAGTGGATAACATTTCACCTTCTGCAGACCCGATGAATAAGAATTTCCCTGTTGAGATAAGAATTCCCAATCCTGAGTTTAAACTTAAAACTGGGATGTTTGCGAGAGTAAAAATTCTTGTAGAATCGAGGGAAAATGCACTTGTTATTCCTGAAAGTGCAATTATTGAAGAGAAAAGTGGAAAAATTGTTTTTGTGGTTGATAGTGGGGAAGTTGCAAAGAAAATTAATGTAAAAACAGGTATAGAAGAAGAAGGTTTTGTCGAGATTACAGAAGGAGAAATTACACCTCAAAGCAGGATTATAACTGAAGGGAATTTTGGATTAAAAGAAGGAGCAAGAGTTTTAGTTATTGAATAAAAAATAAAAAGGAGGTGAGCAATGAAACTCGTTGAATTAAAATGGGACGATGCAATTACTAATGCATCTCCTCATCCCTATGTGCTTGCTACAACAACTAATGGGAAAGGAAAGGATAACATTATAGGACTTGGGTGGTGGACCATTTGCTCATGGGAACCTCCTATGATGGCAATTGCAGTGGGAACACGGAGATTTTCAAGAGAATGTCTTGATTCAGTTCCTGAGTTTGTAGTTTGCCTTTTACCTGAGCAGCAGGCAAAGGGTGCCTGGATTTGCGGAACAAAATCAGGAAGAAAAGTAGATAAATTCAGTGAAGCAGGTTTTACAAAAATTCCTTCACTTAAAGTAAGACCTCCTACAATTGGGGAGAGTATTCTTGCATTTGAATGCAAAGTTAAAAATAAAGTAGAAACTGGTGACCACATTCTCTATATTGGGGAAGTTGTGGCAATAAGAGGGGTTTTAGAGCAAAAATCACACCTTTATTCGATTCACTACCGGAAATTGATAGGCATCAGTCCCGACGGAAAAATTTCATACGACCTCGAATTTAAATGAAAATTTTTAAAATCTTCTATCCCTGCACGAGCATTGCAGCATATGCCAAACATGACCTTATATCTTCATCAGTGATATTTGGATACGCCCTTTTAATCTCTTTTTTTGTAACGAGGAATGACCATTTGGCCGGTAATTTTCAATCTCTGAATTATTTTTTATTAATTAAAATGTAGGAAGAGTAACTTCGAAAATTGCTTCAGGAGGTGCAGTTTTCCCCTCTGCAGGATTTCCTAAAAAATAAACTTTTCCATTGTGAACTCTTGGGAAAAAGAGATTTTTATTGAAACTTGCAACCTGAATTTCCATATCCATAGAAACATTGTATGCCCATATTTCAATATTTCCCTCATGAGCTATTTCTGAGCCAAGTGGCATGATGTCATTTCTAAAGTCAACCCAGGCAATCCAGTCCCCTTCAACAGAAGGCCAGTCCTGACAGGCAAAATTTGTTGTTGCTGGACGGGGAACACAATTAGGAAGGTCGCACCAGTAAATATCAGAATTACCGGTTCCGTAATAACCTCCTTCCCCATTTCTGTGG
>JGI24721J44947_10011328_pt1 | contig 11146 bp, 9 predicted proteins | sample YelNatPaOPGAMG01_FD_44947 | JGI IMG/M metagenome (IMG submission 44947)
CGTTTAAATATTCCGATACTATATCGGCAACCGATTTTATGCCGAGCAGTTTAATCTTTTCCTCGTAACCGTCCAACGGGTGTCCCGAAAGATAAAATCCGAGCGATTCTTTTTCGAAAGCGAGTATCGATTTTTTATCATCCTTTTCCCCGGAAACCGTCAAATACGACTCGTCTTTGCCTTGGGCGTAATTAACGTTTTCGCCTAAGGATGCAAATAAATCCGCCTGTCCGGAATCTTCTTTCCCTCTTTTACGGACGGCTTCTTCCATTACAGCTTCTAAATTATCCAGCATCCATTTTCTAGATTCTCCGCCGATGTCCAAAGCCCCGCTTTTTATGAGATTTTCTATGGTTCTTTTGTTGACTTTCCTGGTATCGACTCTTGAACAGAAATCGGATAAATCCTTAAAAATTTTGGCTTCTCTGGTCTGCAAAATAGAATCTATTGCCGCTTTGCCCACATTTTTAACCGCTCCAAGCCCCGTGCGGATAGCAAACTTTTCTCCGCCTTCCGTTTCGATATGGACTATCGTAAATCTTTCGGATGATTCGTTAACGGACGGAGGCAGTATTTCGCAGGAATTAACGCCTGATTTAGCCTCGTTTATTATCTTTGCCAGCTTATCGGTATTGGACATTTCGCTTGATAAAAGAGCCGACGTAAAATGCTCCTTGTAATTAGCTTTTAAATAGGCGGTCATATATGCTATATATGCATAAGCCGTAGAGTGGGATTTATTAAAACCGTATTCCCCAAATTTAACTATAAGAGAAAAAATCTTTTCGGATTTCGCCTCTTCTATCCCGTTTGCTTTGCATCCGGCGATAAATTTATCTTTCATTTGATTAATAAGTTCTGTCTGCTTCTTCCCTACACCCTTTCTTAAAACGTCCGCCTCTCCCATAGAAAATCCGGCAAGATTGGTAGCCACCTTTATTATCTGCTCCTGATACAGCATTACCCCGTAAGTATCCTGCAGAATATCTTTTAGGGACGGATGGATGTAATTTATTCTGGCTTTGCCGTGCTTCGCTTTAATAAAATCGTCAACCATGCCGCTGCCGAGAGGTCCGGGTCTATAAAGGGCGACGAGTGGGATTAAATCTTCAAAAGAATTAGGAACCAGTTTTTTTATTAATTCTTTCATGCCTGAACTTTCGAGCTGAAATACTCCCGTTGTATCTCCTGCGGCTAAAAGTTTAAACGTCGCCCTGTCGTTTAAATCTATATCATATATGTTAAAATTGGCGCTTTGCCCGCCCGAGCTGTTTATAAGGCTTATAGCCTCGTTCATTACCGTAAGAGTTTTTAATCCTAGAAAGTCGAACTTGATAAATCCTAATTTTTCTAAATCAGTTCCCGTGTATTGGGTTGTAATAACATCTGTTTCTTTCGTTCCTTTATACAGCGGCATATGGTTATGAATGGGTTCGTTCGATATAACCACTCCTGCGGCGTGAGTGCTTGCATGCCTTGCAAGACCTTCAAGCTTTTTTGCTATTTCTATAAGTTTTTTTACCTTGGGATTAGTTTCGATTAAACTTCGAAGTTTAGGCTCTTCTTTTACGGCGGCTTCAAGTGTTATACCGAGGGTGTTGGGGACGAGTTTGGCTATTTTATCCACTTCGGCATAAGGCATATTTAAAGCTCTTCCGGTATCTCTTATTACGGCTTTTGCAAGCATGGTTCCGAAAGTTATTATCTGAGAAACCTGTTCTTCGCCGTACTTCTCCGAAACATATTTGATAACCTCGTCCCTTCCGTTTATGCAGAAATCGGAGTCTATATCAGGCATGCTTATTCTTTCGGGATTAAGAAACCTCTCGAACATCAGGTCGTATTTGATAGGGTCGATTGCGGTAATTTTCAGACAATACGCGGCAAGACTTCCGGCGGCAGAACCTCTGCCGGGTCCGACCGGAATATTATGCTCTTTCGCGTATTTGATAAAATCGGACACTATTAAAAAATATCCAGCAAAATTAGATTTTTTAATTACTTCTATCTCCATGTCAAGCCTTGCCTTATAAGCTTCAGGATTTTTCGCATAAGATTCGGCGGCGGCTTTCGTCGGATTTTTTATAAAAACTTCTTCAAAACCTTTCCTTGTTTCGCGTTCAAACAAATCGGAGACGGAAGTTTCGGTGTCCTGAGCGTAATTTTTATTTTCTTTATCCTTAAATTGAGGAAAATGATGCCCTTCTTTAAGTTTAAACGAAAAATTGCATTTATCGGCTATCGTTTTTGTGTTTGAAATTACTTCGGGAGGGTATCCGTCGAAAATTTCCTTCATTTCTTCCTGCGACCTGAAATAAAGGTCTTTCGTCGAAAATTTCATTCTGTCCTTATCTTCCACAGTCTTGCCGGTCTGGATGCACAACAGGACGTCGTGAGCTTCATAGTCCTCTTTTAGAAGATAATGGCAGTCGTTAGTAGCTACGAGAGGCACGCCGTATTTTTTAGACAAATCCATCAGTCCTTTATTTGCCGTTACTTGCTCTTGCATACCCTGAACCTGCATTTCCAGATAGAAATCGTCTTTAAAAAGCTCTAAATAATATTTAAGGCTTTCTTCCGCCGCATCGTATCTTCCCTGAACTATGTTATAGGGAATTTCTCCTTTTATGCAGGCGGACAAAGCAATTAAGCCTTCATGGCAGTCTTTGAGGATGTTCTTGTCTATTCTTGGTTTGTAATAAAATCCGTCGGTATAAGATTTAGATACCAATCTGCATAGATTCCTGTAGCCTTCGTCATCTTTGGCAAGCAGTATAAGGTGATAATAAGATTTTTCGTTTGCATTCTTAAGTTTCATATCAGACTTGGAAACATACATTTCGCATCCGATTATAGGCTTTACCTTTTTTTTAACGGCTTTCTCGTAAAATTCTATAGCCCCGAACATATTCCCGTGGTCGGTTATTGCGACGGAAGGCATACCGAATTCGATAGCCTTGTTTATAATATCGTCGATTTTAATCGCCCCGTCTAAAAGGCTGTAGTGCGAATGCAGATGTAAATGGACAAAATCATTCATAATTTTTCATTCTGCTCCGTTATTCCCATTCTATAGTCGAAGGCGGTTTTGAGGTGATATCGTAAACCACCCTGTTTATTCCTTTTATTTCCGAAATTATTCTGGAAGAGCATATTCTTAGTATATCGTAATCTAATTTTGCAAAATCGGCGGTCATCCCGTCCGCAGAAGTCACCGCTCGGATAGCTATAACCGACTCGTAGCTTCTTTTATCTCCCATAACGCCGACGGTCTTAACTGGAACAAGCACCGGAAAAGACTGCCATACTTTGTCGTATAATCCAGCTTTTTTAATCTCTTCGGTTACAATCGAGTCGGCTTTCCTTAAAACTTCGAGCCGCCGTTTATCGACCTCGCCTATTATCCTTATTGCCAATCCTGGACCGGGGAACGGCTGCCTGTTTATTATTTCGCCGGGTATCCCGATATTTTTTCCTATTATGCGCACCTCGTCTTTAAATAATTCCCTCAGCGGCTCTATTAATTTTAAATTTAATTTTTTAGGAAGTCCCCCTACGTTATGGTGGCTTTTAATGATGCTTGATGCTCCGAATACTTTTACCGATTCTATAACGTCAGGATAAAGAGTTCCTTGAACGAGAAAACGGACCCCTTTTATTTTTTCGGCTTCTTTTTCGAATATTTTTATAAAAAGTTTTCCTATAATTTTTCTTTTCCTTTCGGGGTCGGAAACGCCTTTCAATTCTCTTAGAAACAAACCGGAGGCATTTACGAGCTTAACGTTCAGGTTAAGGTTGTCTCTGTAGTATTTCATAACGGATTTTGCCTCTGTTTCCCTAAGCAGACCGTTATCTACGAATATGCATTTGAGCCTGTCTTTTACGGCTAAATTAGCTAGGACTGCCGCAACCGTAGAATCGACTCCGCCGGATAAGGCGCATATAGCAGTTTTATCGCCTATAATTTCTTTGATCTCAGATACTTTGCCTGATATAAAATCTTCTAACTCCCAGTCTCCTTTTACTTTTGCTATATCGAATAAAAAATTTTTCAATATATCAGTTCCGCAGACGGTATGAATGACTTCCGGGTGAAATTGGAGTCCGTACATTTTCTTCGCGCGGTTCTCAAAAGCGGCGGTATTGCATGTTTCAGTCTGCGCCGTTACCGTAAAACCTTCCGGTATTTTAACAATAACGTCGCCGTGACTCATCCATACGCGGCTGGATTTTCCGCATCCTTTAAAAAGCCTGCTCTCCTTAATGATTTTAAGTTCGGAGTGTCCGTATTCGCGGTTTTTTGCCGGTATCACTTCTCCGCCGAGAAGATGCGCCATAATCTGCATACCGTAGCATATGCCGAGAAAAGGAACTTCAAGTTTAAATATTTCCTTAGATACAATAGGAGCGCCTTTATCGTAAACGGAAGAAGGTCCGCCGGAGAGTATAATTCCTTCTGCATTAAAATTTTTTATTTTATCGAGAGAAGAGCTAAAGGGATATATCTCGCAGTAAACCTTGCTTTCCCTTATCTTTCTGGCAATAAGCTGGGTATATTGCGAGCCGAAATCTATTATAAGTATTTTAGAACGGCTTTTTTTCATCTAAATTAATCAAGCCTGTAATTAGGCGCCTCCCTTGTTATAATCACGTCGTGCACGTGGCTTTCCTTAAGTCCCGACGACGTAATTTTTATAAATCTGGTTTTAGTCCTCAATTCTTCTATTGAACAAACGCCGCAGTAGCCCATTCCGGCGCGTAAGCCGCCGATAAGCTGATTTACGGCATCTGAAAGTGTTCCTTTATATGGAACCCTTCCCTCTATGCCTTCGGGAACAAACTTGGACTCGTCCCTTATATGCGACTGATAATATCTGTCTTTGGAACCGCTGACCATTGCGCCGAGAGAACCCATGCCCCTGTAAACCTTATAGCTTCTTCCTTGATATATAATAGTTTCTCCGGGACTTTCCTCCGTTCCNGCGAAAAGATTGCCTATCATTACACAGTTTGCGCCTCCGGCTATAGCTTTTGAAATGTCGCCTGAAAATTTTATTCCGCCGTCAGCTATTACCGGAACGCCGCTTTTGTCGTATGCGACGGAACAGTCTATAATTGCTGATAATTGCGGAACGCCTACACCGGCAACTACTCTCGTAGTGCATATAGAACCGGGTCCTATGCCGACCTTTACGGCATCCACTCCAGCTTTAACCAGCGCTTCCGCGGCATCTTTAGTAGCGATATTTCCTGCCACTATATCCATTTTGAAGCGTTTAAATATTTTATCATATCTATAACACCCTTTGAATAGCCGTGAGCGGTATCAATAACTATCGCATCAACTTCCGCTTTTGCAAGGGCTTCGACCCTGTCTTCGGTATCCTTGGCAATACCTACCGCCGCCGCGACCCTCAGTCTGCCCAGAGAATCTTTGCACGAATTAGGATATTTTTTAATTTTTTCTATGTCTTTAATGGTGATTAAACCTTTCAGATTAAAATTATCGTCTACGACGAGAAGTTTTTCTATTTTCTTTTCGTGAAGGGTTTTCTTTGCGTCTTCAAGTGTCGTTCCCACCGGAACGGTAACGAGATTCTCCTTGGTCATAACATTTTCTACTTTCTCGTTAAGATTAACTGAAAACCTCAAATCCCTGTTGGTAAGTATCCCGACCAGTCTGTCTCCTTTTACTACGGGAACGCCTGAAATCATAAATTTTTTCATAAGGTCAAGCGCATGAGAAATTTTATCGTCGGGATTTACTTTTACAGGATCGGTAATCATTCCGCTTTCAGATTTCTTAACCCTCTCAACTTCCATCTTTTGCTGTTCGACAGTTAAATTTTTATGTATCACGCCTATTCCGCCCTCTCTGGCTAAAGAAATTGCCGTTTTTGCTTCCGTTACGGTATCCATTGCCGCACTGACTAACGGTATGTTTAAGCTGATATTGCGGGAAAATTTTGTTTTTAAATCGACGTCTTTCGGAAGTATCTCCGAATAGTCTGGAACTATAAGAACATCGTCAAAACTTAATGATTCAGTTATAATCTCCTTCATTTTCCAATTTCCCTCTATATAAAATTAAATTAATTTATAACTTTGGTTTTCTTAAATTAACCGATAAAATTCAGACTTATACTACATTTTAAACGTTCTCTATTTTAACTTATCAAACCTTCCAATAACCCACACTCGGAAACCTTAAAGCCGGGAACCTCAAAAAAATCAATGCTGTTTAACATTATTGCCGCTCCGGCAAGAACGAGGTCTTCTCTTCCGGGTTCTACGCCTTTGATCTTCAACCTGTCTGCAATTTTTGCATTAATAAATTTTTTGTAAATACATGCGACGCTTTCTTTCTTCAAAAAATATCCGTTTACTCTGAGCCTGTCGTACTCGCCTATTTTTAAATCCACCATAGCAAGTGTGGTTGCGGTTCCTGCGGTTCCGAGAAGAGTCAGGGGCTCAAACGAATATCCGCTTTTAAGAATTTCAGTTTTAAGCGAAGATAGTTTTTCCGTTATCTCCCGCTCTAATTTTGCCAAATCTTCCTTGGAAACCGGGTCAGATTTTATAATTTCTTCGGTAAGATGAACGACACCCATATTGAGGCTGTATTTCCACAGCGGAAGTCCGTTTTTAACGCATACATATTCGGTTGAACCCCCGCCTATATCTATAGAATAAAAATCTTTTAAATTATCGAAACATGATGAAATTCCCTTAATCGTTATAAGCGCTTCCTTTTCTCCGCTTATAATATCAAGTTTAAGCCCGAATTCTTTAAAAAGAAGATTTTTTACGTCCTGCGAGTTAGGCGCATCCCTCAGGATGCTGGTGCCGGTTATAACTGCATCGCCCGGTTCTATCCCGTATTCTTTGAACTTAGCGGTATATATCTTTAAAGCATCCGTCAGTCTTTTAACGGATGATGGAGTTATAATTCCTTCTTTTTTAAAATTTTCTCCAAGCCTGATAATTTTCATATCGACGTATTCCGGACTTAAAAGATTATTGCCGGAACCGGCTATCAGGCATCTTACCGTATTTGTCCCTATGTCAATGGAAGCCTTCATTCTTATTTTATTTTAATTAAAGATATGAATTTCCGGTTCTGTATCTTTTCACGTATTGAACGTAATTATCGGCCGATTCCCTTATGGATTCGATTTCTTTTGCGTTCAAAGTTTTTTTTATAACGCCTGGAATGCCTGCCACGAGAGAACCGTCCGGAATAACTTCGTTTTCCTTAACCAAAGCTCCCGCCGCTATAATGCAGTTTTTTCCTACGCGAGCTCCGGTCAAAACTATGGCTCCGATGCCTATAAGACAGTTGTCGCCAATTTCGCATCCGTGAAGATTAACGCTGTGCCCTATTGTAACTCCATTTCCTATTATAAGCGGTCCGGTATCGTGCTGTACATGGAGAACGCTGTTATCCTGAACGTTTGTATTAGTTCCTATCCTTATATAGTTTACGTCGCCCCTTATCACGGAACCGAACCATACNCTTGAACCTTTGCCTATTTCTACGTCTCCGATGATAACAATATTTTCACAAAGATATACCGTTTCGTCTATTTTCGGATATTTTCCCATATAAGATTCTATGAGCATAGCCTATGTTATGAGCCCCCGTCCCGTTTAANNGGTTTACAGTTTATAGATTTATTTTTTTATATATTTTGTAAATATTATATAACAATTATAATATAACGCAAAGCGATATATAAAAAATAATATAAATATATACAAATCCGTTAAAACAAAAAATTTATTAAAGGTCTTTTTTAATAAGTTTTTCAGAAAGGAACTTGGCTTGTCTTTTTGCCTCTATCACGTCTTCTATGGCGTTTAATTTAAACGGAATGTGTTCCCGCATAACCTTTTCCACGTTCACGGCAATTTTATTAAAGGATATCTTTCCGCCTAAAAACGAATTCACAAAAAATTCGTTTGCCTCGCAAAAAACTGCGGGCATACTTTTTCCCACCCTCAAAGCATATCTTGCAAGGTTCAAAAACGGAAATTTTTCGTTATCGGGCGCGAAAAATTCCAGACTTCCGAGCTCCGCAAGATTAAGCGGTTTCATCAGCCCTTTAAACCTGCGCGGATAAGACAGGGCGTAGCCTATAGGTCCCTTCATATCAGTGTCGCCCATCTGGGCGATAACGGAGCCGTCTTTAAATTCTACCATCGAATGAACCGCCGCCTGGGGATGTATTAAAACATCGACCTGTTTTTCGTCGATATTAAATAAAAAACAGGCTTCTATGATTTCAAGCCCCTTGTTTGCAAGAGTGGATGAGTCGATGGTTATCTTTTTTCCCATTTTCCACTTAGGATGATTTAATGCCATATCCACGGTAATTCTTTTAAAGTCGGCTTTGTCTGTCTTATAAAATGGACCGCCGGAAGCCGTTAATATCAATTTATTGACATCAGATTTTGCTCCGCATTTTAAACACTGAAAGAGAGCGGAATGTTCCGAATCTACCGGAATTATTTTTGCTTTTGAAGATTTGGCGGCGGCATTAAGGATATCTCCTGCCATTACCATGGATTCTTTATTTGCGAGAGCCAGGTCTTTACCGGCAGTAAGGCTCCTGTAAGAAAGCAGAAGACCCGAAGAGCCGCTTACCGCGTTCAAAACTATATCGAAAGTTTCGTCGGATACGGCTTCGAACAGACCTTCTTCGCCGAAAGTAAATTTAGTTTCAATGCCTTTAATATTCTTCAGCGCTGTCCTTGCCTTATCGGATTCGTCTCTTGAAGGAAGAACGCAGTATAAAGGGTTAAGCAGTATAATCTGCTCTTTAAGTTCCGCCGTAAAATGACCGGCGGCTATACCTTTTACGGCAAGCCTGTCCGGGTAAGCAAGCGCAACCTCTAAAGCATTTTTACCTATAGACCCGGTAGAGCCGGCAAGAAATATATTACGCATATATAGACCTTTTTTTGTCCTTTTTCTATATCGTCAGCCGTCCTATTTTATATAATAAGCGGCTATATAATAAAAAAAGGGAGCCGCAAGTATTAAGCTGTCTATCCTGTCAAGGATGCCGCCGTGACCCGGAATTAAAGAACCCGAATCTTTTTTTTCTCCCATTCTTTTGATTAACGATTCGGTTAAATCGCCCGCCATTCCCGCAAAAACGGTTACGGACGACAAAATTATAAAAGAAACGATTCCGAATCTTTTGTAATCGCCTATGTAGAGCCTAAAAATTAAGGCGGTTAAAACCGCCGATAAAAAACCTGTCAAGGCTCCTTCCACGGTTTTCTTGGGGCTGAGCGGAAAAATAAGCTTGTGCCTGCCGAAATGCCTTCCGCCGTAATATGCAAAAATATCGGATGCCCATACGAGTATAAATAGTAACAGGAGCAAAAGCTTGCCGCCGGAAAGCTGAAAAATTTTCAGAAGGAATGATATGAGAAAACCTGCATAAAATAGGGAGAATATATCTATAAATATGCTTTTGCCGAAATCCGTTTTAAAGAAAAGCACATTTTTGAAAAAAATCAGAAACCCCGATAAAAAAAAGATAAATATGAAAGCGTTTGGTTTTAAAAACGCAAAAGAAAAAGCCGTTAATATAGAAAGGATTTCGGGCAGAACAAAATATTTATACTCTGCCATGTCGAAGATACCGTATATTTCATAGACGGAAAGCGCGGTCAGAACTGCAGATACCAAAAAAAATTCATATATATCGAGCAAAAAAATAGATAAAATTATTACTATTCCGAATATAATGCCAAATATAAATCTTTTAGGATCAAATCTCGGTTTTTCCAAATTTTCTTACCCTTTTTTCATAGTTTTTTAATGCGTCTGTTAAATTTTTCTTTCTGAAATCAGGCCATAACGTTTTGGTAAAATAGAGTTCGGTATATGCGGACTGATAAAGCATAAAATTGGAAAGCCTGCGTTCTCCGCTTGTTCTTATAAGAAAATCGGGGTCAGGAATACCCGCAGTGTAAAGATAAGAGGAAAAAAGCCCGTCGTTTATGTCTTTGATATCAATCCTGCCTTCCTTAAGANCTTCGGCAATTTTGGAAACGGCGTTTAATATTTCTTCTTTCGAACCGTAACTTAGGGCAAGCGTAAGATTTAGCGCTTCAAAATTTTTTGTTTTTTCTGCCGCATCCAACAGCGCAGATTTTGACTGTTCGGGAATCCTGTCTATATTGCCTATAAAATTAAGCCTGATCTTGTTTTTAATGAGATAAGGAAGTTCGAGCCCGATATATTCGTTGAGAAGATGCATTAAACTGTTGACTTCTTCCGCAGGTCTCTGCCAGTTTTCCGAAGAAAAGGCGTAAACGGTAAGATATTTGATTTTATACTCTATAACGCCTTTTATAACGGATTTTAAAGATTTTATTCCTTCTATATGTCCGTGTATCCTGTCTAAATTCCTTTTCTTTGCCCATCTGCCGTTTCCGTCCATAATAACGGCGAGATGGTTCGGAATATTTTTAAGGGTCATACTTCGGATATTTCTTTTTCTTTATGCTTTGTTATTTCGTCGATTTCTTTAATAAAGCCGTCGGTCAGCTCCTGAATTTTCTTTTGGATTTTAAACGATATATCTTCGGATATTTCTTTGGATTTTTCCGCGGATTTTATTTTTTCGTTTGCCAGCCTCCTGAAATTCCTGATCTCCTGCTTAATGGATTCCGAAAGTTTGCTTATCTGTTTTATTATTTCTTTCCGTCTTTCCTGAGTCAAAGCCGGTATGATAATGCTTATGCTTTTGCCGTCGTTGGACGGATTTAAAGATGGGTCGTATTTTTGTATGGCTTTTTCTATAGCTGGAAGAGAGCCTGCATCCCAAGGATTTATAGTTATCGTCCTGCTGTCGGGAACGGAAATAGAGGCAAGCCTTATTATGGGAGAAACGGCGCCGTAGTATTCTACGTTAATAGCGTCTATCAGCCCCGTAGATGCCCTCCCGGTTCTTATCCTTGCCAGTTCGCCCTTATAAGATGAAACNGCGTGGGACATTTTTACTTTCGTCTCGTTAATAAACTCNGATTCATTCATAACATACGCCTTTTAAAAAATTAAGAATTAGTGATTACCGTGCCTATCGGTTCGCCTTTAACGACTTTTAATAAATTGCCGGGGACTAGC
>JGI24721J44947_10011339_pt1 | contig 11138 bp, 9 predicted proteins | sample YelNatPaOPGAMG01_FD_44947 | JGI IMG/M metagenome (IMG submission 44947)
TTTATCTAAAATGCACGAATCATGAATTCACTGGAATGTGTCAGGTCAAAAATCATTGATTGGGTCGAACTGGAAAGAGTCGGTTATCGGGCGCGGTTTTTTAATAAAAAGATTGTATTTACCAACGGTTGTTTCGATATCCTGCATAGGGGGCATATCGAGTATCTGTATCAGGCTGCCGATATGGGAGATTTGCTGATTGTAGGTCTGAATTCCGATGCTTCGGTTAGGAGAATAAAGGGGCCGGATCGTCCGGTTCAGGATGAAGAAACCCGTGCGTTGTTACTGGCTTCCCTGTCGTGTGTAACCCATGTGGTATTATTCGATGAAGATACCCCGTTGAAGCTTATTCAACTGGTACAACCCGATATTTTGGTCAAAGGCGGAGACTATGCCGATCTTGAAAAAATAGTTGGCTACGATATAGTCAAACAGCGGGGAGGCGAGGTTGTTGCTTTGCCCTTTGTCGAAGGCCACTCAACAACCCAGCTTTTGCAAAAAATTCAGCAGCTGTGATTCTGCATTTTCATTTTTGCAGAATATTTGCCATCTTTGCATGAATTTTGCACAAATCAAAATTTTAATAATCAATATTTTAAAAATATTTCTATGGAAAAATCGATTGCAATATTGTGTGCCGGAGGCCCTGCTCCTGGAATTAATACGGTAATAGGTTCGGTTACCAAGGTATTTCTCAAGAATGGTTATCGGGTAATAGGTATCCATGAGGGATACAAAACTCTTTTTAAGGGTGAACCCAATATTCAGATGCTTGATTTTCAGTTTGCCGACCAGATTTTCAGCCGTGGTGGATCAGCTTTGCGGATGAGCCGTTACAAACCAAAAGACGAAGAATTTAATTCCGACTTTTTTGAAAAGTATAATGTAAAACTGCTGGTTACCATTGGTGGAGATGATACGGCATCAACAGCAGCCCGTCTGACCAAATACCTGCAGTCGAAAAATCTTGAAGTACGTAATATTCACGTGCCCAAGACAATTGATAATGACCTCCCGCTTCCGCAGGGTATTCCTACCTTTGGATATCAGACCGCAAAGGAAGAAGGGGTACGTTTGGCCACNACTATCTACGAGGATGCTCGCACCAGNGGAACNTGGTTTGTGGTTAGTGCCATGGGCCGTGAGGCAGGACACCTGGCTTTCGGAATTGGTATGGCTGCTCATTATCCGATGATTATCATCCCTGAAATGTTCAATAAGAGCAAGGTAACCTTCCAGAATATTACCAACCTTATTGTTTCGTCCATTATCAAACGACTGATGATGGGGATGGATTACGGTGCAGCTATCGTAAGCGAAGGTGTTTTCCATTTCATGACCGACGAAGAAATCATTGGTTCGGGCATTCAGTTTACCTACGACGATCACGGTCATCCCGAATTGGGGAATGTAAGCAAGTCGCATATTTTCAATTATTTGGTTCAGAACAAATTGAAAGAGCTTGGGCTTAAGGTAAAAAGCCGTCCCAATGAAATGGGTTACGAACTCCGCTGCTGCCGTCCTATTGCTTACGATCTGGCCTATGCAACCCAGTTGGGCTTAGGTGTATATAAGCTCTTCAGTGAAGGAAAAACCGGTTGCATGGTTACCCTCGATCATCAGCAGAATGTTGTTCCTCTGTACCTCAAAGATGTATCGGACGAAAAAGGAAAAGTTATCCCCCGTTTGGTCAANATTGATTCGGAAAGGGTACAGATGGTGCTGCGCGATAATTTGCAGTTTATTACNGCCGCCGATTATCAGGAAGCAAAGAAATTTGTTAAGAACCCCGAAGAATTTGATTTTTATAAAATTCTGGGATGGTAAGACGAAGATTATAATAAATGATAAAAAAAACAGGAGCTTATGCGGCTCCTGTTTTTTTTTATACGGTAGCAATTATTTTTTTCGATTTTTCGATGTTTTCAACAAAAACATCGAAAAGGAACTCGGTATCTACAGGNCCTCCGGTTGCTTCGGGGTGAAACTGGCAGGAAAATATGGGTTTGGTTTTATGCCGCATCCCCTCGTTGGTATTATCATTGAGGTTGATGAAAAGGGGTTCCCATTCGTCACTGAGGGTATCGTTATCGATGGCAAAACCATGATTTTGGGAGGTAATATAGGCTTTCCGGGTACCTACCTCAATAACTGGCTGGTTGTGGCTACGATGACCGTATTTAAGTTTATAGGTATCGGCACCGGCAGCAAGTCCCAGTAATTGATTTCCCAGACATATACCCATGGTAGGTATGTTATATTGTAACGCCTGTGAGAGATTCTTAATGGTTGCCGAACACATTTTGGGATCGCCCGGACCATTGGAGATAAAAAGGCCATCGAAATCTTCGCTGAAAATATCGTAGTCCCAGGGAACTCTTACTACGGTTACATCTCGCTTGAGAAGATTACGAATGATATTGTATTTTACCCCCGTGTCGATAAGTAATACCTTGAAACGACCATTGCCATATACAATTTTTTCTTTGGTGCTTACCTGCGCTACTAGGTTGTCTTTATTGGGATCATAGAAAGGGACATCCCGGTCGTCAATTACTATTTTACCGAGCATGGTTCCTTTTTCACGGAGTTGCTTGGTAAGGGCGCGGGTATCGATGCCAAATATACCTGGTACATTGTATTCTTTCAGCCAATCGGCCAGGCTTTTGGCCGCATTCCAGTGATTATGCTGGTATGAATAATCGGTAATGATCAATCCTGAGATGTGGATGCGATCCGATTCGAAGAATTTTGGCAGACCATTTTCCATGATGGCATGAGGAATGCCATAATTTCCGACCATGGGGTAGGTTAAAACGAGTATTTGTCCTTTGTACGAAGGGTCGGTAAGGCTTTCGGGATACCCTACCATGGAAGTATTGAACACAACTTCACCGGCAACTGAGGTGTCAGCTCCAAAGGAAAAGCCCGTCATTACGGTGCCGTCCTCGAGAATAAGTTTTGCTACCTTTTTGTCTTTGTTCATGCGAAATATTTTTATAAATTACTTATTATTAATAATTTACTAATCGGAAAGATCGATGAGCAACGGAGCAAAGCATAATTTCTTTGCGCCCTTTGCGAAAATCTTTACGTTCTTTGTGGTTGATGTTGTTTTTCATGGTAATGGTATGATGCTTTTTAAATTCATATCCAACTGCCATTATTTGTTTTGCATTTTTTTGAGTTCAAAATTGATAATTTCTTCGCACTGTTCGGGACCAATACGTTTGGCAATAATTCTGCGATTTTTGTCGAGGATAAAAATGCTGGGGGTGCTAACTACATTATACAATTCCTTAAATTTGATGCTAAAGGGATAGAAAGCATTGACCCAGTCATAGAGGTGATGTTCGTTTACGTAATCGACCCATTTGACTTTGGCTTCCACGCTAAATACTAGTGAAACGGCAATAACCTGCACATTTTTGTCTTTGAGTCGTTGGTAAACCTCATACATAACCGGTGTTTCCTTTTTGCAGTGGCCGCAATCGACATCCCAGAAGTAAAGGATAGTGAAGTCTTTGGTATAATTACTTAGCCGGAAGGGGCGGCCTACATAAACATTCTTTTTTTCGGCCGTGTCGTTCATGGCCATCAGGAAATGTTCAGCGGGTACATCGAGTAGTTCAATTTCGGGGGCCACTTTTCCTATCATGGTTGGCTTACGTTCTTCTACCTGTTTGCGGAGTTTTTTCAGGTAAGTTGAATCGCTCCATGTAGCTTCTTTTAGGTAATATTTGTCGGCAATATAGAGGGCAATATCATCGAATCCCATGATTTGGCTTTTGCCATAGGTATTAAAAAGGGTTACGAGCATGTACCTGAAGAGCTCGGGCGAGGTTCGTGAACGGGCGATCAACATATCGACCTCGCGCATGATGGTATCGGGGATCTGGGGAATGACCTTGTTGAGGTAGGTCATTAATTTTTCTTCGTAGATGGGGGTACGCAGCAGGCGGGCGTCGCTAATGTCCATATTGTCGAAGTAGTGAAAGCGGTAATATCGATACTGAAAAAGCGAGTCGGTAATATTACCCTTATCATCGCGGGGAGGATCGGGTACTTCTATGTCGGTGGTTGCTTTGATAAACTTGGCTACAAAGCTGTTGGGAGCCTGTTTGATCAGATTGTCGCGATACTTTTTGACCTCATTGTCAATAGCCTTCATTTTTTCGGATATGCGCTTCTGTTCTGCTTCGGAAGTGGTTTTCTTTTTTGCCTCAACCAAGGCATTCATCTCTTTGCGCTTATCACTCAGATAAAACTGATAATTGTAGAATATCTCGTTTTCTTTTGAGTTGTAAAATTTAATTTTTCGAAACAGATCGGTTGTGTCGTTTTCGATGCCAAAATGCTGATTCTCAGTGACCAGAAAATCGAAGTAAGTTTTGTTGGGCAGAAAAATCAGATACATCCCCTCGGGCAAGGGTTTATTCCCCTTAAAGACTCCAACTCCTTGTGCATTAATCCGAATAGTATCGTCGGGGTAAAGGTTGGAACCGAAGTGATGCCCCAATATGAGGGTGGTATCCCTGAGTCCGGCAATTTTTACTTTTATTTCATACCCTTTTTGCGAAAAGATACTGGTAGTAACCAACAACAGGGGAATAAGCAATCGTTTCATGGTGCAACTGGTTTAATTTCAACCGGTCAATTTATTGTATACACAAATTGTGCAAAGTTAAATATTTAGCAGAATTTTTTGGAAACAAAAATGGTTTACAGAAAGGAAATAGTTTTTAAGGAATTGCATGCCTTTATTTGCTTCAGAAACGAATATGTTTAGGCATAAAAAGCACCAAATGAAAATATATAACATGCGGATGCTGTCATTCTATGAGCGTATAAAATATTTTGTGTTTACACAATCTTTTTTATACTACCCATTCCCCCATCCGTTTTTGATGAACAATTTTACGGGATTATCAAATAATATCTATAGTTGTATCAAAACGTACTGTTTTCCTTGACATTTATCTACTTTTCCTTAACATTTCTTATCCCTGTTTTTTTCATTGTATAGTACTTTTATGTTTCGCAACTAACTTAAACATTAACTTAAAACAATCAGGTTATGAGAAAAACATTAGCTGCATTTTTGATTTCCCTGTTGGGAATTTCGGGCATGAATGCTACGCCATTCAATCTTCAGACCTTTGAGGGGGATGTGCCTGCAGGCTGTTCAATCGACACTATTGAAGGAGTGCCGTATTTGAAGGTACAGGTTAATGGGTGGAACACATTTTTTGATATAGAGCCCATCACCTGTACTGCTTATACAACGCTTAAGTTTTCGTACAAGTACGACAAGGACACATCGACCAACACGTTGCCTGTTCAGGCATTTTTTCAGTTGATTACAGCCGATTGGAGCGCTAAATCGTCGTTGACAGATAAGCCAGCCTCTGAAAATATCAAGGCTGTGACGGCAAGTTTTAATGCCGGCACTTATTCTAAGCTGCAGCTTGCAGTACAGCAAACGCAAGGATCATGGTCAGCTATAGCCGGTCCTGTTATTTACATCAGCAAGGTAAAGGTTGTCAATCCTTTTGATATTAGGACTTTTGAAGGAGATGTACCCGAAGGAGCATCCATCGTTACCATTGACGGAAAAAAATATTTAAAGGTAATACTGAACGGATGGAACTCAAGTTTTATGGTCAAACCTTTCAATATTCGTGAGGGTTATGAGGCTACTGTTGAATTTAAATATGCTCGTTGTCAGGCTACTGCCGATACCCTGGATATTTCGAAAATAAATGCTGTGGTACAGCTGATGGATACTGTAAATAAGGTCAAAAATCCATGGGGTGAAGGTATGGTACCTTCTTCAACGGGACTTTCGCAGTCGCCAGCTTCGCAATCGTTTAAGACCATAACAGCCAAACTTAGTTCAAGCATGAAATTGGTTAACCAAATACAATTCTTTGGTCAGCAGACGATAAGCTGGGGACCCACGTCAGGTGATACCATTTGGGTAGGAATGGTTTCCTTCAAATCTACCAGCCCTATTGTTTTAGATCCCGAGCAGGTAGATATTGAATTGCCCAATTGGATGAAGGTGGTTACCCTTGATGGCAAGAAATATTTCCAGGTTGTTTTGAATGGCTGGAACTCGACTATAAACATTGTACCTGTACCTTTAAAGGAAGGATATTCAGCGCAGGTTGAATTTAAATATGCTCGTTGTCAGGCTACGGCTGATACATTGGATCTTGCAAAGATTAACGCCGTGGTTCAGGTTATGGATACTGTAGATAAGGTAAAAAATCCATGGGGTGAGGGTATGGTACCTTCTTCAACGGGACTTTCGCAGTCGCCGGCTTCGGCTACTTTTAAAACAGTGACAACAAAATTGTCGAATGCTATGACCCTTATCAATCAGGTACAATTCTTCGGGCAGCAGACAATCAGCTGGGGACCGACTGTAGGCGATACATTATGGTTTGGAAAGATTATGCTGGTCGATCAGACTAAACCTACTGCTCCGGCTAATCTGAATGCCACAGTTGCAGGCAACGATGTTACCCTGACATGGGATGCATCGACCGACAATGATGGTATTGCAGGCTATATTGTTAAACAGGGGGATAATATCCTGGATACTATAACCAGAACTACCTATCAGGTCGTTGGTTTGGCTGATGGCACCTATACTTTCGCTGTGATTGCCATGGATAAGTCGAATAATCTTTCGGCCGAATCGAAAGTTGAGGGTGTTGTAGTTGGTACAAGCGTTGAAAATTCAAGCATTGTAACACTCACTATTTATCCCAATCCTGTAACAGACGTTCTGTACATCAGATCGGCCGATGTGATAAAAAACATCGCTATATACAATGTTACCGGTCAGTTGCAAAGAATAATGAGTCTCAATACCAATACGGCTGCTATCCATGTGGCTGACCTCAATAATGGTTTATATTTTATCCAGGTACAAACGACAAGCAGTATAGTTACGCAACGTATTATCAAAAAATAGTCCTTGCTGAATTGTAAAAAAGGTTGGCGTTATCGCCAACCTTTTTTTATTTGAGTGAAGCGGATTAATCCGAAAAGTATATCTTAGCAGAAAAAAATATAATGATTTCGGACAGAAAATATACTTTTGAGCTAATCTCCATAGGTTCATTATTTTTCATTTTTGGCTTCATTACCTGGCTTAATAGTACGCTGATACCCTTTTTAAAGATTACCTGCGAGCTTACCAATTTTCAGGCCTACTGGGTGACCTTCGCATTTTATATTTCGTATTTTGTTATGGCCATACCCTCGGGCTGGCTACTATACCGGATTGGTTTCAGGCGTGGGATTATGCTGGGACTTTTAATTATGGGAGCAGGTACCCTGATATTTATACCGGCAGCTCTAACCCGCAGCTATGGTTATTTTCTTGTTGGGCTATTTGCTCAGGGAATAGGTTTGGCTTTATTACAAACGGCAGTAAATCCGTATATAACCATTCTTGGTCCGATGGAAAGTGCTGCCCGGCGCATAAGCATAATGGGCTTGTGCAATAAGTTGGCGGGTATTATTAGTCCCTATATTCTTGGCAGTATTGTTTTGCACAATATTACCCTGTGGGTTCAGCGGATCGATACTGCTTCGGCCGGACAGAAAGCCGGTATGCTTGATATGCTTTCGTACAGGATAATACCTCCTTATGTGGTAATGGCGGTGGTACTGATTGCATTGGCGCTGGTTTTTGGTCGCCTTCGTCTGGCCGAAATAAATCCCGAAAATACTGATAAGGTTAATCCGCTGGATATTTTTAAATACCCTCAGATTATCCTGGGTTTTTTGGCCATATTTTTCTATGTAGGTGCTGAGGTGGTAGCTGCCGATACCCTGATCCTGCATGGACATGCCCAAGGCATATCCATGGAAACGGCCCGCATTTTTCCTTCTTTTACGCTATTGGCTATGATGTTGGGGTATATCGGAGGAATTGCTCTCATTCCTAAGTATCTTAGCCAGCAAACAGCATTGGCAATATCGGCAATATTGGGACTTTGTTTTTCTTTATGTGCTATCCTGTTTAATGGGTGGGTGAGCGTAATTTTTGTTATGGCACTTGGCTTTGCCAATGCTATTATGTGGCCTGCCATATGGCCATTGGCTATTAATGGTACAGGCAATCTTGTTAAACTTGCCTCATCGATTCTTATCATGGGGATTTTGGGCGGAGCCTTGATACCCTTGGGCTATGGCTGGCTTGCCGATGTGCTGGGAAGTAAAACAGCTTATCTTATCCTCTTGCCTTGCTATGGATATATTTTGTTCTTTGCTATGCGACCCTTTGGAGAGTCATCCGTCGTTTCGGAAAAAGTTTCTGCATAGCTGTTTTTTTAAATTTCTGTTAAAGAGGTATTTGTCGGACAATTGTTAGCAAATTTTCCCAGATTGTTAAAAACCATAGCTGACTGTTTTTTCCTATCTCGGTATAAACCTTGTACATTTGTAGCTACACATTGGTTGAAAGCCTGATGCTTCTATTGGGCTTCATTAAAAGGGAATCCCGTGAAATTCGGGAACTATCCCCGTAGCTGTGATCTCCGAACAGGTTGCTCAGCAAGCAACAACACAAAAGCCACTGTCCCTGAGGAAGAGGGGGATGGGAAGGCCGCTGAGCAATGGAGTAAGTCAGAAGACCTGCCAGTGTGTGTTGGTGTATCGTGCTTTCGGAGGAAAAGCAGGGTACTGGTACAAGACAGTTCCGCAGGGTATCTATCTTTATTCCGGTACACTTCTCTTTTCTTTCCGTAAGTAATGTTTAATCTAAAAATCAATTACTTATGGAAAATCAGGAAATTTTGCTTACTGAGAACAAGGACCGTTTTGTGGTCCTTCCCATTCGTTATCCTACGGTATGGGAACATTACAAGCGTCACGAAGCCTGTTTCTGGACAGCCGAAGAAATTGACCTGAGCAGTGATCTGAACGATTGGGAAAAACTCAATGCAGGAGAGAAGCATTTTATTTCTCATGTCTTAGCTTTTTTTGCTGCCAGTGATGGGATAGTCAACGAAAATTTGGCTGTGAATTTCATGCGCGAGGTACAAATTCCCGAAGCGCGCTGTTTTTATGGTTTTCAGATTATGATCGAAAACATTCACAGTGAGACTTACGCTTTGTTGATTGATACCTACATTAAAGATCCACGTGAGAAAGATCGTCTGTTTCATGCCATAGAAACCGTGCCTGCTGTTAAGAAGAAGGCTCAATGGGCACTTCGCTGGATAGGACAGGGCAATTTTGTTGAACGGCTTGTAGCTTTTGCCGCTGTCGAGGGTATATTTTTTAGCGGTAGTTTTTGTGCCATTTTTTGGCTAAAAAAACGGGGGCTCATGCCTGGGCTTTGTTTCAGCAACGAACTCATCAGTCGTGATGAAGGGATGCACTGTGAGTTTGCTTGTTTGCTTTACAGTATGTTACAAAACAAACTTCCCGAGGCCAAGGTCAAAGAAATTATTGGGGATGCGGTTGCTATCGAAAAGGAATTTATTACGGAGGCATTACCTGTTGATCTCATTGGCATGAACTCCCGACTCATGCGTCAATACATTGAATATGTTGCCGACTACTGGCTCGAGGCCTTGGGATATTCCAAAATGTACCACGTGCCCAATCCCTTTGATTTTATGGAAATGATTTCGCTACAAGGTAAAACTAACTTTTTTGAGAGGAGAGTAAGCGACTATCGTAAAGCAGGTGTTTTCAGCGACAAACAACAACAGCTGTTCTCTACGCAGGAAGATTTTTAGTTAGTCTTAATGTTATAATCCAAAATATTTGTTTATGATGTACGTAATTAAGCGCGATGGCAGGCAGGAGCCTGTCTATTTCGACAAGATAACCATTCGCCTGCAACGGTTGACAGACGGATTGAGTCCTTTGGTAGATGTTACGGAGGTGGCCAAAAAAACTATAGAGGGCATGTACAATGGTATAACTACCACCGAACTGGATACGTTGGCAGCCGAAGTAGCAGCTTCACGGGCAACCATTCATCCCGATTACTCTATACTGGCTGCACGTATTGCTATTAGCAATTTACACAAAAATACCTCCGAAAGTTTCTCGGCTACAATGCGCATGTTGTACGAACACACTGATGTACGCAGTGGGGTTCATAAACCATTGATTGCTCACGATATTTATATGTTGTCGGAGAAATATGCCGAGACCCTTGATGCTGCTATATGTCATGCACGCGATTATGAGTTTGATTACTTCGGCTTCAAAACTCTGGAAAAATCCTACCTGCTTCGACTCTATGGACGTGTGGTTGAACGACCTCAGCATCTTTTTATGCGGGTATCGCTGGGTATCCATAAGGACAATATGGAAGAGGTTCTTAGGACCTACCAACTCATGAGCGAGCGTTGGTTTATCCATGCTACTCCGACCCTGTTCAACGCTGGGACACCCAAAAATCAGATGAGTAGCTGTTTTCTGGTCACCATGAAAGAGGACAGCATCGAAGGAATTTATGATACCTTGAAGCAGTGTGCCAAAATTTCTCAGAGTGCTGGAGGTATCGGTCTTTCCATTCACAATATACGGGCAAAAGGTAGTTTTATCAACGGAACCAATGGTACCAGCAATGGTATTGTTCCCATGTTACGGGTTTTTAACGATACTGCTCGCTATGTCGACCAAGGAGGAGGCAAGCGTAAGGGGGCTATTGCAGTTTATCTCGAACCGTGGCATGCCGATATTGAAGATTTTCTTGATTTACGGAAAAATCATGGTAAAGAGGAGCTGCGTGCCCGGGACCTTTTCTATGGATTATGGATTCCTGATCTGTTCATGAAAAGGGTTGAGGCAAACGAGACATGGAGTTTGTTCTGCCCAAATGAGGCCCCCGGTTTGTATGATTGTTGGGGCGAAGAGTTTGACAGACTTTATCTAAGATATGAGCGAGAGGGGAGAGCTCGCAAGGTTATCAAGGCGCAGGACTTATGGTTGAGGATACTCGAAGCTCAGATTGAGACCGGTAATCCTTATCTGCTATACAAGGACGCGGCCAATGCTAAAAGCAACCAGCAAAATCTGGGCACCATACGGGGTAGCAACTTGTGCACTGAAATCATTGAATTTACCTCGCCCGATGAGGTTGCAGTTTGCAATCT
>JGI24721J44947_10011353_pt1 | contig 11129 bp, 14 predicted proteins | sample YelNatPaOPGAMG01_FD_44947 | JGI IMG/M metagenome (IMG submission 44947)
GTGTGCTGTTCATTAGTCAGACAAATCTGTTCTATCCTTGTAGCCTGTGTGTATGAAGAAGCATTATCAGCTATATTGATAACTGCGTCTCCATCTGTTTCCATTGAACCAACAATAGAAAAAACCACACATGGGTGATTTATAATAACCTCACCCGTCGCAGAGACATCCTCTTTGTATATATTTTTCTTTTGAATCATGGGTTATCTACCTCTATTCCTGCTCCATACCATTCTACACCATCTCTATCCATAATTCCACTAGCAGGAAGTCCGTCTGTCGACAATGATTGGTGCCCCTCTCTTATTCCAAATTTGGCTCCTGGAAAATTAGGTTTAAACTTTACTCTTGGGGCTTTGGCAACCACTCCGCTTTTTGGGGGTTTTGCTTCCCAATCAAAAGCAAGAGGAACTATTTCCTTCAAATAATTGTATAAATCGTCTTCCACTTGAAGAGGCTTTTCTGGTTCAAATCTATACTCATAACCCTCAAATTGAAATCTCAATTCCTTCTTTTCTATGTTCTTTATTATTTTCATATTGCTTTATTGCTTTATTGCTTTATTATAGCAATGTTGTGCTAGTAGATGTAGAACTGCTAGTTGATGTGCTGGTTGATGTGGATGTTGATGTTGAACTAGTTGATGTTGAACTAGTTGATGTTGAACTAGTTGATGTGGATGTTGTGCTCGTACTTGTTGATGTCAACTGAACATATCTCCATTCAGAATTTAAATAAACATATAACCTTCCAGTAGATGTATCAAAATATGTTCTTCCTTCATATAAATCATCCCCCGTCGGTGCGGAGTCAAGAACATCTACCTGCATTGCTTGTGAACGTAATTCTGAAAAGTTTGTCATTTTGCTAAACTAATATAAACCCACCCATTAACACAATATATTCCAATAGCTTCTTTGCCAGATGTCTTATCAATATACAAATCTCCAGACGACGGTGTCGGGTCGATTGGCGGTTCAGATTCAACCCTCCATTTTTTAGTCTTGCCTGTATGTATGTTCAAATGTGTTATTCCCATATCTATATTTTACTATGTTGTTGATGTACTAGTCGATGTTGATGTTGTTGACGATGTTGATGTACTTGATGTGCTTGTACTCGTACTTGATGTGCTTGTACTCGTACTTGATGTGCTTGTACTTGTAGATGTCGTGGTTGATGTTGATGTACTTGAACTTGTGCTTGATGTGCTTGAACTAGATGATGTAGAAACGGTTGTTGATGTCGAACTAGATGTTGATGTTGTAGAAGTAGAGGTGGAAGTTGTTGATGTAGAAGTTGATGTTGCAACTTCAGTACCCCACCACTGTGTTCCATCATAAATATAAAGAGTGCTGGTGGCAGTGTCGAAATAAATATCACCAGCAATAGGAGTAGGACTTGTTGGTCTTACTTGCCTAGTTCTTATCTTATGGGTTTTACCCCCTACTTTTCCTGAAAAATGTGTTACCATCTTTTTTATTCTAAAACACAATAAAAAAAGTGTCAAACTGGTGGGTAGCTCTTGCTAACTTGCTCCTTACAATACTTTGGCTTGGGTTAGTAGATGCTACTTCTTTTGTAGGGTCGCCACCCCAACCCCACTTACAAAAGGGTTAGGACGTGTAGCTATTTCCGTCACCCTTCGAGCCCCAGATACCACGCCAGTCACTCCAACCCATGGAGCAGCGCATCCTCGTCTTGAAGAGCGCCATTCCTGTGTCGAAGGAATTGTCCTGCTTGAATTCGGGTCTCACTCTCCAGAAATAATTCAACTGGTGGACAGATGAGTCCAACAAGAACCAAGCAGTATTACTGCTCAACCAATCCCAATCAATTACTTTCAACATACCGTTATAATAATTCAAATCATTATCAGCGGTACCAGATTTCATTGAGGAATTGGTAATCTCGACAGCCAGCTTATGAAGTGCAGGAGGGACAATAAGAGTATCGGCTTTAACACCGATTTTCATACCCTTATCATCAAGCTGCGACCTCATAGCAAGAAGTCCTGTGTTAAGATTTGTCTCGGTTAATGGAATTCCAGACCCAGAAGCATTGCTCTGAGCTGTGCCACCATCAGCCCTTGGATGTGAAACAGAAAATAGATATTTTCCGTCTCCACCAACACCTGACGAAAATCCGTTATTCAGAACTTCTGCAGCAAGATATTCTGCTGTTCTGCGAGCAGCCCTGGCTAAAGCAGCGGGTTTCTTACGGATGACATTATATCTATCGTCTTCAACCAACTCCTCTGAGACCTTAAAGCCTTTAGTGTACTTACGATGCACATAAGATACATCGTACATTTGGACTGGGTCCTCATACTGAATTGGCTCGCCTTCGCCAGTTTCCTCTAGAAGAGAGAAACCAGTTACAGCAGAATCCCTTTCAACATCGACATTGGAATCGTTGACCCTGAAAATGGAACTATAGACTTCAGGAATTTCTTCATAAGTATCATCGAAGATTTTCCTAAGCCCTGGTTCCAACAGGTCACCGAAATTGCTTTTTAATGCCATATGTTATGATGCCGCCCAACCAAGCTGGGACTGTGAAATTCTGAAAAGACCAAGGTCGTTAGCAGAATTTCCTTCATCATCAACAGTCACCAACTCAACGAGCTGGAACTGTGAGATGCTTGCACTTCCAGTACCAGTTATCTGGTCAGAAGCTGAAGTTGTGTCAAAATAAAGACCAACCTCAGCCTGAGACAATGAGCTATCAGCTTTGTTCAAAAAGAGAGCGTCTTCATCAATAATGACCTCTCCAAAGACTCTGACATCTCTTGTCTGGTTATCAGAAGCAGCAGTCAGGGTATCGTCTCCAGAAAGAGTTGCTCCGTGACTTCTTTTGCTTTTGAAAACGTTCTCGCCATCTTCCAAGCAAAAGCCAACGAGTACTCCAAGGATTGATTCCCCAGTTGCCGCAATAGTCAGATAACCATTAGTCCACTGGACAACGTCCCCGATGGTTAAAGGACCCGCACTATTGGCTAAAGGAACTCTAAGAGTTGCTGGCTTAGACACGCCTGGTTTAAGGTTTTTCTTATACCAAAAACCCTTTATACCAGAAGAATATGCCATATTTACTCCTCCCTGTTAGCCACCCTTTGTTGGAGATTATTTTTTACCAGATAAGTATTGGTCTCTGGTAAGCCCTAGCTTTTCGGCTACCCGTGCCTCTTCTGGAGTTAGGGTCTCACCACTTTTCTCGCCCGACGACGGGATAGATGATATAGACCCTTCCTGGGATTTCTCTGCCTCTTCTAGAGCGTCCAACGTCGACTTGTCTTTTATTCTATTTTTCGCCAAAATATAAGCATTCTCTAGGACAGAGCCAAGACGACGCAAGTCAACTTTGTCATAGCTCGTGCCCGTGAGCTCAAAAATTACATCGCCTATTGCGTTTCTAAGTAATTTTTGCTCACTGGCAGGCAACTTCTTGAAATTGTGCTTATTTTCAAAACCATCTATGATAATTTCTCTGGTTGTAGCACGAATATCATCTTGAGTTACCTCGTCCTTTTCAGTTTTTTCAGCTTTTCCGTTTTCAGCTGGTTTTGAACCTCTAAGTCTTTCATCTATTGATTTAAATAATTCTGGGTCTTCTCTGATAACGTCAAACACAGGCTGGGCTATTGATACAAATTCTCTAGCTTGACTTAACTCTTCACCCTGTTCGCCTATTTTGCTTTCAGCTTCCTTATAAGCCTTAGCTAACTCTTCAACTGACTTAAATTTACCGCCAGTTAAAGCCTCTATAGAATTATCAAGAGCCTGCTCCTTGTTTGCCGTATCTTCTGCGGAGTTAACAGAAGGGGCTTTATCCTGTTGATTGTTTTCCATATTATCTTAGGGTTCTATCAAAAGATAGAATTGTCCATAAGGTATGCAATTTAATAATACACTATCTTGTCAAGTTTTTCTACTTGACCTTCGTTTTGACCTTTTTGTTCTTCTTGTCCTTTTAAACGTTCCACCACTAGCATAATATAGACGAACCTGCTTCTTGGTAAAGATTCTTCCACTTGGACTTCTATATTTGTTTGGACCGACTTTCTTAAATGGCATTTTAGGCTATTTTAAGTTTCTCCCATGGATAAATCAGATTAGGATTTTCACTTCTATAACCACTAATCTTGTTATAAAGCATTGGATTGGCATAATACTGTTGAGCTATTTTTGAAAGAGTATCACCAGGCTTAACAGTATAATATGTCGGTGTTGATGGAGAATATGAAGTCTTTTGAGGTAAGATAGATTTTATTGCATTTTGTATTTTTTGTATAAAAGAAGGTTGGGGAGTCGGTTTGGGAGTTTCAAAAGTAATAGTTTGGGGTTGAGAAGATTGTTGAGACGGTTGTTGAGAGGATTGTGAAGAAGCATTAACAACTAGAGGCAAGAATTGTTTTGCATAATTGGCTATTAAACGACCTTTATTGTCAGGATTAATTTGTCTCCTTGCTCCAACAATGTCTCCTTCCATAACTTTTTTAGCAACACCCCTATCTTTGAAAAATGCAGCAAGTATTCTTGCTGAAATTTCTGGGTTAAGAGCTAAATCTGGGTTTTTGTAAAGGGCATCTCCAAGACCAATTCTTCTTCCCATCTGCTTGTAGTTATAATCATGAGTTAGTTGTATATATCCTCTACCATAATATTTTTCTCCTCCAGAATATCCAAATCTTCTTGCATTACTAGGTCCTCCGTATTCAGGAATAGGACGCATGGTCCCACCTGTCTCATNCTTTATTGTTGCAAGAGCATAAGCAAGGACTTCAGGACTATAAATANCCTCTCTCTTTAGGGCGTCTGTAATTAAAGCGATTAAATCATTCATCTTCTTTCAAAGATTCCTCAAAAGTTCTCATCATCTTTCTTAATTCATATACTCTTCCTTCAAAGTGCGCTTTCTTTCTTGCAATTTCTGGGTCTGAAGAAGGAACCTTGAAGCTCTGAATAATAATATTTTGTTCCTCTATTTTTAAAAGTCTTTCTAAAACAACAAATTCTGGTGACAGAGCTATTTTTCTAAGTCCCTCTTTATCAGAACCCATTAGTTTAACTAGTTTTTGTTTCTTTTTCATACCTTCCTACCAACTTGAACTCCGCTGTTTGCTCCTTCTATTCCTGTTGGCATCTCGGCTCCAGCCATTCTTCCTGGAATAACATCACCCATTCCCATTTGTCCTCCTGGCATCTGGGTCTGACCACCTTCGCCTGTTGGCATTTCAACCCTCATTTGTCCTCCTCCTGACTCTCTCATATTTTGAGCTACAATCTCACCAGTAATGTGATTAGTGAAGATTTGGATTATATTGGTGTCATCTGGAGGAACATCTTTTTTGAATCTTTCAGATTTCATAAATTCAACATGAAGTTCAGTATGAATTGGAGACGCGTATGGGGTTGGTGGAATTTCATTTCCTTTAATCATTTCTTCATTTTCTATTCCAGCCAAATCAACCATTTGCTTTAGAATCGTGTTTGTGTCTTCCTTGGGTTGTTGCTGAACCTTGAAATTGTCTGGGTCTTCTTCTCTACTTTTAAGAAGATATTCTGCCAGTTTCCACGGGTCAACCGTTGGATTACCTATTAACCTATCATACATTTCATCTGCTTTTTGCTGTTGNAATGGTTTTGAAACAGGCATAGAGCTTGTGGCTTTATANACAACATCATAACCACCACGGCTNGGCATAAAAAAATCAGGCAAAGCCTCAAAGAAAGTAATGCCTTTTGCTGGTTTAATAACTGGCTGACCAGTTTTCTCATCAATCTCAACTTGCTGATTAGTTAATCTTATATTTCTGTATGTCTTCATATACTTTGTTCCATCTTTTTCAATCACAAGACCCCTTTCTTCCGCTTTTGCTAACATTTCTTCTCCAATTATTTCCTCAAGTTTTGGAACAGAGTAAAATTGCATAATATTTGCGACCCTTAATCTGCCTATGTCAACAATGGTATTATTTTTAAAACTCCAAATTTTTTGATTTAATCTTTTAAGAGTTGCTTCTTTAAGAATAGCTGCTTCTGTTGCTGTTCCCGCTGTTGAAACAGATTGCTGACGCTCGTCCATTCCAGTAACTCTGATTTTGTCATCGTTTAACATCTCAAGAGACCTAAAAACGGATAATGGAATATCAGAATATTCAAGTGGTTTAACGGCATTAACATCTCCAACAGGAATAGCACCGTGCGGTCTGGTTATAACATCTTCATCTTCAATCGTCAGCGTATCAGAAACAAGAATTGGTTTATCAATATCAAGATGATTTCTATCTATAATCATTCTTCTTAGTGTGTTGATTTCTTCCTGAAGACTTTCAAGAAGTTCTGCTTCGCCTTTGCCATAAAAGTGAGAACCCCTTGGAATATCTATTGCTCTTACAAAAGGAAGTTGTTTGTGCTTATATGGATTTGGGTCCATATAAATCTGGACATCGTTTGCAACAATAGAAAGCAAATCGTCTGGCTTATTCCAATACCACAAAACCTCAACTTCTCTAGAATTGTCAATTCTTTCTGGTGGCTTAAAGAACTCGTAATAATTAGTATCACCACCCGACTTCACCAAGGAAGCTCTTCCCATTGGGTCCCATTTACCTTGAAAGAAGTTCCTAAAATCATCATAATCCATGATATATCTTCTAATAGCATCTCTTGCACCATATGGTCCCGTAAAGTCTCTAGCTCTCTCATCAACAAAGAAGTCATAAATCCTTACTGGTTCAAGATAACAATCGTCATACTCAAAAACNGTTTTTTCTTNATTGTCAACCTTTATTTTTCTTGGCTCTCTCCAGTAATANTCCATTCCAATTCCAGTNCCATAAATAAGAGCGTCTCGTATNATGTAATACAATGCGACATCGCTTTTGGCAACATCCCATGTATAGTTTAAAATTGCATTCATAATCATTGCCTTTGCTTCGTCTTCAACCCCNCTTGCCAAAACCCATGGTCTTAATTCCTGATTTATAATCTCTGATAATTCAGCCTCTATTATTGAGGTTGTGATTGGAACATAAATGTTACTTTTCCAGTCATTTTCGCCTCTTGGCTCTCTGTATGCTTCCCATTGCTTTTCCCATTTTTCCCAATTCTTATCAAATTTGGAGCGGGCCTCCTTCATTTCATAATAACGCTCATAGGTGTGTTTCAATACAGACTTTTCCTTATCTGAAGGATTATAAACTTTTCTTATGTCTGGCTCTTTGCCAGAAACTACATATTTTGATTTCATTTTAGTATAGATATTAGTATAGATAACTAGAACCTCTTCTTGGCTTTGGCTTTGGTGCTACCGATTGTCTTGCTATCTGTAATCCATAAGCTAAAGCGTCAACAATATCGTCATGCCTTCCCCTTGGGAATCTTAATAATTCATCTTCCAGTTCTTCTCTAAAAGGACATTGACGCAAGTGATAGATGGCTCCATTGGCATATCTTGGAATCAAGCCCTCTATTCTTTCTTGCTTACTCCTATCTGCTTTTAATTCTACAATAGGTAAAAAAATATTTCTACGACGCATCTCATCAACAATAGCATACTGAAGGGATTTTTGGTAAGCAACCATTTCAATTCCTATCTTTCGTGGGTAAAAGTGCTCCCAGTTGGCAAAAATATGATTTATTATTTCATTTGGAAGAAGTCTGTCCCAGATTATATTTACCACAAACCAATTATTGAATTGGTCAACGCCAATTGTGACTATGGCTGTTTTGTCTGATGTTTTTAGTTGTCCAATGGCTGGGTCAACCATAGTAAAATAATTTATCTCTCTCCACCTTAATTCGTCTTCAAGAATGGTTTTAAACCACTGAGGTTTGAATTTTGCCTCTTCTGATGGCATTGGGTCGTTTAAGTATTGATTTGCAAATTCAACTGGACCCTTTTCCTTTTTAAGGCTAATAAGAATTTCCCTTGTAAATTTCTGGGGATACAAAATTTTCAAATTTTCCCCAGTTTCAAGATTTCCAGTATATGCTCGCCTCAAAAAGACATCAAACGATTCATAAATCTTTTCTGGAGAGGTCTTATCAAGTATCCATCCGTAAAGGTCGCTGTCAGACCATCTCGTCCCCAAGACGATAACATCACCATTTGGTTCAAGCAAGTCAAGAACATCCTTGTAAAAGAGAATTGTCTTCTGAATCTGTTCTTCTGTGTTTATCAAATCTCGGTTAACAACATCATCAAGAATTACACAGTCGTAGTGCTGGCTTACAAGATTTCCTCCAATACCATAAGCTGTAACCGTTGCTTCTTTTTTTGTAAAATCTTTTGGCTTTGGAATAGTTATCATGTTTTCAGACCATTTGCTGGCATTTGTGGTTAAGTCTCCATATAAACTTCTAAAGGTTTCGTTGTTTTGGAGGTGTTTCTTAATCTGACCCAAAAACGAGCAAGCCATGTCATATGTGGCATTGGCAATTAGAATTCTTACATTGGGGTCTTTGGCTATTCTTAAAAGAGAATATCCAATAGTAACAAGACTTGTTTTTAAGTGGCCTCTGGGAACAAGAATCAACCTCTTCTTTTTTTCTGATTTCATTATAAAATCACACATTTCTTTGTGGAAATCTGATAATGGTCCAAGAGTTTCTGCTTGTAGAACAACTTTATTAAATTCAAATAAGTCTTCGGTCAGCTTTCTTGCCTGGAGTTCTTTTTTAAGTGCTTCGAGCTCTATTATCTTTTGTATTAGGGCATCTTTCATTTTATTATTTTATTATCTTATTATTTTATTATCTTATACCTAAAAGCATCGACCATGTTTTCTGCTCTTAAAGCAAAGTTGTCTATTGCGTTTAAATCAAGAATTGGGTCTGCTGTTGGTTTGAACGCCGACCTAAAAATCCTGTTGTCGGGACTTTTAAGTTCCATAACAACACCTTTGTCTGTGAATCCCGTATAGAATTTCCAGCCCGGTTCCCAATCAACATAATGAAGACGCTGATAAAGAATATCTGCTAAGAAGGAGTTATATGTTTTTACTTTTTTGGGTTGGTCGTTAATTAGTTCAAGAACTTTGTCTCTTTTCTTTTTGCTTTCTTTGTCTTTTTCTTTTGCATATTGCCCGAAAGCTTTGTCTCCTTCTTTTCCTTCTTTTCCTATTTCAAGAAGTATTGCGTCTTGCTCTGTTTTGATTTCGGATTTTGACTTCATATAAAATAATTATACCATTTTGGATTTTGAAAATATATCGCGGATTGGAGAGAGGAAAGACCTCAACTCAATTCAACTCAAATCGGGTATATAGGGGGGNCTNTGNTTTTTTCAAGCCAAAAGCCAAAGCCTTCCCTATAGTATTTTAAAGTGTCTCTAAGTATGTTCTGCAATTTGATTATTTTTAGGCACGGGGCGGAACTTGCAGACTAAAGGAAACTTAAAAATGATAGTGGAAGGGGTGTCTTCTAAATGCTAGGTTTTTGCCTATAGTCTGTCTTTAAACCTCGCGGGCTTGTCTATTACTCAATGGCCAAACCTAGCACTAGTAGTAGCCTTTTGTGGCTTTGCTAAATCAATTTTAAGGGGGGCTTTTTGTTTGAGATGATATAAGTATCAACTTTTAGGCTTTGTTTTTGAGAATACAAAGCTCTTGACTATGGGATAGATGGCTTTTTAGCAAAACTCGGAATTTTTGTTGCCTCTAGCCTCAAGTGGTATTTTACTATGGGTTTTGTATTGCCTATTTTTTGGCCTGCAATGCTTCAATTTCAGTTGTTAGCTCTTTAATTTTAGCCTTTAATTCCTCATCAGATAACTGCCTAAGCTCATTTATTTGGACATTTAGTTGATTAAAGGTTGAAGGTTTATCCTCATTGCCTAGATATCCTTTTAGCTTCAGGGCTAGCTCGGTAGCTTTTAAGCTTGTATCAGCTGTAGCCTTTACTCCAATGCCCGCTTCAAGGTTTTTCTTGATACTTTCAGCTAAAACTTTATCAGTTAGTCCTGCTTGATTGAGGGCGTAAATGATTTTCTTTTTTTTTAGCAATTGTGAAGCTATTACGCCTGCAGTTTTTTGGCTATAACCTGCTAAAATAGCGCTTTCAGTTTGATTCTTGCCTTGCTTAAGATTCTTTAAGAATTTGGCTTCTCTTATAGTAAGTTTTCTCATAAGTTGTTATAAGTTGTTATTATTATTATATCATTTTTAGTTTTGGTTGTGTTTTTGGACTTTTTTAGAGTCGCGGGGTAGCTCTCAAGCAGTTTTAAACTGGTTTTAAAAATCCCATAAAGTAGGGAAAAATTGCCTCTTGACAAGGTTATACAATATGATATTATAAAGGCAATATAAAGTATTATTCAATAATAAATTAAAAGCGAATAATATCAAATATGAAAAGCGAAATGCGAAAAATAAAAAAACTAATTAAAAGACTGCTTAAAAAACCACTTAAGTTTAATTCTCACAAACCCATTGAATTAATCTGCAAAGAAGTTGCTAAAAGACAAAACAAAAGGAGGTGAAAAAATATGAACTTAGCCAAACTACAACGATTTTTTGACGCCTACGACCAACTTAGAGAAATTGCTAAGCAATTGCACCGCTTAGATGTATATTTTTGTGATTATGGCCTAACAAAAAGGCAAGAAAGAAGAGCCGAAAAATTAGAGAAAGAAGCAGAAGAGATAGCGAAAAGGGTATTTAAACTGCACGCCTACCACCAGGGAGACCCTAGAGGTGCTAGCCTTTACTTAGTTAAATCTAAAAAAGAAGCAAACGCAGGAGCATATAACTACGGTGTTTGCATTGGTTAGCTTTTTTACACCCCACCCCTTGCCTTAATACCGCTCGGGATGGGGAATAAAGAAGCTAAGAAAATCAAAAAATATGAGAAAAGACATAAAACAACTATACCTAGCTTGTATCTGGTGTGGCAAAGATATTCCTAAAGGAAAAAAATANGCTAAATATTGTAGCAAAAAGTGTCGCGATGAAGCACTAGGACGCTTTACAAATGGCCGAAAAAATGAAAAAAGAAAAAATTTATCTAAAACTTAAAAATGGCATTACTGATATATGGTTTAATGGTAGCATTGCCAAGATACACGCTGACAATACTGCCACGCTGAGGGATGGGAGACTTATCAAAAGAGAAAATAAAAAATGG
>JGI24721J44947_10011363_pt1 | contig 11123 bp, 8 predicted proteins | sample YelNatPaOPGAMG01_FD_44947 | JGI IMG/M metagenome (IMG submission 44947)
TGCATCCGCAGACTCGCTGAGCACATACCGACGACGAGACCCAATTCTACGTCGGATGAAGCACACCTCAAGCCGACGCCCTCTGTGTGGCACTGCAACGCCGTTCTAGCTCGATGAACTATCTGCTCTAGCATGTAAGGTGCAAAGGCGAATACGGAACGGCAGGTACTAGGCACACTCGATAGGACGTATGAAACGACCAGAATATCCGAGATGAAGTATAGGTAATGTAACTTGGAGGTAGGATGTTTGATGGATACTTTACTGTGCACTGAAAAAATAACACAAAAAAGTATGAAAAAAATAAAGCGCACAATCGGAGAACGCTGACACAGGTAAACGTTTTTTCAATGGAAAAAAATCGAACACCTCGAGACAGACGGTTGCACCTGCGAAGACGTGTCAGCAGGCACGGAGATTGTCGACGTTATTTTCTGTGTGGGTTGGTGCTGCTCACGTTCAAGACAGGTGCGATGACTTGGAACCGTGACTGGCTCTGTTCGGGGCACCCGACGGCTGCCGAGTCCACGGTGAACACGCTTAGCCAGCTGCCAGTGGCGATTACCGGGTACGTAGGCGCGGCGTGGGCGGGCCGGGTGCCTCTGCCTCGGGGCTCTGATCGGACACCGTGGATACTTCGCACAGGTGGACAGTAACCTGCATATGTAGGCAACGTGAATCGCTTAGTGGTGTATGTGGTCCGGTCGCTTGCACTCTTGGCTTGTTCATTCGGCGCTACATCGCGGAAACGTTCGACCGTGGATGCCAGGCCTTGCGTCGTGATTCGCATTGAGCGACCTGATTCGGGCTGACCAGTGACCGAGACGCCGTACCGGAACGGCTGATTTTACAGTCAGGATGGAAATCGCAAGGTGTCCCGACCTGAGCTTTCGAGTTACGGGGCGTCGAGGCCTTTTTTAAGCGGAGTCAAACACATCCTGTGCATGAGGTAGCGGATTAACAGGCCACACTGTGGATCGGGTCACTGATGTGCAATGGTATCGAATCAGGGAACACGATTTTCACCCTCGTATAGAGCAGGAGAATCGTTTCCGGTCTATACATGCGGCGATGCAGCCTTGCTGGATTCCCGCCTGGACCAATCTTGTGCCTCGCTCCAGCTCGGGAAGCAATGCCTGCTCTCTCCTGGCCACGGATGATGTTCTTCGTCGACTATCTTCAGCGTTTGAGCACAATCTCCATACGGTGCTCCCAACGAGTTGCAGGATTGTTTGCTCGACACAAAGCCGATGGATACTCCGGGCGCACGCCACACCTCCAGATATTGATTGATTGTGCTCAGGTAGCAGTGCAGAAACCGCTTACCCGCGTGCTCGCTGATGGAATCGCAATATAACTGACATTCGATCAGCTTCAAGTACAAGAATCTCTTGTAGCCCGACTCTGATTTACGCGCTTCTCCTCTCTAACGGGTTACGCGCGCATTCGTGCTCATCATGTGTGTATGTCGTGCGAGACGCATTGATAGGCTTGCAAGCAATCGATTCCTGCGCGCACTCAACGCTGTCGCCGAAGAGACAGGAGTGCAGTCCTTTCGCGCTCCAGCACGTCCGGTGCCATGGGCCTGCACCTAACAACGGGACGTTTCGCTCATGTCGCCTTCCGACTCCGTGCTCAGGTTGGTGGATGCAGGCCTCTGGCCTCTGGACGCCCGAAACCTTTGCCGACCCCCATGTGGTCTCTTACGGTCCTGCCCGAGGTCGTGCGCGTGAGCGATCTCCACGCTCATGGGCGCTGTGCGTGAAGCGTAGAATCCCCTCCATCAGTCTCCATTTTTCGGGCTAGATACATGAGGGTACAACGCGTATAACGCACCCAGGGAGCTTGTCATGTAGCGCTCGATATTGACCCGCACATAGGTTTGGAGTATGTTTGGATGCATTTTAGCAGATGCGCTGTCGATTTTTTCGTCGCTTACGTTGTGCAGCGGCGTATCAAGGTAGCCCAGGAAGCACATGTGCGAATCTCTGATCCTACTTTTCGACCGTATTCGCCTTCTGTCCCGATTATCAGTTATTTCGCCGCACGAAGGTTTGATCAATACAAAATTTCAGAGGAATCTGGACAACTGGCAGCGCAGCGTCTGAAACTCCAGTGAACAATTGTTCGACGAGGTGCATCACGTCGAGGCAATCTAGACGAACCTTCTTCGAGTACCAAGCTACGTGTTCCTTCATGGTGTTCGAAGTCGCTCGTTTTGGAAGCTTCTTCCCGGTGACGTGTTCGTGTTCCGGAGTGATGCTCATGTCAGGCAAATTTCCCTTCCTGTCATTCGTTGTCCTCTTCTCTGGATTCTCTTGCTCTGTTTTGTCTGGTGGTTTCTTCTCCCTCTCCTTGCTCGCCTTCTATTCTACTAGGCGGCGTGGCATAGACGTGGTCGATTGACTCCACATGCGCTTTTTTTTTCTGGGCTCAGACGTGCTGAATGACCGCTGAGCCCGAAGATCGCTTTTGGATGGATGATGCATGCATGCAGCTGCCATTTCTGAAGCAAATTTTCTTCAGCTTTTCCGTCGCGAGCGCTCCTGCCTTCTATATATCGTGCACGAGCAGAGGAGCAATACGAAAGCTCAGGGCTGATGGAGGCTGGAAACGACTCGTCGGATAGCGGTATCACGGATGCATGCGACTTGGACGTGGATTCGTGAGCGTTGCAATGAAGTTGGGCGAGAGATAAAACGCCTTCGACTCGATTGACACTGGACAAATACACTTGCACGAAGAGCACCTCAACGCCGATCTCAACTGCGTGCTCTTTCACCGATTTCGGATGATCCAAATCAACGTTGTCTAACTGCGAAGGAGAAGCCGCCGAGTGTGCTTCGACGAAGAATGGAGTGGTGCAGGATCCTGTGCCTTTGGCGGCTCGAAGGCGACCGCACGATAGCATCGTCGCTAGAGCGCATACCATTGGCATGCTCGGTTGTCTCTCCCGAGCGGACGCCGGTTTGCCGCTCTTCGAGTACCCATACACAGGTCTACTGTATCTCCCGAATCATCGCTCGTCAAGTGAGACAAATGCCTCTATACCATTTGTCGTACGCGTTCACGTTTCAGTGCGAACTCGATGCTCCATGTTGACCAGCATGCGACTGACTAAAATTGAGGCACGCTTGTTTCATCGTCTATTCTGTGTGTATTTATCAACGTGCGTACCAAAGAATCGGAAATTTCATATCGTCGAGCGTCTGGGGTAGTATTTCTGGGATATCCCACCGGATGGAGCACATTGACGACGACGCTTTCGTACAGATAGAGTCTGATGTGTTCTCCTTTGAATACATGGCGTTCAGGGTACGGACGACGAGAGGCGTGATTCACGTGCTTGCGACCCATGGAGTGACCGACTAGGACAAGGTAGCTCGTGCATTTCTGGCGATTATTTACAGCATAAAGTCTTTTCGAGACCTATCTTATATCTATAGGATACAGTTCCGTTCTTAAATGCATGCACGACTATGAAGCAAAAAAAGGCATGGTGGTATCCGTGTTCCGGAATGCAGTGCACGGCGTAGAACCGCAGTTTCCTCCTTTTTCGTTTTTGCAATCGAAGAACGCCCCATCATTTCACCGGCAAGTTCCGTGCTCTGCAGCATTCCCTGCCGAGCTCTGTATGCGATGCCCGAACCTCATGGTTAGCACTTCGAATGCACAAGTGCAGCGCCATGCCAAACCTAGGCAACCGGCCAGGCATGCACTGCCTCGCGCCAGCTGCATGCGTCCATCGCCCGGCACCTTCTACCTTCCAGGTAGAAAGTTCCGCGATTCGCTTGAAAAATCCGACCCACTTTTTCGTACGCCTCTTCACGAGACGTTGCGGAGCAGGTGCTAGCGTCACGAAACGGGGACGAGTTTCACATATGGTAGCAAAGGCGAGACTCGGTCCCTGGGGTGCTCGCCAACGACCAAGCCTCTCCAACGCGTCGTAACGCGAACACAGACCTCGGCAAGCAGACTCTCTATACTCAAATCAAAGACGATGCGTCCCGAACCCGACTCGGTTGACCCATACCTCGATTCGACGCCCGCAGTAGTATACCAGAGCCGCTCTGCTTCCGTGCTGCGTCCGCAGCGGCACCGCTAGAGACGCAGTTGCGGACGCTCAAGACAAGCTCTGCGTACTCAGGTACCTATACAGTGGCCAGTGCGTCCGACGAGACGAACTAGCAACGGAATCTGGAGTCGGGATATGGGATGATGGACGCTCTCCCGACCGTTGATATCAAGTGCCTATGCGCGGATACCTGCTCTTTCTACGAAAATGCGCTGAAAAAATCGCGACGCGCCCTGACTAGAACGTCGTCGGCTGAACGCCCATTGCCGGTGAAGTGCGGAATCCTGCTACTGCTACTACTGCTTCTGGACACAGTGTTCGTGCTGGTGTCAGGCTGCGTGGGGACGCAAAAGCACGCTGCAGACGGTACTATTCGTCTCTTGGTCAATGCAGTGCGTTTCCTGCAGCGCCAGAGCCCGAGTTACAACCCAGGCGTACCCAGCGAGGCTTTCAGCGTGGGTTGTTTCCGCGAAGGCACCAGCGCTAACGCATTCACGAGGCGAACGCCCAAACTGCTGTGCAGCGAACGTTGACCGCTGCAATGTGTCGCGAAGTGGCGCGAAACNTTGCTCAGCAAGGCACATCTTTTCCGGGCAGTTTGCTCCTCGGCGGCGCTTGGCGCTACCTGGGACCTCGCGAGTGAACACTGGTCGTTGCACGGCGTTTACCCTGCGGAACCTGGTGAGCGAGACTGGTGGCACTGCGTTTGCGCTGCGGGACGCACTTGAACTGCTTGCGGCGACGGTGTTGACGATTCCCGTGTTCAAGAAACTCCGTTTGTCGCCCATACTAGGTTTCCTGCTTGCTGGTGTTATCTTGGGGCCGCACGGACTGCGCCTCGTCCGTGATGTGGAGGATATCACGGCGCTTGCTGACTTTGGTGTCCTATTCTTATTGTTTGAAATGGGCCTTGAACTGTCCTTGAAACGACTGCGCGTGCTGCGCAAGTACGTCTTCGGATTCGGAACCCTGCAAATGGCGATGACAACGGCAATACTCGGGCTCGGTGCATACTTGGTTGGTGGCGACGGTGTCAGTTGGCAAGAGGCGACCGTTATTGGCGGGGCGCTCTCGCTGTCGTCTTCGGCCTTTGTCCTGCGGCTTCTACAGGAGCGTGGAGAGCAGAACTCCCGAATTGGTTTGGCTACGTTCGGGGTGCTCCTTTTTCAGGATCTTGCGGTGATTCCGCTCCTCGTGCTGCTGCCGTTGTTGTCTGATCTAGGCGAAGTCGCTGAAAGCATGGGCACTCCGAGTGGATTCTGGCACGAGTTGCAGCAGATATCGGAGCAACTCGGTTTGACTGTAATCAAGGCGATTGGCGGTCTCGCAGCGCTCGTTCTTGTGGGCGGGGCGGCGTTGCGCTTCATTTTCGATCTCGTGAAGGAGTCCAAGTCTCCGGAAACTTTCACAGCGATGGTCTTGCTCACGGTACTGGGGACGGCTTGGGTGACAGACCACATGGGCTTGTCGATGACGCTGGGAGCATTCATGTCAGGTGTGCTCCTCTCGGAGAGCGACTATCGAAACGAGATTTCTGTGGATGTAGAGCCGTTCCGCGGAATGCTCCTAGGCTTATTCTTTATCACGACCGGCATGTCTGCTGATCTTAATCTTTTCTGGCAGGAGCCGCTGCTTCTAACTGCGCTAATTGCAACACTGCTCGTGGCAAAGTCGTCGATCGCGACGCTCGTGGGGCGTCCTTTTCTCCCGACCTGGTCGGAGGCGGCACGAGTTGGTCTGCTTCTCGGACAGGGAGGTGAGTTCGCCTTTGTCGCGTTTGCATTGGCGAAACGTTTGGGATATCTGCCGGAACCCGTGAACGCACTTCTGATTGATGCGGTCGTAGCATCGATGGCCTTGACACCGGCTCTGGCAGAGGTTGGCGCCCGCCTCTTCCGTCCTTCGGGTTCGGCTGCAAACGCGCCAGAAAAGCCTGCCACGGAAGCAGACATTTCAGCTACCGCAAAAGGCGACCACGCTCCGGAGACGGAGGAGCAGGCCGCCATGGCGCCTGTGCCCTCCGACAGCGACACCGCCGTCGTTGCTGCAAGTGCGGTACCGTCTGAATCCACACAGACGCTGCCGGGAGATGTGGTCGACGCAAATACTATACCAGGACCCGAGGAACTGAAGGCGATCATCCCTGGTGATCATGCCCTCAACGATATGGTTGTCATTTGTGGCTATGGCTTGGCCGGACGGATTGTCAGCTGTATGCTGGCAAAGAAAATTATACCCTACATCGCCTTTGATCGTGATGCACTCGTCGTGAGGCGCGCCGTAGAGCTCAGCGTTCCCTGTGTCTGTGCAGACGTTCGAAATGTAGATGCGCTGCGGGCAATGGGGATTGTAGCGCCTGCCGCTTTCGTGATCACCTTCCATGGGAGTCACTTTATGGACACCAAGGATTTTCGTGAAACAATTGAAACGATTCGAAATGCTTTTCGTGAGATTCCGATTTTTGCCCGGGCACGCAATCTCGAAGAGCGACGCTACCTCGAAAGCATTGGGGTGCACGCATCCTTTCCGGAGAGTTTCGAGACGAGCCTCTTTCTCGGCCGCGAAGTGCTCAAATCGTTCACTCGTCGCGAGGCTGAAGTCGAAGCCATTGTCACTGAGATACGACGCAACGAGCAGCTTCGGGAGGAGTTCCAGCAATGGGAAATCTGGCACAACGCCGCACTGAGCCGCCGTTCTGCTGAGGCGGCCATCGCGAGCTGGCCAACTGCTGCTCCCGAATCGCCGACTCTGGACCACAACGGGACATCTAATGGAACCGTAACGGATCCGAGTTCACGAGAAGCTCAAACCGCAGAGGAAGCTCGGCACAGTCGCTGATGCAACGCTCCTAGGCGATGTGGCAGCGGACTCGCGCCACCGCCAGGGCAGTCTGGAGTATACGCTGTGCCAGTGCCGAACTCATTGCGATGTGCACAAGCCGTCACATCGCGTAAGGACTCGCTAACTTGTACTGCTACGTGATCGAGTAAGCAGCCAGAATAGCACCGCACGCATGTTCCCGCTGGTGACGGAGCAGATGTCGTGCGGAATATATGCAACAGTGCGGTACAGTCGGCGTGCGAACGGCGAACTTGGGCGCACGACTGCTCCAGAATGGGAACCGAACGTGTCGCCCGCAGGGCCGCGGCGGAGTCGGAGCGGAGTCCTCAGACAGAGCGACAGGCGTGCCCGTGAGGCAGCCAAGCGCATAGACTTTGCTGATTTGCGAAACGCAGAACATTACCATACCGTATCGAGATTGAATACGCACTTGTTTCCGATGCTCACGAGATGAGCTCACATGATCATTTGCGTATAGCCTACTGATCGAGGTCAGAGAGATCGTGCTTCAGGGTCTCGGGGCATGGATCGTTTTTGAAAACGACGCAAACGGTCGGCTCTTGATCTCTGCCTTTTCTAACCTAATATCGCAACGCGAAATAGTCTTGAACTTCTGGAGAGCACACTGCCTCTACTAATGCACGGGGAGCATCAAGCGATGCACCCGATCTGCCAGAGGCGCGCTACTCGACTCAGGTCGTGTGCGCGAGTTTCTCATACTTTCCAGGGATGCGACGTCTACCAGACACGCGCTGTTCAATAGAAATCCTGCCGGTATGCCGTGCAAGCTGTTCGTGACGCTCACACTCCGGCACAGATGTGTGAAAGATGCCGCTGCGCTCACAAATCGGAGACGACGCGCGTTACTTGAACGTATTTGCGCAGCTCTTGTGCAAGGACAGCTGTCGTGCCACGCGCGAACACGTGCCCTGTAGGTTTTCGGTAAACACGAACGTTTTCCTTCGCATAGCCCCGCAGGTAATCGACTGCCCTGCCACCGTTCTTCACGACACACAGGTCAACGTTAGAACCGGAGCCCAGGTCGTTCTCGATTCCCGCCGAGATCGCTTCGTATACAAGACATTTTGCCTCTTCTTCAGTGAGCGCTTCATGCCAACGCGCTTCAAACACAGCCATTGCCGCTAGCGAGCCACTACCCATTGATACATAGGGCAACTGGTCAACGCTTCCGTGCGGGTATACCGTGTACAGCGAAGGGCCATTCAGCTCGTCAACTCCACCTAGAACAAGCGCCGCGGATATGTATCCTTGGTAGCGAAATAAGTAGTGTTTTAATCTCGTCATTGCAGCGGCCACCGGAACCAAGTCGCGATCGACGGCCTGCCGGTGCAGCTCCATTTGGCTCGCGATCAACTGCGTCGTGGCTTCCGTGTCCGCAGCCGTTCCAGCTCCACAGCAGTAAATATTTGATGCTATGTAGTGAATCTTGCTGCAGTTTTTATCAGCCACAACGTTTCCTTCCGTCGCGCGCGTGTCTGCTCCGAGCACGACACCGCCAGCGAAGAGTACGCCAGCGATGGTCGTCCCGGTTTTGCGTGGCGGCTTTGCCAGGACGTTTTCGATCCTCTCCTTGGATTCGTTAGACCAGCGTCTTAAAAGCTGCTGGTTGCGCAGAAACAAGTCAAAACTAAATCCCTGGAAGTCCTGCTCGAGAAGCATGTTTAGCAGGCAAAGAGAAACGGGTCAAGAACTGCGCTGAGGCGCACTCCTAACGCGGATGTGTGCGTTTGCAGGACGCTGCACGGATGTGTAGATTCAGCTGGAGCTTTTCGGGTCGCTCTGTTTCAACCCGTCCCAAATATGCATCATTGGGTCATGATTTCCGTCTGAGGATGCCCTAGATGCGATAGGAANGAATCAGTATAAATTAGTCCTAAATGGTATCTTACTGCCATCTGTGCATTGCACGCGAACNGAGACCTCTGCGCTGCAGGCACAGGCGACTGTCGCCGTTTTGCGATCGCCTCCGACCGAGGCCAGGAATTTAGGCGCCCTCAGCGCGATCCGAGCGCATTCGCCGAATAGCGCATTAGATGGATGGATGGATGGATGGATGGTGAGCGGGTCCACCTCGGCAGTGGGCTTGCGAAGGGCACGATGCATCCGAGTGATCGTCTTGCCAGACTTGTTTTTTATACGGTGAGCGCTGGAACACTTGCATCCACGGTGCTGCTCACACCTCTAGTCCAGCACCGTCGACGCCGACGCAAGGCGCGCGAAGCAGAGCGCCTCGAGCGTTGACTTTGCTATTCGTGGTGGGGAGGCGTAGCCTCGGGGGACGCAAAGCGCACACCTGAAACGCTTCTGCAAGTAAATGGTTCCAGCGCAGTGTCAAGTTGCCCGACACCGGAACGCAGCTGTGACAGGAGCAGGTCGCGGTGGCGTTGTCCGAGGTACGGGCACGGCTTGTCGCTTGAACTACCCCAGTGAATGAGATTGTGAGAGCCCGCTGCGCACGCACCGGTAAAACGGTTGCGCTCCACTACTAAAGCGGGAAACAGTTAGGTGCAAGATCGACGCAAAATTACGCTTCACGTTTAGGACTGGAGGAGCTGCGTCAGCTGCTCTGCTCCGCCGGCCTGCCACACAACGGATGCTGGTCGTGTAATCGGTTTAGGCCGTTTTCTGTGCTTTGCGAACGGCGTTATCAACGGCGCGCTCATTCATTTCCTCTTCGCCGCAGGATACAGTGTACACCCAGAGATCTCCGACTTGCCGAACTGCGACGCAGTTGCATCCTATGCGCCAGATCGCCTGGAGAATTGGTGTAGGATCATACAGATAATGTTCGGGAAAAGCCTTCTTGAGAGCCTCTGTGGCTTTCTTACCATGGTAATGGGGTATTCTCGAGCATACGTGATGCACCACGTGCGTAGTCCCGATGTGATGGTGCAAAAAGTCGATGAGCTTTGGATACGGCCGGTCGACAGTCAGCAGCGCGCCCTTGTTCCAGCTCCAGTGCTGCGAGTCATAGTGCGGAATATCCACGTCCGTGTGCTGAAGCCATGTATATAGTACAAGCCACATGTTTGTGACCAAATATGGCAAGCCGTACACAACGCAAACGCGCACCGGCCCGTCGTATTGGGCCCAGCTATAGAGTAGCCCTAGCGTCGCCAGTACCCCCAGATCTGAGGCTAGCACTCTGAGCTTCCATCGCCAACCGGGATATAGCGATACTGGTCTCGGCAAGGTCTCGTTCACAGATTGCAGCTCACCTTGTCCAAACGAGAACGGTATAAAGTGATTGGTCAGGCCACGAATTGGCCCGCCCGTGGCACCGTACAAAAGATATGCTGGCCAACCCAGGACCAAATGCATGAAAACGTTGAGGGCTCCAAAAGCATCATCTCCAATCCAGTGCATGATGCGTAGATTTGTCTTCCCTGAAACACTATTTGCGGTATGCGGAACGTGCGTCTCGCCCTCATCCAAATGGTTTGTACGGGCATGATGCACTGCATGAGAGCGTTGCCAACTGAAGTACGGCACCAACAAGCTTGAATGGAGCACAAATCCGATCAGATCCTGCAGCCATGCCGCCGAGCAGAATGCACCGTGCCCACACTCGTGTGCGATGACCCAGACGCCGGTGGCGATCGTTCCGGTTACCGCAGCGTACAGCGCCCAGAGCACGAGCATGCCAACTTTGGCCAGCGACGCCCAGCCCGCCATACGTGACACTACGCCGACCTGGAGGTTCCATAGATACGTGTATCCAAACCAGCCACAGGCAAGCGTCAGCAACACAGACATGGCCGCGTATGCCGACGAGCGCACGAAGGAGCGTTCGTAGCACTCGTCCGGAATGGCGGCCAGCAGCGCCTTGACCGAAGGAAACTCCCGATTCGTAATCATCGCCTGATGACCAGTCCCTCCAAGAACAGATACGTCCGTCAGCACCTTGTCACAAGCCTGGGCGTCAGAACGGGCCTGGTCCGACGCGCNCATCGTACCGCACGCAGTGCTGGCGTGCGGGCAAGCGTCAGCCACACCGCCAGTCCGCCGTGAGCATCCAACGGAAAAACACCGTTTTGCCTCTGGTGTACCTTGTTTTACAGTATCATTCGACTTTTCGCCTCTGATTCGACTTTCATATATGCTTGTATTCATAGATGGCGCCGCTGTGTTTCCAAACAACTCCAACTTTACAGTGTGAAAATACGAAAAGCTTCTAGGGCGAAGA
>JGI24721J44947_10011365_pt1 | contig 11122 bp, 10 predicted proteins | sample YelNatPaOPGAMG01_FD_44947 | JGI IMG/M metagenome (IMG submission 44947)
ATTTGGAACACATCAAATGTAACACCGGGCGTTTACAAGATCTGGGGCAACGTCACAATCCTTGAAAACGAAATCAACACCGAAAACAACTTTTTTGAAAACGGCAAAGTAACAATTAAAGCTCCCCTTCCAATACAAATGCTTCTTGAATTCTTAATCCCCTTAGCGATAGTTGCGTGTTTAACCCTACTTGCACTCATACTGTTCTATATTGTTGCAAGACGGAGAAGAAGGAGGAGAAAACGTCCTAAACGTTCATATGCACTAATTNTTCATAAAGGCATCTAACAAATTTTCAAAACGAAAAGAGNAATTAACGGCTTCAGCTTTCGCTTTCAGCTTTCTCTGACACTATGTGCCATAACGCGATGAGCAAGTATATCGGAAGAGTCATAACCAGGAAAACTGCAAAGAACAACATTACCATTGTCTGCCACGATAGAATAAAGTATGGAAAATACCCTAAGCTAAGAACGACGATCAAAGAGATAACAATTGAAATCAAAGTCCACAGTAGAGCAAACAGCTGCTTCAAATTCGCCTTAAACACCAAGTTTCGCCTTCCCCCTTCGATAAGAGTTTTCTCATTTCTCCTAAATAAATGTGTATGTAAAAATCCTCTATAAAATAATCCTATAAAATTTAAAAATAGCCTTTCAACATCGTTATGCACCTGCCTAGTAGCATACTTTTATGAAGTTTAACCGCTTTGAAAGATGCTGGAAGAATGTGTTAGGAAAGATTAAAGTTCGCTTTTAGCAAATATTAGAGAGATAATGTTTCGTAAGACGTAATATTTAATAACTAAAGCACGCATATAATACAACAGCATTACAGGAGAAGCCCTATGACTAAACTTCACCTTAAAGAAAAGCTAGAAAAACTTAAAAAAATAAGTTTTAGAAAGAAGAAAAAGGCAGAAATTCCGCCGCCTCCGCCAAAACCAATTCCAAAAGGATTTAAGGTTGTGGAGAGATACCCCCTTTATGAACCTTTTGCCCATGTAGCCATAGTTCAAAACCCCAAAACTGGCGAGTATAAATACATTCTAGACGAGCTGCAGCTTGACTTAATGGAAAGAAGCGTTTACAATCGCATATTAGAAATACTCCTTGCCGAAATCGAATCTCCTAAAGAGGAAATATCAGATCCAAGAAAGTTCTTCGCCGAACAGGCTAAAAAAATTGTTGACAAGTACCGAATAAGCCTCGGATGGCTTCCAGACGTCTCATGGTATAAAATTCTCTATCACGCCGAAAGGGATCTAGTGGGCTTCGGCAGAATAGACCCCCTAATGCGGGACCCAAACATTGAAGATATTTCATGCGACGGCGTTAACAAACCCGTTTATGTTTGGCACAGGGCCTATGAAAGCATAGAGACAAACCTCAAATTCGAAAACGACGAGGAACTTGACAACATGGTTGTTAAGCTTGTCCACATGGCTGGAAAACATGTAAGCTCAGCCTTCCCAATAGTTGACGCTTCGCTTCCTGGAAAGCACAGGCTCGCAGTCTGTTATAGGCGTGAAATTACACCCTTCGGCACAGCCTTCACAATTAGAAAGTTCCGGGAAGACCCATACTCAATAATTGACCTCATAAATCTCGGCACATTCTCCGAGGAAATGGCCGCATATTTCTGGCTTTGCCTTGAAAACAGGGCCTCAGTTATGGTTTTAGGAGGGACAGCAGCTGGAAAGACAACAGCCTTAAATGCGTTGGCATGCCTAATCAAGCCTGGAAGCAAAATAATCACGATTGAGGAAACAGCGGAGCTTAACCTCCCCCACGAGAACTGGGTTTCCCTCATCGCCAGGCAAAGCTATGGACTCGGCGGGAGCAATATAGGCGAAGTAACCCTCTTCGACCTGGTTAAAACCTCTATGAGGCATCGTCCAGACATACTTATAGTTGGAGAGGTTAGGGGGACAAGAAGCCTACGTGCTTTTCCAAGCCCTTGCCACAGGCCACGGCGGCATGTGTACAATGCACGCTGAAAACTTAGACGCAGCCGTCAAACGTTTAACCCAGAAACCTATGGACATTGCACCAGCATACATACCCCTCATGAACATTGTCCTATCCATTCAAAGAGTGCCTTTGCAATCTGGGGGCAAGAAAGCCTTTAGACGTGTGATTGACGTGAATGAAATTGCAGATTATGGTGACTATAAATGCGTATTTAAATGGCACCCTGTTAAAGACGAACATTTATCCACGCTTAACCAAAGTGTAATGTTGAATAAAATTTCGGAACAATTAGGAATCAGCAGGAAAAACCTGATCGCTGAAATTGAAAAGCGTAAGAACATTTTGCATTGGATGAGGGAACGCAATATAAGAAGCTACAGGGACGTAGCAGCTATCATTGCAGAATATTACGCGAGATCTGAAGAGTTTTATGAGAATGTCATAGTTGAAGGGGTGAAACCGGTTGCCGTTGCTGGAAACCCTTGAAGCTTGGGCTTTCCGCATATTCGGAAGGGCAGCTCCATTCTTCTTAAAACACGTTGTTGAGTTTAAAGGATACCTGGAAAGGGCGAAAATAAAGATTTATCCAGAAACATACGTTTCACTGATGCTTTTCACCTCCGTGCTAACAATCCCAATAACAATTATTTCCATAATACTCTTATACTTCTTCACTTTTATGCCTGCAATTTTCCTCGTCCCATTTCCAATTTATGTGATGATCGGATACCTTCTAATACCATTGTCAAAGGCTGGAGAAAGAGCAGGCAACCTTGAAAGGGAAATGCCCTTCGCATCCGCCTACATCAGTGTTATGGCTTCCGGCGGCATCGCCCCATACGTTAGCTTTAAGCGGCTGTCTGAAGTCGAGCTTATGCCGTCAATGCGTGATGAAGCAAAGGAAATTATGAAGGATGTTGAAATTTTCGGAATCGACCCACTAACAGCCATAGAAAACGCTGCCAAAAGGAATCCATTAGACGTTTTCAAAGATTTTTTGTCAGGCTACGCTTCAACCGTTATTATAGGCGGAGATGTTGGGCATTTCCTAGAAAGAAAAGCAGAGGATATTTTCAAGATGAGGGCTATGCGTGTCAAGGCTGCTGCTGAAAGACTAGGCATGCTTTTAGAGACATTCGTCATAGTGATGGTTTTAATGTCTATGTGCTTTTTCATTCTTTTCGCTGTACAGTCAATTCCAGGCGTCAGTGGAGGTGGAGGAGTTTCAATGCAGTCCGGCATAATCCTTTACACCTACATTTTCACGCCTATGCTCTCGCTAGTTTTCATTTATTTGGCGCACAGCATGCAGCCTAAAACGCCTGTTGTGGACATGCGTCCCTACAAGGTTTTTGGAATCTGCAGCATAATCGGTGTAACAGTATTGCTTCTGTTAACAAATTTCTTTGGATTACTTCAGATTCCATTTTTCAGCCAAATTCAGAAGCTCGTAGATTTACCAGTTGCAATAACAATAGCCCTATTCGTCACAACAGCACCGGCAGCCGTAGTATACCATAAGGTTAGCAACCAGAGGGCGGGCTTGGAGCAGGGAATTAACAGTTTTCTAAGGGATTTAACAGAAATTAGAAAAACAGGTTTGTCGCCTGAAAAATGCATAGAAAGCTTATCAAACCGGGATTATGGCGTTTTCAGCAAAGAGCTGCGTAAAATCAGCTCTGAAATCTCATGGGGTGTCCCAATTAGGAAAGTGGTTATGGATTTTGTAAGGCGTACTAAAAGCTGGATGGCCCAGATTGTTATGTTCCTCCTCGTAGAAACTATAGACGTGGGCGGCGGAACAATAGCCATGATTGAATCGCTTGCAAGGTTTAACAATTTAACACAGGAAGTTGAAAAAGAGAAGAAAATGGCCACACGCCCATACGTTATGATGCCATATTTCGCAGCCATTCTCCTAGTGGCAACAACAATAATGATGTTGAATTTCGCCGACATCGCACGGAGCGTTGCAGGAGGCACACCCACCGCAGACATGACGGGAATCAAAACAGTCTTCATAACTTCTGTAATATTCCACAGTTACCTCATAGGCATAGTGGCTGGAAAAATAAGCGAGGAATCCGTTGCCGCGGGATTCAAACACGGTGCAATACTTGTAGTAATCGCCATTCTAGCTGCAAAACTTGTACCCATGTTTATATAATCATATGGAGGGTGTGAAGATTAAAGCTAAACTTTCAAAAAACGATGGAATAAAAAGAAGCAGGAGAGCCATTAGCCCTGCAATTTCCATGGTGATAATAACAACTGTCACCATTGTTTTAGTTCTGGTGGCAAGCAGCTATGCTTATCAAGTTTTAGAAATTCAAAGAGGGGCTTCCGAATTTGACGCTGTGAAGAAATCTTTCACAACTTTTGACGATGCCATATGGGATGTTTCATTCGACAAATATGGTTCACGATCTGCACGTTTTACTGTTAATTATGGAGTTTTAGAGGTAATACCGGCTGATGTATCTAATAGGTTGCCTATAAGCGTAGTTGTTAATGAATATTCTGATGCAAGATACGATGATTTTACAGGTTTCTTGAGATATAACCTATCAATACGGTACGTCAATTTTGGAAATGGTTATAAAACATATCTGTTTGGAGACAACCAAACCATAATAACTGAGGCAACTAAAAGCTCCGGCACAGCAATAATTGAACAGAGGTCCCAATGGGTTAGTATAACACTTTTTTATAAAGTTAAATTTTTGGGGGTTCGAGTTGTCCAAGTAAGCGGTCAAATTGTGAACTATGTAGATATATTCATCATTAAGATGACTGCTTCAAGATGGTCAACATTTAAGGGTGATTTCGATCTGGTAGCTAAGAACAAAAACATAATGACAATATCCCATGGTCCTTATAATGCCGTAGAAAATTGTCACGTTACAGTCAATATAGGAGGGCTTAGTGACACAATATCTGTAACTTTGGAGCCTGGACTTGTTGTTTTTAACTTTATTGTAGCTGAAGTTCAGGTTGGTGGGTAGGGGGATAGAAAATGCCTTCACCAACAATAAGCTATTTGATCTGCACAACAGCCCTAGTGATCCTAATTTTTGTTATGCCCTTTTTCTATAGTATGACCGTCGAATTTATTCAAGTTGACATGATCACAAGAGAATTAAGAGAAATTGCCGATTACGTATCAAACACTATTGCCAACTTATACTATTTAGTTAATTCAACAGATGTCCATGAGGTTTCATTGCAAAAAGAGTTAGTGTACTTACCCTCAGACATTGAGAATTTCNTTTACATATTGAAGATTAGCGGAAAAAATGGATACGCTTCAAATGTGACAGCCTATTTAAAGACTCGTCCTTCCGTAGCTGCTGTTGCATGGCTGGCTCCAGGGTTAAAGATNGATGGTGCAAGAAGTTTTGTTGAAAGCTGTGGNNTGCCAGTTGTTGTGGGTTGTTTTCGAAACCGTGACGGCGTTTTTGTTTGGATTGGTTATGGTTCAGCGTGAAACGGCAATAAAAAGTATTGTATAGTAAGACTTAATAATTCCTTCTTATACAATATTACAAGGGAAATTAAATGGTTAACGCCACTTACGATCACATATTGGCAATCATAATCGTCTGCGCAATATTCGTTATTGCAGTGGTTATCATGCCCCAATTAAGCATTGCAAACACTAAAACAGTTGATGAGCAGCAGCTGAGAAACACAGCTTTAAATGTTTTCAACGCGATGCTTTTAGATACTGGATTAGGTGTTAATGGAACCGAATTAACAACTGAATGGGGCTGCATAAAAGATTGGTCTCCAGACAAGGTGGTCAAATTTGGTTTAGCAAGTTCTCGTGATTCTACTTTCTACGTGTTAGATCCAAATAAGGTTCAGAGGCTTGTGAAAGATAATCCGCTGGGCGAACTGCCCTATAGCAGAGTTAAGGAAATTTTAGAATTGGAAGGTTACGATTTTTACTTTAAAATCTCACCGCCATTTAACGTAACAAATATTGATGGTACCAAAATAGATAATATGCATCCTCCGTTAACGTTGATTGGCTCTACGTTGAAGTATGCCATCAAAGTTACCCAGTTGGATGGAAGACCCATACCAAATGCTGCAGTTGAAGCGTACGTATTCTATACAACAAGAGATTATTTCTATCCGCCAGTTAGAACAATACAGTTCACCGATTCATTAGGGCAATCCACTTATCAGATTAACCTTGAAACATCTGATATACGAAGCCTCATAACAGTTTTCAGAGTAACTGTTTCCGATGTGGCCACAGTAGTTGTAACCTACAAATCTGGTTCAGTTAACATAGTGGATATCAATTTGGTAGGCGACGAATTAATTCTGACGCGAACGAAGTATACTCCAAATGATAATATTTGGATAATGAACGCCACATACGTTCCAGGTTATGGAGGACTCAGCTACCTATTTAATTCCAGCAGAAAAAATGATCAGAATTATCAATTGAATACGGGCGCAAAAATAATGTGGAACAATACGTATAGGGGACTTTCATACGATGAGCCTGTTTGTATTGTACTTAACCTCTGGGCTGTAGATCCTAATACTGGAGTTGGCAGAACGGAAATTGTAATAGCTGGGCCATTCCAAAATATTATGGGATATGCAGTATTTGATTATGGAGCATCTCCCGCCGGCTACGGGTCGGTGAGGCTTCAAAGAAGTGTCATAATTTCTGGTATGACCTACACTGCGGAGTTGTGGCTTTGGAAAAGATCTCCTTAAAAAATAGTAAAAAGGGGCAAATGCGCGTTATCGAAGTTATACTTGCCTCCTTTATTATTGTATTTGCTTTGTCTTATGCGAACATAATGGCAATATCCCCAACAAGTCCAAAATATGAGGTAACGGAGCTTGAAAAAATGGGATATAACGTTCTTTACGATCTAGATAAGCAAGGTCTTCTTGCTAAATTAGTATATAGCGAAGATTGGGATAATCTGCAAAGGGCTCTTCAAGTCCTGTTACCTTTAGATGTGTTTTTCAACCTCACCGTCTACTATACAAACGGAACGAAAGTTAACAGTGTTCCAATTATTTATGGCGACGCATCAACGTTCGCGGCATCTAAAAATGTTGTCTCGGTGACCTATGGATTGGCAGGTTTTTCAGCCTCTGATAAGGCTGTTTACGACCCCAGAATATTAATTCTACAGCTTACGAGGGGATAGCCGTGAAAAGGTTAATGAGAGAAAGAAGAGGCCAATTTGTGATAATTGCCGTTTTAATGATAGCCATAATGATCATGTCGATAAGTGCTTTAATGCATAGAGCTGTAACCTATTACCGGCATGAACCATGGGAAGAATACTTAGCATTGATAGGCAACATAGAACTAAACTCTCACCGACTCGTGGGACTCAGCCTAGCCAATTACACAAACCCCATAAAAGTAAACAATACAGAAACTTTTGTCGACAATAACACTTCTGACGTTGATGGTAATGGAGACAAAGGAACACACGGCAACTTCCCTGCACAACAACATGCTGACAGCTTTTATGACACGTTAACCGAAAGTGGTGTTCCATTAACCACTATACTGAAAAAACCGTCCGCAACTTCCGGATCATGGAGCGATCCAACTAACGCTTATGACGATGACACAAATTGGGCACGGTCAACAAATAGCGGCCAACAACAGGTTTATAGCGGATTCGGATTCAACATCAGCTCTGAAGCAACAATAGCTCAGGTGAGAGTTAGATTAGATGTTAAAGCTGAAAAAAATGACGAAATAAAGTTAGAAATAAGCAACAATGGGGGAGCTTCATATCTTTCCACAACCTACACAAGTCCTGACCTAACTACCACCGAGCAAACTATATGGGTTAACGTGACAACATGGGATAGTTGGACCCCAGAAAAACTAAACAATAACAATATTTGGGCTCGTGTTACACAAGTTAAATCTAGCAGTCAGGATACTACATTCCTAGACTGGATTGCAATAGAAGTAACGTATTACGTCTCATACAAGTTAGATTTAGAAATTCAGTGGACTGCCATTGATTATGATGAATCAAATGAATATTTATGCATCCACACAGGTTCAGCGAATTGGGGGTCTGAAGACCTTAGAGTCGATGTTTGGAACGCAGCTTCGAACAATTGGGATACCGTTATTAACCGTTTAACGCCCAACAGTTGGAATAATGTTTCTATCTCAAGCTACTTAACCTCTTCAACGCTTACAATCAGGTTTAAAGATGGAGCCAAATTAAACGATCCTAATCAAGACAGTTGGGACGTAGAATGCTCCCTAATCCACGTCTGGTCTATCGAATTTAATAAAAATATTTTAAAAGATAACCTGGAAAAATGGCAAACCGACATATCAAGAATATATGTTGGTCGCGGGATATCCTTCAATTATGAATTGGCAAACGGCTTACACAATGCCTTCGGCACACCCGTAAACTACTATCTAGGATTAAACCACACATGGTGGGAACCAACGGCGTTCTCAGCGGCAAACGCAACATTAAAAATTAATGTTGGTTACATAGGATTGCAAGGGTATGAGTTCAATTCTGCAGTTTTCCTTAAAATGATGAACGTCAGTAAACTTTCATATAATAGTCAAGAAAAAACTTTAATGATCAACATAACAATAACTAAAGAAAACAATAATCCCGTTAAAATTTCAAGGGACAATTTTGAAATCAGCAAATTCGGATTCAATTATACGAGGGTTTACATAACAAGCGGATTCGACAGCATATACGGGCCTATCTACACAATAAAATTTGAGGAAGTTACAATACAAACATCCAGAGAAGTTCAAATAGATATCCAAATTTGTGATGAACGAGGTGTAAAAGTTATCGCCCGATACAAAGGAAAAGTTTAACTTACCTAATATCTAAATTCGCAGTTCATAAAGTTAAATAACCTTTCTTAATATTTCATAAACAGTAGGTGCAAACCATGAAAACCAAAACCATGTTAAAGTCCAGGCGTGGAATATCCCCAATCCTTGCAACCCTCCTCCTAATAGTAATAGCTGTGGCAGCCATAGTCGTAACATACGCATGGGTAATGACATACATGAGCAGTGCAGGTCATGAAGCAGGCGTGCGGCTAACTATAGAGGCTGTAAACTGGCCTAACAATAGCACCATTAAGCTTTACGTAAGAAACACAGGGACGTCAGATGCAACCATCGATGCGGTTTATGTAGGCACATCTTCAACAGACCTTCAAAAGCAAACTTCTGTAACTTATAACCCGGAAAACAAGGTTGTTAAGGCGAATGGAGAGACGGTAATGGAAATAACAATCAGCTATTCGTGGACATCTCAAAGGACATATTACTTTAAGGTCTCTCCTTTAACCGGGCCTGCCGCTGAGTTTAGTGCAAAAGCCCCCTAACACTTTTTTAAATGTTTAATTCTACCTGTTAAGTGTTTATTAGATGCTTCTTCAAATCAGAAGCGTGTGACTAAAATGCAAACTTTAGTGGAAGCTGTGAAAATAGGTTTCACCGCTCTTCTTCTACTTTATGCTTCTTGGAGCGACTATAAAACCCGTGAAGTAAGCAACAACGTCTGGATGTTATTTGCCCCAACAGCATTCGCTTTAACCTTCGCTGAACTCCTCCTCTATGATTTTTCTATGTTTCCCCATTATGGGCTTTGCTTCGCCCTAACATCAGCCCTCGCCATAATCCTTTTCTACGCTGGAGGCTTCGGCGGGGCAGATGCAAAGGCTTTGATGTGCCTTGCCTTGGCCTTACCCTTTTATCCAAAACCTCTAAAACCGTTAATGCCCTTAATGGGCGAAACCTCACCGATAATGGAGCTGTTTTTCCCAGTGACAGTTTTCAGTAATTCTGTTATTTTGGCGGCCTTAACAGCTATATACTTACTCTTCCATAACATTATTTGGTGTTGGAGAACTGGCAGACAACTTTTCGAGGATGAACAGAGAGAGGCTCCAATCGGCAAAAAGCTTCTGGTTCTGTTGACCGGCTATAAGGTTGATGTTAAAAAGTTAAAGGAAAAATGGCACATCTACCCACTAGAAGATGTAGAGGAAACAGAAAGTGAAACTAAAAGAAAACTCCTAATCTTACCAAAGGATGAGGAGAGAGAAGCTATAGTTAAAAGACTGGAAAAGGCTGTTAAAGCCGGAAAAATCCATGAAAAAGTTTGGGCAACACCAGGACTGCCAATGCTCATATTTATAACGACAGGTTTAATCATAGCACTTATTTACGGAGATATTGTCTGGGCTTTAATACGTCTTTTTATGGGAAAATAGCCCAATTCAAAAGAGTTAATTCCGCAATGTTTGCAATACTCTAATATTTAGAAGGCGGAAAACTTGCTGGACAAATATTTGGACGAAGTTAAGAGTTTTGTAAAAAGCCAGCAAAAAGCCATCAATGTCGTTGTCATGCCAGACTTTTTTATGGATAGGTTCATAACTATAGACACAAGCGCGGAACAATTTTTTAAGAGTGTTATGAGCGTGGTGGAGAGAAAGGGCGGAAGCATAGATGGGATAAGCCAAAAAGAGTTTAGGGGCGGAAACGCCATAAACACCGCAGCTGCCCTAGCAAGCTTAAACGTAAAAGTAACACCAATAGTCTGCACAGACCGGCTTGGTCTTCAACTAATAAAATTCTATTTAAAATCTCCTAACATCAACCTATCTCACATCAAAATTGTGGATAAGCCCTCCAAAACAACAGCCATAGAACTTAAAACAACTCATGGAAAGGTCAACGTCATGCTCAGAGATATTGGCTCCCTAAAGGATTTCGGACCTAAAAACTTGGATGAAAAGGATTTTGAAGCAATCGAAGAGGCTGATTGCATATGCGTTTTCAACTGGGCTGGCACGCGAAAATACGGCACGGAACTAGCCGAAACAGTTTTCCGCCACGCCAAAACCAAGGGGAGAGGCATAACCTATTATGACACTGCCGACCCAACCCCCAACAGAAGAAAAGCCAAAAAACTGCTGGAAAAGGTTCTCCAGGGCGATTTAGTGGACGTTTTAAGCCTAAACGAGAACGAAGCGGTCTTTTATGCCTCACTCTTGAAATGTAAAGCTGAGAAATCTAAGAAAGGCTTAAAGTTTGAAGAATTAGCAAAAGAGTCTGCCAAGCTTTTGGCTTCACATTT
>JGI24721J44947_10011371_pt1 | contig 11119 bp, 10 predicted proteins | sample YelNatPaOPGAMG01_FD_44947 | JGI IMG/M metagenome (IMG submission 44947)
GCCCCTGTTCGTTGATGTCCTCGACCTCGCTGACCCGTCCCTCGACCGTCCCGCGCTGCCCCGGGATCAGCCCCGCCACCGTGATCACCGATGCCGGCCGCGCCGGGTGCGCGTAGGCCTCGAGTTGCCGTTCGTCGCCCTGGGAGACCCACGCCTGCACCGTGTCGATCCCGTGCGCGAGCCGCTGCTCGAACTCGTCGGGGTAGGCCTCCCTGATGCGCGATTCCACGTCGTAGGGCACGATCGTGGCCGCCGCGTCCGGGATGACGCTGACGGCCTGCGCGATCTTGTCCGCGGTGCGGTCATGCAGCAGCCGGCCCAGCAGCCGGGCGAACGTCCGGCGGGGCAGCAGCACCGTCACGTTGGTGTCCGGATGTTCGTCGCGGGCCTTGGCGACGAACGCCTGGGCGGCCCGGGTGACCCGCCGGTCCGGGACGTCCACGATCCGCAGTGGGGTATCGAGTTCGTAGTGGTCCCAGCGCTTGCGCAGTTGCGCGGCGTGGGCCGCGTCGACCATGAAGTGGACCGCGGTCAGCTCGTCGGCCCGCAGTCCCCTGCCGTAGCGCAGCGCTTCGACCACCGCCAGGTCCACCGAGTCCACGAACACGAACACCCGGTGCCGCGCGTACTTCATCACTTCGGGGCGGTCGGTGCGGAACATTTCGAGAATGGCTGCCTCGGAACGATATTCGCGGTTGAGCCGGGTCAGCGCCATCACCAGCAGCGGGAAGATGACCACCACCAGCCACGCACCCTCGGTGAACTTGGCCACCGCGAAGATGACCACCACGACCGTGGACAGGATCCCGGCGGACAGGTTGATCGCCAGCCGCTTTCGCCAACCCGGGTCGCGGTGGGTCAGATGGTGTTTGGTCATCCCGTAGCCGGCCATCGAGAACCCGGTGAACACGCCGATCGCGTAGAACGGGACCAGGGCGCCCACCGAACCGCCGGTCGCCACCAGCAACAACACCGACAACACGGTCAGCGTGATGATGCCGTTGGAGAACACCAGCCGATAGCCGCGTTTGGTCAGCTGCCGCGGCAGGAAGCGGTCCTCGGCGACAAAGCTGGCCAGCGCCGGGAAGCCGTTGAAGCTGGTGTTGGCCCCGGTGAACAAGATGGCGGCGGTCGAGGCCTGAACCAGGACGAAGCAGATGTCGCCGGCCTCCCCGTTGCCGAACACCGCCCGACCGACCTGTGACAACACCGACGGGTACTCGTCCAGATACGGTGTGGCGTGCGTGACGTGCGCCAGATAGGCGACACCGGCCAGCAGCAGGCCCAGGATGGTGGCCATGACGGTGAGGACCCGACGCGCATTGCGGCCCTGTGGCTTTCGGAAGTAGTTGACCGTGTTGGAGATGGCCTCGACCCCGGTCAGCGACGAACCCCCGTTGGCGAACGCACGCAGCACGGTCAGGATCGTGGCGCCCATCACCAGCGCGCCACCCTGATGCAGCGGCACCGTCCCCGGCATCCGCGCGGGATCGTATACCGGCAGGTTCCCGACGGTCGCCCGGATCACGCCCACGACGATCGTCAGACCGACCATGACGACGAAGGCGTAGGTCGCCACGGCGAACGGCGGCCCGGCCTCCCGCAGGCCGCGCAGGTTCGCGTAGCAGATCACCAGCACCACGCCGACCGTGAGTTCCAGGCTGTGGGGACCCAGCGCCGGGACCGCGGACACCACCGCCACCGTCCCGGCCGCCGACTGCACCGCGACGGTGACCACGTAGTCGATCAGCAGCGCCGCCGCGGCAACCTGCGCCACCTTGGGCCCGAAGTTGTCGCGCGCGACGATGTAGGAGCCGCCGGCCCGCGTGTAGGCCATCACGACCTGCCGATACGACGCGGCCACCAACACCAGGATCAGCAGGATGACACCGGTGATCGGCAGCAGCAACACGAACGCGGCCAGCCCCGCGTGCGGCAGCAGCTCGTTCAGGATCTGTTCGGGGCCATAGGCGACGGACGAGACGGCGTCGGGTGAAAGCGCGCCCAGGGCAACCGGATTCGACAGCTTCTCGGAGTCGAGGTCCTCGCTGATCAGCGGCTTTCCCAGGAGGACCCGTTTGGCTATGTCCCCGAGCGACAGGGGAATGCGTGGCTTGCCCGCCGAAGTTGTCACGACCACATCTTTACCCGCTTTGCGGCACCCCGTGTATACCCCGGTCAGGTGTCGGCTAGGTGAGCCGTTGCACCGCCGCGGCGACCCGTTCGTCGGTGGCGGTCAGCGCGACCCGCACATGCCGCGCTCCCCGGGGGCCGTAGAAGTCGCCGGGGGCCACCAGGATGCCGCGGGCGGCCAGCCAGGTGACGGTGTCCCGGCACGGCTCGGCGCGGGTGGCCCACAGGTACAGGCCCGCCTCGGAGTGGTCGATGGAGAAGCCGGCCGCGCGCAGCGCCGGCAGCAGCGCGTCGCGCCGCCGCCGGTACCGTTCGCGCTGCGCCCGCTCGTGCGCGTCGTCGTCGAGGGCGGCCACCATCGCCGCCTGCACCGGCGTCGGGACCATCATCCCGGCGTGCTTGCGCACGGCCAGCAGTTCGGCGACCAGCTCCGGGTCCCCGGCGACGAAACCGGCCCGGTAGCCGGCCAGCGACGAGCTCTTCGACAGCGAGTGGATCGCCAGCAGGCCGGTATGGTCACCGCCGCAGACCGACGGATGCAGCACCGACAGGGGTCCCGGGGCCCCGGCGTCCCAGCCCAAACCCAGGTAGCACTCGTCGGAGGCCACCACACAGCCGCGCTCGCGGGCCCATCCGATGACCTTGCGCAGGTGCTCGACGCCCAGGACGCGTCCGGTCGGGTTGCTCGGCGAGTTCAGATAGATCAGCGCCGGCGACCGCGGACCCAACTGGGTCAACGAGTCGGCGCGCAGCACCTGCGCCCCGGCCAGCCGGGCACCCACCTCGTACGTCGGGTAGGCCAGCTCCGGCACCGCGACGACGTCCCGGCCCGACAGGCCCAGCAGCGTCGGCAGCCAGGCGATGAGTTCCTTGCTGCCGATCACCGGCAGCACCGCCGTCGCGGCGAGCCCGGTGACGCCGAATCGGCGCGACAGCGCCGCCACCGCCGACTCGCGGAGTTCCGGGGTGCCGGCGGTCGTGGGGTACCCCGGCGCCGAACCGGCGGCCGTCAGCGCGGCCCGGATCAGCGGCGCGACCGGGTCGACCGGCGTGCCGACGGAAAGGTCGACGATGCCGTCCGGGTGGGCCGACGCGAGCGTTTTCGCCTCGACCAACGTGTCCCAGGGAAACACCGGCAGGGACGCCGACACCTGCGCGCGTGCCGGGAGCGCCCCTACCGGCCGGTCCGCCCCGGGCTCATGCGGCACCGCCCGGCTCAGTCGCCTTCACCCTGCGGCGGCAGATCCTTGACCACCTGCGGGTCGTGCTCGGTCATGCCGACCTTGGCGGCGCCTCCGGGCGAGCCCAGCTCGGCGAAGAAGTCGGCGTTGATCTGCGTGTACTGGCTCCACTGGTCCGGCACATCGTCTTCGTAGTAGATCGCTTCGACGGGACAGACCGGTTCGCATGCCCCGCAGTCGACGCATTCGTCGGGGTGGATGTACAACATGCGGGCACCCTCGTAAATGCAGTCGACCGGGCACTCCTCGATGCACGCCTTGTCTTTGATGTCGACGCAGGGTTCGGCGATCGTGTACGTCACAGACGTCTCCTCGTACTGATCAGTGTGGGCTGCTGTGGTGGGCTCGCCGCGGGCGCTCAGTCCCGGTAGGCAAGCGTTCGGTTACTGATACTAAACGTTGCATACACGTCGACCACATGGCCCGCCCATCGGCCCCCCGGGGCGGGCCGGGTCACGCGCCCGTGACCTCGTGGTTGTCACATTCGGGGGCCACTTTCCGAAAGGCTACGATGGGAGGACGCCCGCGCGGGCTGGTAACCTCGACCGAGACGGCAACCGTTTGGGCAGTCGTCGCCGTCTGTCGGCGGTGAATTGAATGTGGAAGGTGTCCAGAATGGTGAAGATGTCGTTGACCAGGATCGCTGCCGCGATCGGCGGTGTGGCAGTGGCGTTCACTGCGGGGGCCGGGATCGCGTCCGCAGAACCCGATCTGAGTCCGATCATCAACACGACCTGCAACTACGGGCAGGTCATGGCGGCGCTCAACGCGACCGCGCCCGCCAGTGCCGCTCAGCTCAACGCGTCACCGCTCGCGCAGAACTACCTGCGCCAGTTCCTGGCCTCCGCTCCGCCGCAGCGCGCGGCGATGGCCGCGCAGATCCAGGCGATGCCGCAGGCCGCGCAGTACTTCGGCGTGGTCCAGTCGGTGGCGACGACCTGTAACAACTACTGAGCCGAACAACCCGCAAGCACCGGCTGCTCAGCGACCGCTGAGCAGCCGGTGACTATGCGAGCTGGGTGACGTAGGTGGTGGTGCGCTGACGCGCCGGACGGCCGATGCCCTCGGCGATGGCGGCCANCTCCGCGGCGCTCTTGGACGATCCGTGTTCGGAGCCGGCCATCCTCGAGATCGTCTCCTCCATCAGCGTGCCGCCCAGATCGTTGGCGCCGCCGTCGAGCATCACCCGCGTGCGCTCCACGCCGAGCTTGACCCAGCTGGTCTGGATGTGCGAAATGCGGCCGTGCAACATGATTCGCGCGAGCGCGTGCACCGCGCGGTTGTCGCGATGCGTGGGTCCCGGACGGGCCGCCCCGGCCAGGTACAACGGCGAGTTCTGGTGCACGAACGGCAACGGCACGAANTCGGTGAAACCGCCGGTGCGGTCCTGGATGTCGCGCAGCACGTTGAGGTGGGCAACCCAGTGCCGCGGGGTGTCGACGTGTCCGTACATCATCGTCGAGGAGGACCGCAGGCCCACCTCGTGCGCGGTGGTCACGATCTCGATCCACAGCGACGTCGGCAGCTTGCCCTTGGTGAGCACCCAGCGCACCTCGTCGTCCAGGATCTCGGCTGCGGTGCCGGGTATGGTGTCCAGCCCGGCTTCCCGCAGGCTGATCAGCCAATCGCGAATACTCAACCCGCTCTTGGTGACACCGTTGGCGATCTCCATCGGGGAGAACGCGTGCACGTGCATCGAGGGCACCCGGCTCTTGACGGCGCGCACCAGCTCGGCGTAACCGGTCACCGGCAGCTCGGGGTCGATCCCGCCCTGCATGCACACCTCGGTCGCGCCCTGCACGTGCGCCTCCCAGGCGCGGTCGGCGACCTCCTCGGTGGACAGTGAATACGCGTCGGCGTCACCCTTGCGCTGCGCGAACGCGCAGAACCGGCAGCCCGTGTAGCAGATGTTGGTGAAGTTGATGTTGCGGTTCACCACGAAGGTCACGTCGTCGCCGACCGCGTCGCGCCGTAACGAGTCGGCCAGTGCCGCAACCGCTTCCAGCGCCGGGCCGTCGGCGGTGGCCAGCGCGAGGTATTCGCCGTCGGTGCAGCCCGCGGGATCGCGCTCCGCGGACCGCAGCGCGGCGAGCACGTCGGTGTCTAGGCGTTCTGGCGCTTTGGCGCCCTGCGCGGCGAGTTCGTGCACGTGCGCCCGGATCGATTCCCAGTCGCCGAAGGCGCTGTCGAGGTCGCTGCGGGCCTCGGCGTTGCGGCCCGCGGTGTCGATGGTCGCGTTGAGGTCGGTCCGCCCGGAGGACTCCACGTCGTCGGGCTCCTGCCAGGGCAGGCCCACCGGATTGACGTCGCGGGCCAGGCCGGTCGCCGGATCGGCCAGCGCCAGCACGTGTCCGCGCACCCGCGGATCGATCCAGGCCGCCCCCGCCTGCACGTATCTGGGCTGGGCGGTCAGCCGTTGCACCAGGGCGTACCCGGCCTGATCGGTGACGGCGGCCAGTTCCGCCAAGGCGGGCCAGGGCCGTTCGGGGTTCACGTGGTCGGGCGTCAGCGGCGAGACGCCGCCCCAGTCGTCGACGCCGGCGGCGATCAGCGCGCGGCACTCCTGGCGCGAGACCAGGTTCGGCGGCGCCTGGATGCGCATGCCCGGGCCCAGCACCAGCCGCGCAACCGCCACCGTCGCCAGGTAATCCTCGATCCCGGCATCGGGCACCGCGGCCATCGCGGTGTGTTGCTTGGCGCGGAAGTTCTGCACGATCACCTCTTGGACGTGCCCGAACTCCTTGTGCGACTTGCGGATCGCATGCAGTGTGTCGGCACGCTCGGCCAGCGTCTCGCCGATGCCGACCAGCAGGCCGGTGGTGAACGGGATGGACAGCCGCCCCGCGTCGGTCAGCACGCGCAGCCGGACCGCCGGGTCTTTGTCCGGGCTGCCATAGTGGGCAAGGCCTTTGGTCTCGAACAGTCGCCGCGACGTCGTCTCGAGCATCATGCCCATCGACGGCGCCACCGGCTTGAGCCGCGACATCTCCGACCAGCTCATGACGCCGGGGTTCAGGTGTGGCAGCAGTCCGGTCTCCTCCAACACCTGGATCGCCATCGCCCGCAGGTAGGACAGCGTGGAGTCGTAGCCGCGCTCCCCCAGCCACTCTCCGGCCTCGGGCCACCGGTTCTCGGGCCGGTCACCGAGCGTGAACAATGCTTCCTTGCAACCGAGTTCGGCCCCGCGTCGGGCGACTTCGAGGATCTGGTCCGGCTCGAGATACATGCCGGACCCCTGGGCGCGGAGCTTGCCCGGCGCGGCAGCGAAGGTGCAATAGTGGCAGCTGTCGCGACACAGGTGCGTGACGGGGATGAAGACCTTGCGCGAATACGTGATCGGCAGGCGTCCGTCGGGCCCGCGCCGTCCCGCCGACTGCAGGCCCGCGTCGCGGACCCGCGCCGCACTCGCGCACAGGTCGGCCAGGGCATCCCCGCGGGCGGTCATCGCGACCGCCGCCTCCAGCAGGTTCAGCGCGACGCCGTCCCGGGCCCGGCGCAACACCCTGCGCAGCGCCGAGGGACCGGCCTGGGGCCCAACGACGGGGCTGGGCAAAGCTGTGGGCTCCTGGCCCGGAGTCAACGGCACCTTGGTGTAACTTCCCCACGATCGAATTTCATCCGCGCGTCCCAACATGGATTCCTGGGCAACGGTGCCATATGCGCAACAGTAGCGCCAGGCTGCCGCCCGCCCGCGCTCGACCGTCCCGGCGCGACGCGGCGCGGGCGGGCGCGGGTGTTTGCCGACCTCCCGGCTGATCGACCGCGAGCGCGATACGATCCGGGCAAATCCGTTGCCGGCAAACCGGGTTGCCGGACAGCAAAACTCGGACCCTGGAGGATGCGCGGTGTCTTTGTTGTTCGCGGCGCCCGAGGCGCTGGCCGGCGCGGCGTCGGACCTGGCCGGTCTCGGGGCGACGATCAGCGCCGCCAACGCCGCCGCGGCGCCGGCGACGACCGGCGTCCCGGCCGCGGCCGCCGACGAGGTGTCGACCCAGATCGCCGCCCTGTTCTCCCAACATGCGGTCGGGTATCAGCAGCTCAGCGCGCAGGTGTCGGATTTTCACCGGCGCTTCGTCCAGGCGCTGGCCGCGGCGGCGAACGCGTACGCGTCCGCGGAGACGAGCGCGGCGCAGACCCTGGTGAACGCGCTCAAGGAGCCCGCCGAGATGCTGCTGGGACATCCGCTGGGCGGAACCGGCGCCGCGGCGGCACCGGCTGCAAACATCTTGTTGCCCCTCGGCACGGCGATCGAGAACGCCTACCTGGCCATCGAGCCGTGGGTGGCGTACGGCTTCGAGTTGGTCTCGTACGCGGTCCGGTGGCTGTTCCTGATCGGCATCCTGGCACCGCAGATCAACTACTTCTACTACCTCGTCGAGCCCATCGTGCAGAGCGTGCTGTTCAACGCGATCGACTTCCTCGACGGGACAGTGAGTTTCGCCCAGGGGCTGAACAACATCTATGCGGCCGGCGCGGCGTCGATCAACCAGTTCATCGTCACCGAGACCTACTGGTTCCGCAGCTTGTTCCCGCCGCCTCCGCCGCTCGGGGTGAACCTGCCGTAAGGACCGCGCCGCCACAGCACCAACACCGGCGGCGTCACGCCCAGCACCATCAGCAGCAGCGCCCCGTAGCGCATCAGACCCTCGCCCCCCAGGAGCACGTCGTCCGCGGGACCGCCCATGCTGATGAACGCGACGGTGATCAGCCATGTCCACAGCGGCACCGCGGCCACCCGCGGGGACCTCGCCCACGAGCCGGCGGCCCACACCAGGGCCGCGTTGAGAAGCCCGCTGAGCAGCCCGCTGACGGGAAAGGGGACGGCGCCGATGTAGGACGGCAGCAGCAGCGCCCCGGCCAGCGCGGACAGCACACCGTCGACGGCCAGCAGCGTCAGGACGACGACACGGACAGCTGAGTCGGTGGCGCCGCCGTCTTCGACCGGCGCGGCGCCCGGCTTGGTCGCGGTCAGGTCGGGACGCTATCGACCTGGGAGAGGATCGAACCAATCACCCACTGAAAGCTGTCGAGCCGGTCCTGCCAGTGCTGCATATTAGGGTCCATGTCAGGGTCCATGCGAATTCCTTCCGTGGGGCGCCTGCCCGGAAGCCTACCGCGTCAGCCCGCAGTGAAACCAAGCCCGGCAAGCAGATCCGTTTCCCAGCCGCGCTCGTCGCGCTCCCCCGCGGCTCCGCCGGCCAGCACATAGTGCTCGTCGGCGGGGACGGGCAGCGCGATGTTGTTGGACAGCGCACAGGCCCGGCCGGTCGGCCCCAGGTCCACCTGGGTGGCGTGCGCGGCCAGCGCCGCCCGCTTGGCCGCCCACGCCTGCGGGCCGGCCTCCACGACGGCGTCGATGTCCTCGTCGGCATACCCGAAGGCGAACCCCTCGTCCGGCGGGATCACCCAGTGCGGCTGGAGATCGTCGGGCCGCAGCGCGTCCCGGGCCGCCCGGAAGGCGCTCAGCGCGAACACCGACCAGTAGAACTTCGGCACCGCCCACGGCTCACCCGGATGGTCGGTGGTGACGGCGGCGGAACCGGCCGCCGCGACGGCGGCGGTGGTCACCGCATGCGCGTGGACGTGGTCGGGGTGGCCGTAGCCCCCCTGCGGGTCGTAGGTCACGACGACGTGCGGGCGCATGTCGCGGATGATGGCGACCAGCGACCCCACGGCCTCGCGCTCGTCGGCGTCGATGAACCGCTGGTGCCGCCGTCGTTCGGTGCCGACCATGCCCGAGTCCCGCCAGCGGCCGGCGCCGCCGAGATAGGTGGGTCCGCCGGCGCCCAGCGCGCGCAAGGCGGCGGTCAGCTCGGCGACCCGGTAGCCACCGAGCTGGTCGGCGCGATCGACGGCCAGCCCGGCCCACTGCTCGCCGATGACCTCGCCCTCCTCGCCGAGCGTGCAGGTCACCACGCGGACCGCTGCCCCGCGGGCGGCGTAGTGGGCGATGGTGGCGCCGGTGCCGATGGTCTCGTCGTCGGGGTGCGCGTGCACGAACAGCAGCCGCGGGGACTCAGGCATGCACGCACCCTACCCGGGTCGCGCCGCCGTGCCCGAAGCCCGCCGGAATCCCGTAGTGGCCGGTTTCGTTTCTTATCCGGTTTTTCGCAATGCGAGAACGCCCACGGCTACTATCGAACGATGCCGCAGCTCACCCCCGCCACCGGCGCCCGGGGCCGCCGACGCGGTGAGGTCCTCGAACACGCGCTCTATGAGGCCACGCTGGCGGAACTGGCCGACGTCGGGTACGGCGGGCTGACCATGGAGGGCATCGCGGCGCGCGCCCACACCGGCAAGGCGGCGCTGTACCGGCGCTGGTGCAGCAAGCACGACCTGGTGCATGCCGCGCTGGTGTATGCCCTGCCGGCGCTGCCCGAGTCGCACCCCGGGCGGTCGGCCCGCGAGAACCTGCTGGCCGTGTTCACCGCGCACCGCGACGTGCTGGCCGGCAAAACCGGATTCCCCGGCCTGGACATCATCGGCCAACTCATCCACGAGCCCGAGCTGCGCGCCATCTTCGCCGACGCGGTAGTCGGCCCGCGCCTGGCTCTCGTCGAGTCGATCCTGCACACCGCCGTCGCGGACGGGGACCTCGACCCGGCCGCGATCACACCGTTCACCGCGCGCATCGGGCCGGCCTTGATCAACCACCAATGCCTGGTCACCGGGACGCCGCCGACCCGGCGGGAACTGGGGCTGATCGTGGACACGGTGATCCCGCCCGGGCCTCCGGCCCGCGGGGACTGACCGCGCCGCGGACTCCAACATTCCGGGCGGACTACGACATTCCGGCGAGGTCCAAGCCGACGCCAGGTCTGGTCGAAGATCGCCGCGATGCCGCCGATGGTGGCCGCGTTGAAGACCTGCGCACGTGCCGCCAGGCCGGCCTAGAGGCCGCCGCCCAGGTCCACCCCGGGCGCGGGACCCGCGCCCGCCAGGGTCTGCACGACGTGGGTCTCGGCGGACGCGTAGGTGGCCGCGCCCAGGCTCATCGCCTCGACGAACTGCTGGTGGAACAACGCCGCCTGAGCGCTGAATTGCTGATAGCCCGCCGCGTGCGCGGAGAACAGCGCGGCGACTTCCGCCGACACCTCGTCGGCGGCCGCGGGCGGCGCACCCAGCGTCGCCGCCGCCGCCGAGGAATTTGCCGAACCAATGGACGAACCAATGTTCGCCAATTCAGATGCGGCCGCAGCCATGGCTTCTGGAGCAGCGCTCAAAAACGACATGCAACACCTCCCCAGTTCAGCAAAATGACCACCATCCCACCAGCCTGATCGCGCACTTGTCGCACTGGAAGGAATCTTAGCGAAACAACGGTCTGAAAACGACTGTCTGCAGGAATGACTCTGTGTATTTGCGTTGAACGGCCCGTGATGTTTCGGCCGCAGCGGGCGCGGGCCGGGGGTGAGCTCGACGTTGACCGGGTTGCACGAACCGGGCATGGAACTGCGCCGCCTGCGCGCAGCGCGCCTGGTTTGCCCGGGCGTGGACGCCGAACATCGATGCCATGGCCGCCAAAACCTCGTCGAGGTCGTCACCCACTGGACGGGCGAATGTCAACGTTGCGGCGCCCGGCACAGGCATTTTCGCGAAAGTCGGCGTTGTCGGGTTCGGCCGCGCGACGCGGGACCGGCGCTGTCAGGGCCCGGTCTTCACCCATTGGCCGGCGTCGCCGACGATGCCTACCGGCACCGCCCCCGACAGGCTGACGTTGTGCACGCTGGGGCCGGCCGCGACGA
>JGI24721J44947_10011373_pt1 | contig 11119 bp, 6 predicted proteins | sample YelNatPaOPGAMG01_FD_44947 | JGI IMG/M metagenome (IMG submission 44947)
GGTGGTGGTGGTGGTGGTGGTCGGACGGCTTCACGGCCCACGAGTCGCTGCTCGACACTCGCGCTGCAGGTTCCGCCTCGAGCACGCGCAGACCCCCTAAACGGTATTCCCCAAAGAAGATTTGCAAAAAAAGGTACACCCGTTATGTGGCGTACCAGCAGGTGCGGTCTGAAACACAACCAGCGCTCTTGACCAGCACCGGCAACGTTCTCCGTGTTATTCGCTTTTGACAAGCGCCCTGTAACGCAAGCCGGATGTACTACCCCAGAAGACAAACTTGAGCGAAAGCCACAACGAGGCACGCACGCGCACAGGCCCAAGAGACACTCGGAAACGCGTTGCCCACCCACTGAGCAAAAGAAACACACACAGACAAGTTGCGTTTGGGGGAGCTCTTTCTCGAGCGCGGCTGAGCGCTACGCAGAAGCATCTCAGTAGCTCGTGCGTCGAGATGAACGCATCGCAGCTTCCGGAGCGCACCGGGGCGTGCCGCGCTGCACAGAGGGGCGGGACGCATGCGCCGCACCTGCATGGGGCAATACATCCCTAAATATTCATAAAAGTTCGTTTAGTCGCTGCTTCAGACACGAGATCGACATGTCCGTTATTAACGTTTATTTCCATACATGTTCCAAAAGGACCTGAATTTAGGAAACCTGCCAGTGCGAGGCGCTGCTGCTCCGCGGCAGCGATCGCGCCATCGCGCACAGGGTACCANCTCGGAAGCCAAGTGCTGGAGCCGCAAAAAAAAACACAAAACACCNCCNAGACACCTGGAAACGAATGAATGATCCTGGAACGGCGAATGATCTAGAACTAGCATCACCTGTTCGCGATCTGGAGTACAAGTGGAAGCTCATTCCACTCTATCTCCAAGCACAGCCGCTCATTCGTCACCACATTGCCTCATTTAACTACTTCGTCGACACGGAGCTCAAAAAGATCGTTAAATGGAACGGCTACGTAACCAGTGAAGCTTCATCACAATGGTTTCTCAAGTACCTGGATATACGGGTCGGTACGCCCAGCGTCTATGAGCACGTTGACGTGCAGCGACCGCTGACACCGCACCAGTGTCGCGTCAGCGACCTCACCTACGCTGCGCCAATCTTCGTCGATATTGAGCACTATCACTGCGGTCGGCGCGAAACGGTATCGAACTTGTTCATAGGTTACTTACCGATCATGCTGCGCTCTTCGCGTTGCTGCCTCCTGCAGGCTCGCAGCGACACCGAGCTTGCGGAGCGCTTCCGTGAGTGCCCGCTCGACCCCGGCGGCTACTTCATTGTGCGTGGCGCAGAACGTGTCATCGTCATCCAGGAGCAACTCTGTAAGAATCGCATGTTGATTGAGCTCGATTCGCGCGGCGACCTGTGTGCGACGGTGACGAGTTCCACTGCGGAGCGCAAGTCACGCACTGCGGTTGTTTACCGGGGTGAGCGTCTCTTTCTGCGGCATAACACCTTGACGGAGGATATTCCGATCGTGGTGATCTTCCGCGCCATGGGCATACGGAGTGCAGCAGAGCAGGTTGCGCTCATCAGTTGGGATGCATCGCTGTTGGAGCCGTCGCTAGAGCACGCCGAAAGACTCGGCGTGCACTCGGCAAGCGATGCCCTGCGCTACATAGGGCAGCGCCTGCGTTCGTTGAGCCGCCTGTATGCGTGGCGAAGTGCGGAGATAGCTACCGAGCAACGCCAACGACGGAAACCGAGCCTAGAAGAGGAAGCTCGTGCGCTACTTCGGACCCTCGTGCTCCCGCACATCCCCTGTGACGGCATCGATTTTAGCGACAAGTGTCTATATCTCGCACTGATGATTCGAGGTGTCCTGGCGGCCAAGGCGAATCCAGAGAGCCTCGATGACAAGGACTATTATGGGAACAAACGGCTAGAGCTTGCGGGTCCCTTGTTGGCGTTGCTCTTCGAGGACCTGTTCAAGAAGCTGAATGCGGATATCCGCCGGCACGCGGATCAGGTGCTCGCGAAGCCCAGTCGAACGCAGGACTTTGACGTGACGCGCTGTATACGCAGCGAAACCATTAGCCACGGATTTGAACACGCCCTCAGCTCGGGAAACTGGGCGCTGAAACGGTTCCGTATGGAGCGGCAAGGCGTCACGCAGGTGCTCAGTCGACTCAGCTACGTCGCTGTCATCGGGATGATGAGCAGAATCACCTCGCAGTTCGAGAAGACGCGCAAAATTAGCGGACCACGGGCTTTACAACCTAGCCAATGGGGTATGGTCTGCCCGTGTGATACCCCCGAGGGTGAATCCTGCGGCCTCGTCAAGAATCTGGCGTTGCTGGCCGACGTTACCACCGAGGAAGAGGATACGGCGGTGCGTCGCCTGGTGTACGACCTGGGCACGCAGGATATCCGAGCCCTCGCCGATTACGACTTGGCAAGTAGCGAAAGCTGGCGCTCCGCGTCTGGTGACGGCCTCCGACCTGCCGGGGCGCCCGATGCCGATGAACGGCCGGCTTTGGTGTTTGTGAATGGTCTTCTGCTGGGCATGCACCTGCATCCCAGCGCGCTCACTGAACAGTTACGAGCGCATCGCCAGCGCGGGGCCCTGGGTGCTTTTCTTTCCATATGGGAAAGCTCAACGCGGGCATGGCGAGCTGTGCACGTCGCCACGGATGCTGGACGCGTTTGTCGACCGCTTCTCGTCGTAGATCGTGAACGGGGGACGCTGCGACTCCAGCGTCGCCACCTGGAGGACCTGGAACTCGGGCTCTTGCGTTGGGAAGACCTCCTCCAGCAAGGTATTGTAGAATATCTGGATCCGAATGAAGAGAACGACGCGCTGATCGCTCTCGATATTGCGCAGTTACAACAGGACGATCGACAGCAGGAACAAGAGCAGCGTTTAACGCAAAAAACGAATCGTTATACGCACTTGGAAATATCGCCAGAGAGCATTCTAGGTGCTTGTGCGGGTCTGATTCCGTTCGCAAACCATAACCAGTCACCTCGCAACACCTATCAGTGTGCCATGAGCAAACAGGCTATCGGTGCAATGGCCTATAATCAGCATCTACGAACGGATGCACTGCTTTATCTGCTGAACTATCCCCAGCGACCCCTGGTCCAGACACGAGCAGTAGAGTTTACGCACTATCATCGACTACCCGGTGGACAGAACGCTGTCGTGGCAGTCATGTCGTACAGCGGATACGACATCGAGGATGCCCTGGTCGTGAACAGGGCCAGTGTCGATCGCGGCCTGGGGCGTTGCACGGTGCTGCGCAAGTACCCCGTGAGCCTGCGCGTCTACCCAAACGGCACTCGTGACACCATTGAACCGGCAATGACAACGACAACGACGACGACNACACCGACCGTGGCCTACACAACTGCCACCGAGGGTGCCCCGGGCACCACTGCCTCCATATCTGTGACGGGGGTGCGTTCGACGTCCGGCCAGGAACCCGAGCTCGCCGCCGAACGCAGACGACGCTATCTAGAGCAAGCACTCGATAGCGACGGTATCGTTGCTCCGGGTATGCCGCTGCCGCCGGGGGCAATCCTGGTCAACAAGGTGATGCCGACCGAGACGCTGCACCAGCCGTTGCTGCGTTCCGGACCAGAGTCGCAGGCAGGTCATTCCACAGCGCTCACTGCTGGTGCTGCTGCTGGTGCTGCTGCTGCTGCTGCTGCTGGCACTACAGGAACCCAACGAGATGCCGCTGGCTCTCTTGCCTCTAGTTGGCAACGCTCGCTTCGACGACCGGCACCGGCGGTTTATCGAGCGCCGGGCGGTGCCGGTGTCGTTGATCAGGTGCTCGTCACACAGGATCAGAATGACCTGCGCCTCATCAAAGTCATGGTGCGGCAAACGCGTCGAGTCGTTGAGGGTGACAAGTACGCTTCTCGTTTCGGTCAAAAGGGCGTCGTTGGACTGATTCCCCCTGAAACCGACTTGCCATGGCACGGCAACAGCGGCATACGCCCAGACATTGTGTTCAATCCGCACGGTATGCCGTCGCGGATGACAGTTGGCAAGGTGTTCGAGTTGATCGCGGGCAAAGCGGCAGCTCTTGACGGGTGTTTGCGCGACGCAACCGCTTTTGTGGAACGCACCGGACTCGATAGCACCGAGGCTTGCGCCGAAGTGCTCCTTCGTTCGGGCTACTCTTACGCCGGCCGCGACCTGCTGTATTCCGGCATCACCGGGGAGCCGCTCGCTGCGCACGTCTTTTTTGGACCGATCTACTATCAACGCCTGAAACATATGGCAGTGGATAAGTGCTTCGGGCGGGCACGAGGGCCTCGTGCGGTGCTCACGCGCCAGCCCACGGAGGGTCGCAGTCGCGACGGCGGTCTCCGACTCGGTGAAATGGAACGCGACTCGCTGTTGGGTCACGGGGCGAGTTTGTTAGTGCTCGAGCGTCTCATGTACAGTTCGGACGCCTTTACGGCTTTTGTGTGTGAGTCGTGCGGGTATCTGGGCGCCAGAGACTGGTGTCAGGTTTGCCGTCGAGGGGATGCGATGCAGCGAGTCCTGTTACCGTATGCCTGCAAACTTTTGTTCCAGGAGTTACAAGCGATGAACATTGTAACCAAGCTGCGACTTGGAGAAGCTGCTTGAGCCGCCTTGGCGACACGCGCCAGCCGGGAAGCTTTTGCTGTCGCATGTGACAGCGCCAGTGGCTCGCGGTTGTACGCGGGAGCGACTGTCCGTCGAGTGTCTTGTGCGGGGGCGTCCCAGGTCAGCGCGGCAGTCGATTGTGGCCTGCGTCGTGGTTAGATAATGGCGATACTCGATAGCCAGTGGCGATCTCATGGCGAGGGTCGCTCAACGAAGTAGTGTCGCCGCGCCCATTCGGTATCGCTCGGCGCGTACGGTAGACTTGTCAGGGCAGCATCATGAGCCGCACAGTAGTATCCAAAGACCGCTCGGTCGTCTGGATCGAACAAGAGGTGCCACGACGCTGGTGTTTTGGCGTTGGCCTCACGTGGCACTGTGCGTTCAAGGGGTATCGGGTTGGCGTTCGCCGCTGCGGCTATGCCGAGCGCGTTCGTGGCACCTGGGGCGCTGCAAGGCGGTGTCATGCGCTCGACACAGGGCGCAAACGGCGCTCGACTGCGAACAGGTCGTGTCCGCTGACGCCGGCCCTGTGCTGCCGCCGAGCGAGGTGGCTGGATATTGACGGAAGAGCCGGAACCGGGTCGAAGCGCGACCGGCAGCGCTGGTGTTCGCTCGGCGCCCGTCCAAGGGGGCGCTCCTGCTCCTGTTGCTACATCTACGGACGTCCGGTGCAGCGACGGCAGGCTGGACGCATCCATTGCGAGCTTGGCGTCGATGTCGCTGCCGGTGTGGTGGAGGCGCTTCTTGTAGCGTACACCACAGGCGTTACAGAGCGACTTGGGCCCGGCGGGTCCAGAGCGCCATAGTGGTGTCACGGTGGCACCGCACTGGGCACAACGACGAACCGTTCCAGCATTCACGAACAGATGACTGCCTCCAGCGGAGTTCAGGGTGGTTGTCGTTGTCGTCGTTGTGGCGTCGTCGATCCATGCGACGGGGCTAGACTTGAGCGCAGAGCGTGCAGGGAACGTTGCCGCAGGTCGTCGTCCGCTTTTGATCATGCAGCGTTTTGTGCTCAGCAGTTCGTAGTTGAGCGCGCTACCACAATCATTCCATGAACTTGCACATGGTTGGTGCCCAGAATCTGCCTTGCCCTTAAAAGCGGCTAAAGCTTCCGCGCAGGAACCTACGTGACGCTCCAGACTGTCTTCCGTCTCGCTCGTACACTGCTCTGGGGTTCGGTCGTCCTCATCCGAGGTAACTGCGTCCGGTAAGCTGTCCACGTGGCAACTCATAGGCAAAAGCACACGCGCGCTGCGTTTCAGCGCTGTCAAGTGAGGCGTACTACCGCCAAACGGAGGAATAGCGCCAGACGCCGCGTGCGCCCGGCGGAGAGCACTCGCCTCCGACGCGTTTCCCCTCAGAGACTCTCCGAAGTTTCGTCACCGAGAGTACGCCTCACACCCCGAGTGCCGTATACAATACACCAAGTTTTCTCAAGTTCCTTATGCGCTGCGATAGCGTCTTGTGGTGTCACGCCCCAGCACTGCTTCGAAGCGTACCACCGCAGTGAGTGAACGCGATCCCAGGGAGGCGGCAGATGCAGCGCGCACGTATCTCGCGCGTCCAGATGAACGGCGCCTGCGTGCATCTCCGGTGCCATGCGTGTCTGCGTGCGTGCGTGCGTGCGTGCATTCGAAACCCTTTTGGCGCCAAATTTGGAGCGTGCGTGCCACCGGACACCAAATTAAAACCTGAATCTTTCTGTATATATCTGGATAAGAAGGACACTTCCAATGGAGATGCGCGCACCTTGCCGGCTGCGACTTCTCTGCAGCGCCCTCGCCCGAGTGCCGAGCGCCTCCATCCGGGGCATCTCCGTCGCGTCCTGCCTCCGCATGGCGCCCGCAGCGGCGTATCCAGTGTGGCAGGGCGCGCGCGCCCGCAGTAGACGTTGCACACGTCCAGTTGCTGGATCGATCAGGCTGCTGTTCAAGATGAGCGGACTGCTCTGGAGCCTGCCAATTCCAGGAGCGCCTCTGCGAGGGCATCGCGCTGGTCTCGCGGTGTCCCGCCAAGCAGCGCACAGCCTCGGCGTATCTGCTGGGTGCGGCGGACGCACGCCCAGCGTCACGTCCAGCGTTGATCGCCGCTGCGGCTTTTTCGATGTGCCTGCGGCGATTCGAAATGCGCGTCACGAAGGCGCGGTGCAGCGACGCGGCGGGCGCGCTCCCTCAGGTTCCTCGGGGGCGTACTGCGCAGGTTCTGGCGTTCCGGGGTATGGAGCTTGCTGCCAAGCGCTACTCGACAGCGTTCTGTGAACGACCGATCAGAGCGTGGAGAGAGCACAGTCCGGCTCGGTCATCTGTTGTATTAGCGCGGCTGCTTGCAGAGGACGCGGTTGCTGCGGAGGTGCGGAACGATTACGAAGCTGCCTACGAGCGGTATTTCGCTTCGGCAGACGCTCTCTTCCGTGCCGTACAAGTTTTGGAAGCGCGCCCCGAGGATCAGGTGCTGACTAGTCATGATCCGGTTGGTGAAAGAGTCCACGGTAATGACTTTCAAAAAGAGACCCCAGAGCGGGCGCGGGGCTCAAGTCCGCTCCCCAGTGAGACGTTGCGCACGCTCTGTTATCGGCAAATCGAAGCGCTCATTGCGCGCTGTGAAGCCATTCGAGAGTACCTGTACGCGTCTGCCATGGCCAACGAGGACGCATCCGACTCGTCGCTTGATGAAAATTGTCTACACATTGGATATTCGNCTGGAGAGAAGCTGCGCTCGGAAAAGCCCCGTTGTACCGGTAGCGACAGCGGAGACAGAGAGCAGGTCGGATCTGCACTTCGCCAGCGCCTAGAAGCGTGTCGAGCGATGCAGGAGGCGCTTGAGCAGAGTCGCTCGGCAGCATGGCTCATGGATGCCACCTTGCTCGTTCAGCGGAATCATACGAGCGCCCGCATTCCGCTGCAGAAAATCCCCGAGCGTGCCGTTCCGTCGGAAGCAGCGCCAAAGCGAAACCTNGCAGCGGNAAAATTCGATGAGCGCTGGAATCTTGTTCCAGGCTCTGATCCCGTCCACATCTCTTCTCCGGGTGACGAAGCGCGTACACCGTCACCAGCGCAGCGCAGGCTCGCTCGGGGACTCGCTTGGATGCAATCACCGAGCACGCCATCCGAAAGCGATGCGTCTAGTGCGACAGCAGCAGTACCAGCCGCAACAGCTAGTGCGCACAGCAGTTTCGTGTCTCGTACACCGCAGATACTAGCGACGACAACGGTCGAGACGCCTCGCCAACGTACGGAACCGGAGCGCCTCATCGCAAGATCGCCCAGTGATGCCCGTCATGAAAGTTACGCGACAGAGAGCAATCTTTCTCACGGGACGCAAATGACCGCTTCATATCGCTCGCGAGCTGTGAAACCTACGCTGGTGGACGAGCGGCCGCCCACAGTGCCAAGCCCGTCCGCCTCTTCAGCGCAAGCAATCCACCGCCAAGCAACCAAACCGGAGCAAGACGTCAGACAAAGCACGCGGGGGCATGCAGCGGCGCGAGCACCAGCTGCATCCGCAGCATCCGACGATGCTGTGAGAGGCAACCGTTCATCAGCAAGCCCCATTGAGGCTTCGGAAATCCGCTGGCCCCAACGCCTGGAGTTTGTCTCCTCTGGAGAGCGTTCACTGACGCCAGAAAAGCCACGCACACGAACAGACGATGCACATGTCGCTGCAAATTCATTGGATAGCGATATGAGATCCTTTCGCACAGCGCCGGATGAACGGAATCCGGATACACCAGCCGAGCGCACCCTGGATGTGGCTGCATCTGGTTGCTCGGGAATCGTCCCGGACCCCAGTGCCGGAGACGAAGATATTCTCGTTCATACGCAAGCAGCAGCAGCAGCAGCTGCTGCTGCCGAAGCCCGTCTTGTTATTCAGCAAGAGCTCGCTCGACGTTTCCAGGAAATTCGCCAGCAGCAGCGGGAGCATGCACATCCCGCACACCCCGAGCAACAGCAGCGGGAACAACGAGACCGTGCGACTGATCAGCAGCTGGATGTACGAGATACCTCGACAGTGGCAGCAGCAGCAGCAGCAGCAGCCCCGTCGATCCGTACGGATCCGAGCGTTTTCGAAACGACTTGCTCGTCGGAGTGGTGCTCAAACCAGTCCTCCATTTCCCGTTCGCGATACGAAGCGATGAAGACGCGTGTAGCACTCATGAAAGAGCGCCTCGGCAAGATGATGCTCGCGGGCACCTGCTCGACAACGATCGTCATGAGTGCAGCGCCTGCCGAAGATGCCACCCGTTTCCCCAGACACGAAGCACCACCCAAAACGACTGCTGCTGCAATGCAGACACGGCACACGGCGAGTTCGCCAAGTTCCCTCGGTGCCGCATCGAATGCGCTTCAGCTAAGTCATGCTATCGTGAACCTCCATGCCGGTACATTCGGGGAGTTCAAGCGCCTCGAACCGCTGCCAGCACAAGCGGCGACACGCTGGAGCATGGAAATCGACTTTCTGCTATCGCCATGTGAGCAGATCGTCGTTCGTACGCCAGTCAGACGAACACTTCCAGACGGAACCAGTGTTGAAGTGTTAGAGAGTCGTCTGCGCGCAGATATCGGAGAGCACCTTCCACGACTACGCAGTTTGGATCATGCGATCCGAGAAATGCTGCGTTCCTTTCGAGAGCTCAGCGGTGTGCTTCATTACGAATCAACGGCTACTCGAGGACCGGACTGGTGGATTGAACGCCCACGAGTTCCCACCGAGGGCCTATCACCAGGCATCCGAGCGTTGTTGCAGCGCTCGTTCGCCGAGGCTCAAGATATCCAGCGCGTTGCTCGCAGCATTAACGAACAGGTCTTGCGTTCGATACCTTGTCCAACCCGCGAGTATTCCTGTAGCTGTTTCGGGTATGATCTCAGCGAGCTGACCAGCGCTTGGTCGCTGACCCCACGGCGACGTCCGCTTATTCGCGTCCGCGAGGTGCTTGGCCCAGACCTCTACGAAGCAGTGACCAAGAACGCCGCCTTCAGTGCCGTTGCCTATGCTCGAACTGCCGTGCTCCGCTTGTCATCGGATGCTGTGTTGCCGCTGGGCGTCGACGCGGATGCACAAAACGCAAAACTAACCCAACTGGTGGAGCGTCTGGAAAGAGCCGAGTTTGTGTATCGGCTGAAGATTGACAGACTGAACCAAGCAAGTCGCTTTGGGATTCCATGGCGCCGGGAGAAACTCGAGCGTTGCTATGCTGCACGTCGTCGGTGTGAGCGAGGTGCGCACGCTTTACGGGAGATATTCACGGGGGTAGGCCATACAACCAGAGATCAGTGTGCCATTCGTTACAATACGGATGTGGGCACAGCGATTCTCGAGGCATACGCCCGTGTTCTGGAACATCGGGCTGCGGCGATTGGCAAGCGCATTCGACTGGTACTAGAAGCGGATCAGCGACAGCAACAGCAACTACAACAACAACAACATCAACGGCTGCGGTCTGGACGAGCAGGTGTGTCCCTGCGAGCATCAGGGTCGCGGCTGGAGCTTTCTAGTACGCAGCGTGCCGACGCTTGTAGCAGCAGCAGCAGCAGCAGCGGCAGCAGCAGCGGCAGCAGTAGCAGTGGCTATCCTGCGAGCGACTTGCCGCCGCCGCCTGCACTTGTGGAACGTCCTCGGACGATGCCAGCGGGTCTCTTTGCTCGCCAGCATCGCAGCAGCGCCTGTCGCTCGCACCACTGCCACGCTGACGAGCTCACCACCGAGGCCAGCGTATCGCAAGGCATGCGTTGCGGAGCTGCTGTTTCAGCGAACAAGGCATCACGCACTGATCCTCTCGCTGCCGTGAGAGACAGCGGCGCAGAGACGCTTCCGGTGCGACGCACGACGGCCTTGGCACTATGGACGAACGCTCACCCGCCTGCACCAGAGCAGGCTATCGACACCAGTCCTGCATGTGGTCGGTCGGTGGTATCGAAGCAGCGAACGTCTCCAGAGACGGCATCCGAACATGAGCGACCTGCATAGATGACGGCTTTGACCCGTCTACGCGGCATCTTTTCGAATGAACATCCCTCGAACAGTATGCTCATGGAGCGCGTCCGGCTTTCGTGAAGGTCATCCGCTGAGAGCGATGGCGGCATGTGTCCGACGAACGCTCGAGCTTCGTTCACCGCGTCGACTCATTCTGGATCGANGCTGACGCAGGCACGTTTCGTAGGTATCGGCATCCAGGTTCATGAGCAGGGTCTGCAACTGTCGTGTCAGCTGTTGGATGCGCGAGTCCCAGTGACGCGCGTTCACGTAAATAGCCTCGGCGAGTACCGGAAACGTATCACTTCGATACAGCAACAGCATTTGGCGAAACCATGAACGCGGTGTTTCCAACGCGGGATGCTGCTTGCGTCCATAGGTCTGCTGGTGGACTCCATGGTGTCCAGCGGGTCTGGACTCGTCAGCGGTATGGTGCAGCAAAGCGCGTCCATGCTGCTGCTGCTGCTGCTGCTGCTGCTGATCATCATCGTCGTCATTGTCATGAAGAATGCGATTGGGGGTCGCATGGCCAACTGCGTCCCAGGGGTCGCCC
>JGI24721J44947_10011375_pt1 | contig 11116 bp, 9 predicted proteins | sample YelNatPaOPGAMG01_FD_44947 | JGI IMG/M metagenome (IMG submission 44947)
CGTCGAAACTATAAACTCGGACATCGAGGGAAATAGCAAAATGAATATTGTTGATTCTTCTTGGACACTATAAACTTGCTGCAATACGAGGGCGGCCATTAGGGGAACGATAGCTATCCCCATTCCGAGCAGTACTATTGGCACATACGCGTACAGCCGCAAATACAGATTGCCAAGCGATATTCCTTTTTCATAAAATTCTTTTAAAAGCATCATAAGCTCCATTATGCTAGCTGCTGCTATAGAAAAGATGTGCGCGACCCCGAGCATCATGAGACCCCAGAAATCGATTCCGGTTATAGCCGCCACCGCCATAAGCGATAGAAATGACGTGCCGTAAGAAAATAGAGAAACCGCTGTTTTGGCTGTTATCAAAGTTCTCCTGTTGATTGGTAGGCTTCTGGTGTAAGCACAACCTATATCCTCCATTGAGAAAAGCGTGGGCGGGATCAAAAGCGTTACGATAGAGACCCCAATTAATATCCCAATCGAGATGCTGAGTTTCATCTCCCCAAGTGACGAGAAGGAGATTGCAAGAACAGCTGTCTGTACGGCTGGCATGAAGAAGAGGCTTGAATATGAGGGAGATCTGGACGCAATCCTGAAGTCTTTTTGGATGATTCCGAAAAGTGGGCTTTTGGGGCTGATGTTAACGTCCTTGGTCAAAATTCCAGGCTTTAAGTGCACCCTTGGGGTTCCGATGCCCTTCATCCTCGCAAGGACCCACTTTAGGGAAAAAGATGCCAGAACGACATATGCTATTGAGGAAAACAGTGACAGACGTGATATGTTCATATCAATGCCTTCGTACAACGTGGATGAGGACACCAAAAAACCAAAGGAGAAAGGATATAACAGCACAAGCAGGTGTGCAACAGGAGAGAAAATTTGCGCCAGTAGTATGAACGATTGGGCTATTTGCGTTGCGAAGTTTGCCACGAAATACGTACCGAGCGCAGGCAGGATCCACACGATCGTAAAGGCCAATCTCAATAAGGACCTCCATTTGGTTCTGCCGTCCCCACTGGAGACTTTGTAGTAAAAGAAGGAAGAGAGGGCGACGGTTAGGGCCAGGGCAAAGATTTCAGTGGTGATTATGCTGAGAAAGGAGGAAAGGAACCCGAGCAGAGATTTTCTTAGAATCCCGTAGTTTAGTACAAATATTGCTGCGGCACTTATTAGAGGCAGGTCAAACATCCTTAAGAAGCACAGGAAGATGACCTTTGAGATGTCGGATTTCGAGAGGGGTAAGGGTGCAAGAAGGCTCGTGATGTCAGAGGAGACAAACGCGGTAGTAACCTGAAGGCCCATGATGGTTATCATGAACAGCACTACAGACAGAAAGGCCGAGACGTCGCCAGTGATGCTCAGCTCATCCGGTACCCTTACATAAGTTGTCTTAAAGGGATGAGGCAGGAATATCACTGCTGCGAAGACGAGCATGAAAATAGTAGTCAACGCTTTATTTACTAGAATGTTTAATTCAGCGCTCTTCACAAGCCTGAGGATGCTGGCGTTGTCTCTTTGCGATAGAATGCCACCCGAGCGCAACGAGAATATGGACTGAAATGAGACCTCTTTGTAGACAACTCGAGAAAGCCGCCAGAGTTCGAGTAGCCTCATGGCTTCTAGACACCCTCCACGATACCTAAAACGCCATTTCTCTGCCCAATAACCCCTATGGGTATACACTTTAACGACGCATTTGCGGTCCTGATGGGCGCGGTAGACAACCCTGCGATCCGTTTGCTGCTAAGCCCTCTATTTATTAGACTCATATTACTAGGAAGGCCTCCAGTGGAGCGCACTTTGAGTATGCCCATCGAAAGCTCCGGCATGTTTCCCTTGCATGCCTTGTTATGGTCTTCTGACAGATCATAAAAACATCTCAGGTTGGCATTGGATGTCTTGGTGTTAACAGCAATGAACAAACGGCAGGCGAGCGCGGTCTCTTTTACTAAATCTGCAACGCTTCGCGGCAACGAGCTGGACAATGCACTTAAAGGATTTAAGTCATTTCATTTAATAATGTTTTATTATCGGTCGTGCAAGACCCCTGGATCAACATAAAAAGCAAGTAAAGCAGTCTAATTTTTTCCTCGACTGCCTCAAGACTTAGGAACCCTTATGGTTACAATCACGTCTAGTGCCATGAAGGCCGTGAATACAGGGAATATGAGTTGTGATGCACCGAAGCCGAAAACGTCGGCAACTATACCAGCTGACCAAGTTGCGAGGAAAGCGCCCAGAGCGCCGTTCGTAAAAGCCAGGCCGGAATAAAAACCACTCGAGGCTGGACTCAATGAAGCGATCCAGGCCATGGTGGTAGGAAAAATTGGGGCGAAGAGAAAACCAGTCAGCGCCCAAAGTACCGCTTTTACTGGGACAGGGAAGGGAAGCGAGGCTATGCTTACTAACAAGAAGCTGGCAGATGACGACACTAGCAGCGCCTTAGGATAGCCAATCCTATCTGTGAAAAATGCCCACACGACTCGACCAATGCCCATCATCCCCCAATAGAGACCGTTGGCCAAGCCAGCTTCCAAGACTCCCGATCCCATGGACTCCAAGATCGAGGCCAACCAGTTGCTCAAACCCATCTCAGCAGCAACATAAAAAAGCGTTATCGTGGACACTAAGAGGGGTAAGCGTCGGGCGACGGCTTTTTTGCACGCATCACTTGGTTGGCTTTCCACCTTTTTAATTATGCCCTTCCCCAGTATTCCCAACAGGCTCGAGGGTAAAACCAACAAGATGGCGGGAAACAAATATGCCAAACGCCAACTCTTGAAAGCGACTATAACAATAGAGGCGAATGTTGGGCCGATGGCTGACCCTATGTTCCATGCAGTGTGAAAAATTATTGTCGAGAACCCCCGTTTTGCGGGATATAGGTTCGAGATCACGGGATTTAAGACTGCTTCAAGGAATCCCGCAAAGACGCCCATCAAGAGAAGTGACGCCCCAAGCGACCACGAACTTCTCGATAGCGCTACTGAGGACGAGCTGACTGAAAACAATACCAAGAACAAAGACCCTACAACCGCCTTGTCGAGCCTGTCTGAGACGCGGCCACCCAACACAGCAAACAAGCCTCCAATCGAGTACAGGCCTACTATGAGGCCAGTGGTGCCCGAGCTTAACATGTAATCTTCAGATAACCTAGGAAGGGCCGGCCCTATCGAGGTCGCAACCCAAGCGTAAATGACGAAGCAGATGAATGACAATATCCAGATTTCTCCTTTTCTATCCACGGCGCTTTTCGTTTGCCGGCGGTATTTATGTTGATATACTGGAGTGTAGGATATCGAGAATTATCAAGCTGAGAGGTATAGGACATATCTTAGTTCTATGTTGTGGATGGCCTTACGTTAAACTTTTTCTCTACTAACTTGGCCAAGTCAGATGCCGCCTCAGAGGCCAGTTTATTTGCGTCCTCCTCAGTGGTACCATGGCAAGTGAAATGCACTTCTATAAGAGACTGCCCAGCTTCTACGCCCTTGGGGTGTGATTTTATGTACACGCCAACGTTTTTTGCCCTAACTTCGTCCAAAAGTGGTGCGAGAGAGGACTCAGGGACTCCTCTGAGCATAAGATGAGCCTCCCCAAACGACATGCATCCCAATTTTTCTTTTATCTCCTTCGCCACATATTCGTCAAATATCGCCTCCATCTCCGAGGGAACTCCAGGCAATGCATAGACCACACCGTCTTTTACCTCGAGTTTCATCGCGGGAGCTGTCCCAACAGGGTTAGGTATTGGTATAGCACCACGCGGGAAGATGGCCATCTTCCTCCTGGCCGGTGTCAGTTCCCACCCCTTGGACTCGTATTTAGCCTTTATTAAGTCCAGCGCTTCCTCATTAACTTCCATCTCTAGTCCGAAGCACCCGGCTATGCCACTCAATGTCATGTCGTCGTAGGTAGGGCCCAGACCACCGGTAGTTATTATTAAACGAGTGCCTCTGGCAATTGCCTCTCTTATAGACGAGGCTATCTCACCCAAATCGTCGGCAACGACAACAATCCTCCTGACCTTTCCGCCGAGCCTCGTTATCTTGTCGGCCAGCCAAGAGGCGTTGGTGTTTGTTACCTTGCCTATCAGAAGCTCATTTCCAATCGATATTATCTCAACCTGCGACATCTCGCCACACCGAAGGCGCGNAGATAAGAAAAGCATTTCTCGCTAATGAGGTTGAGAGGGTTGTGCAGACCTTTTTAAACATCNATAAGATCTTCACGAGAAACTTGAAGATTCGTAGAGCTTGTAGAGCGCGCTGTCAAACGTCACTTTAAAATGCCTAGGGCGAAGCCTAAGAGCAATCCAAGCGCGAATAGCTGTGAAGATTCCACATATGCCTTTATCCACTGAACTGCCGGCACCAAGTATCTAAATAGTTCTTCGACCTGGCCCCTTGAAACTACTGTTATGCCGAGGTACGCTAAGACCACTAGTACCAAGGCAACTACGATGGCCACCTTGAGGACCTTCGCAGCAATGTAACCTATAGCAATCCCTATGATTAAGCCTACGATGGACGAGAGTTCAAACATGCGATCTTGTTGTTTTCGATAGTATAAAATTTTTTCCACTAGATGATTTTCGCGAGTTTGTTTGTTTGACTTCAAAAAAGCATGACATAAGCGCACTACTACTCAAAAAGCCTTTCGCAAACCGGATTACAGATGTAGACGACTTTGCGACCATAAGTTGCGGATGGAGTGCCCAATGACAACTGTACCTCAAGAGAAGCGGGTTCTAATCTTTTATACATTTTTGTAGGCTTTAGGTCATGGTAAAGGAGATAAAGGTCGCCCTAATAGGTGCTGGGAGCCTAACCTTCACCCCTTCCCTGCTGAAGGGTTTAGCTCTGAGTCCGTTATCAGGAGATTGCGAGCTCACGGTAGCGCTCATGGATATTGACAAAAGGATCCTCGACATTATGTACAAGGTGGGGACCAAGCTTGTGGAGCATCTTAAGTCTAAAAAGAATGCCTGGGGCTTCAAGGTCGAGAGTTACTGTGAAAGGAAGCCTGCGCTAGAGGCTGCCGATTTCGTAGTGGTTACTGTCGGAGTAGGCGGTGTGAAAGCAACGCACTTGGATGTCGAAATTCCCAAGAGTAAAGGCATCTTACAGGCAATAGGCGACACCGTTGGCCCAGGAGGGATTGTTAGAGCCTTTAGACACACGCCCTTGTTGCTCGAATTGGCTAGGGATGTAGAAGACGTTTGCCCAAGCGCGCATGTGTTTAACTACTCAAATCCGCTGACTCCGCTTGTTAGAGTTGTCGGTAGGGAAAGTAAGGTTAAGTGCTACGGGCTTTGCACAGGTCCTTATGCCGTCAAGCCAGCTCTGGCCGCTTGCTTTCAGGTAGCTTGCGAAGACATACAGTTATACATGGGCGGAATAAACCATCTGCTCTGGATAAAGGATTTCAGCGTTGGTGGTGAAAGAGGCTATCCTCTGCTAGAGAAGGGGGCCGAGAGTGGAGAGACGAGAGGTAATTTGATTGATCCTGTGATCTCGGAATTGTACAGGGTCTTTGGAATTCTGCCTGCAATAGGACTCGGGAGGCATGTCGCAGAGTTCTTTCCCAACATCTTCATGCAACCTGGCGCGGTGGAAAAGTATAAGATAGCGCTCTTTCCTGAAGGTACCATCTACGACTACAGAAATAGGGAACCCTTGGAATCCGTTTTGGCTAACATAGCTTCGGGAACGATACCCATTGACGCACTATTGAATAGAAGGGGATTAGAGGAGGAGGGGATAGGTGTTGTAAGGTTGATGGAAGCGTTAGCGCTCGACAAGAGAGTATTTTGCCCGGGAATTAACGTCTTAAATGAGGGCATTATATCGAACTTGCCGAGTTGGGGAGTTGTTGAGGTCTCTGCGTATGTGGATTCGACTGGGGTTCACCCTTTTAGCATAGGCTCGTTGCCCAAGGGTGTAGCTGCCGTGCTTTCTAGCAGGTTGGAGCAGTATGAATTAACAGTGGACGCGGCTTTACTATGCGACAAGAGCTTGGCTATGCAGTCGCTACTCCTAGATGGGTACGTAAGGTCCATAGATTTGGCCAAGGGACTTTTGGATGAAATGTTAAATGCAGAGAAGGAGTGGCTACCAAGCGGTTGGTTTGAAGGTGGTGGAGTATGAACCCGGAACGCGAGTACTTCATGATAAAGGAAATCAGAGATACGCCTAGAGCACTTGCCAAAGTATTGGAAGAGGAAGGATCCTTGAGGCAAATTGCTGAGGGCCTCTTCAAGAGCGGGGTGAGAAGGCTCTTCCTCACCGGATGCGGCTCCTCATATTACGCGGCGCTCGTTGCAACACAGGCCTCGGCAGCCCCCTTCTTATTTCAGGCTTTGCCTTCATCGGAAATGCTTTTCTACNAATCCGGAATAGNCCCTAGGGAGTCCGCTGTAATCGGAATATCAAGGTCGGGAAGAACAGCTGAAACGCTAGCTGCCCTGAGGGAGGCTAGGACCAGAGGCATTACCACGGTAGCGATCACTTGCTCAGAGGACAGCCCAATGAGAGCTGAGGCGGACACGGGAATATTCTTGGATGTAGGCGAGGAGAAGAGTATTATAATGACGAAGACCTTCTCGTCGCTTTCACTTGCTTCAACACTACTATGCGAGGAGTTCGGCAAGATTCAGGGAGTGGCGCCGAGAGATAGGTTGAGAACAGAGAGCCTCCCGGAAATGGCTCTACAGGCGCTTAGACTCGAGGACGACATAAAGAGGATAGCAGAGGATGTCCACACTAGGGACTTCTTTTTTGTTCTGGGCCAGGGGCACACCTATCCCGTAGCATTAGAGGGAGCTCTGAAGCTCATGGAGACCTGCAACATCATGACCACCGCACTACACATATTGGAGTTTAGGCACGGTCCTATGGCCGCTGTTGATGATAGAGTTGGCATCGTAGTCATAGCTCTTGAGGACAACTCTTCGAAAGCCGTGGCGAGGCTTGTGAAGGAAGCAGAGCAACAGGGCTTTAGGTTGTTTGTGCTATCGAACATACCTGAACTTGAGGATGCTCTGGAACTACCGCGGGATTTGGACCTGCGACTCTCCGCACCAGTAACGATATTACCAATACAGCTTCTGGCTTTTTACATATCTGTGAACAGGGGGCTCAATCCTGATAGCCCGAGGAGGCTNNNTAAATTTGTGGGAGGTTTTTGACGGTATGTTGTTGATGGCCGTTGATGGAGGCAAAACTAAGACATCCTGCGTATTGTTTAATGACAAAGGGGAAGTACTAGGATTTTCAACATCAGGACCGACCGGTTTGGTACTGCCGCCGGAGATGGTAAAACATAATCTTTGGGAGGCACTGGAATCTTGCCTAGTGACCGCTAACGCGCGTCTCGAGGATATCTCCTTGATCGTTTTCGGCCTATCCGATTTAGACACCAAGAAAGACAGAGCTATAGCGCAGAACTTAGTTGGTTCCCTCGCCATACCATCTTCGGTCAGGGTTCTAGTTGAACACGATATGGTAGCTGCTTACTATGCGGTCACATATGGAGATCCTGGCATCGCGGTCATAGCTGGCACTGGCAGCATAGCTTTCGGCATTAACGAAAAGGGGGAGGGCGCTAGAGCCCTCGGGTGGGGGTGGATCTTCGACGACGAAGGAAGCGCCTTCTGGATAGCCAGAGAGGCATTAGCGGCGGCCGCGAGATACTACGAGGGCCGAGGGCCCAAGACCAGTTTGGTGGATGCTGTGACCAGAGAGTTCGACCTTGGAGATTTTTTGGATATAATATACGTGGTGCAAAGGGATATGGAGGGAGACCCTGCGAAAGTGGCAAAGATCGCCAGGATTGTAGACAGGGTCGCAGCTGAGGGAGACGGGGTGGCAAGGGGTATATTGGTCGAGGCGGGATTTAAGCTGGCGGAGGCGGCTTATTGTGTGGCCAGTAGGCTCGATATGACCGATAAGCCCGTAGTCATAGGCGGCGTTGGGAGCGTGTTCGAATCCAGCTTAGTCAACGCGAGCTTCTCTGACCGGCTTAGGCGCGAGCTCCCTCGTGCCCGTATAAGACCCCCTATGTTTGGTTACCAGCCAGCCGTCGGCTCAGCCGTGCTCGCCTTGAAAAATGCGGGTGTTGCCGATGCCAAGAGAGTAGCAGATAAGATTGAGAAGAGCTTGAGCAAGGTATCGTGAAGAGATGAATCGCCTCGGATATGCCTCCTTCGAAGAGCCCCCTAGGCTTAGCGGGTTTAGCAAAAAAACAATCTGAACAGAGCGTGAATATGATTTAAATTTCCGCGCTGAACATATTAGACGAGGCGGCATGTGGAATTCAGTGGAATCCGAGAAAATGCCCTTTGTGCCGTATTCTCAAGGCACCTCAAAGATAAAAAGGATCCTAGACCAGAAGACGATCGGGAGCAAGCGCTTCACTGGCTTTGGGCTCTTGGAGATACCACCGAATGGGACGTTTCCCCAACATACACACCCTGAGCGCGAGGAGATTTATTATGTGCTCTCGGGTTCAGGTACCCTTCTAGTGGGGGACGAGAAAATACCTGCGAATAAGGGTTTGACGCTTTACGTCCACGGCGAGACGCCACATGGAATAACGAACGAGACCAACGACACCCTGACAGTTTTGTACGTTCATGTTAGAGTTGATTGATTATTTGTTTTTACCAAATTTGGAGAAAGGGGCTTGCATTTTAAAGGTGGTTCATGAGCTTTGCCACCTGCTTTAAACGCGCGGCCTTAGAGTCTTCGTATGTCCACCAATTGACCAGTTCTAGCCGACTCCTTTATGGCGCACACCATCTTGACCTGCATGAGCCCAGCCTCGACGTCGGGCTCAGGATCCTTGGAGAGCCTGATGCAGTCCACTATGTGGGTGAAGGTATTGCCAACCCTCTTTGGATCATGACCCTCTTTGAAGACCCTTAGACTGCATTTGACGGTTGGTTCTATGGCATCTCCTCTCCAGTTGCGGTCCTCCTCCCTCAAGGAAACTTCGTTGGCGATCCCGTTAGCGCGCAAAACTTTGTTAAGACCTCTGAGCTTTTCGAAGTCATCTGAGAAGATCTCGGTCCCGAGCAGGGTGAACACGGATTTTTGTAGGTGGTTGCAGTATACCGTACCGTTAGTACCGACCACGTCGAAAGTGGAGCTCACGATATTTGGCTGGCTTCTGCTCAATATCCAAGAGGATTCGAAGTAAGATGTGAAATGTCCTTCAAAATGCATTATCGCCTGAAAGTAATCTGGAGTAAAACCCAATCTCTTGCTGTGGCTGACCGCATATACGGTCTCGGCATCCCTTCCGATTATCCACCTCATGAGGTCGGTCCAATGGCTGAGAAGGAAGTCGGCGCAAGTCGAGTTCCTTGCCCAACTGCTTTCTGGTGGACCCCACATCTCCAGGGGTACGTCTATCCTGTCGGAGAGCACGGCAGAGGCGTAAACCGGTTCGCCTATGATGCCTTCGGATACTGCCATTTTGACGGCCTTGAATGTAGGTAACCATCTGTTCTCGAAGTCTACGCAAAAACGTACGTTCTTTCTCCTGACAGCTTTTTTAATCTCATAGGCATCCTCCAGGCTGGTAGCTAAAGGTTTTTCGCACACTAGGTTTCTGATGCCTGAGTCTATCGAGTCTATAACAGGCTGTCTGTGCAAATGGTCAGGAGTTGCTACGGAAACTAAGTCAAGCACCTCCTCCCTAAGCATTTTCCTATAGTCAGAGTAGGGCCTCGCGCCTACTATCGAAGATGCTCTCCTAGCCTTCTCTTCGACAACGTCTGAGACGGCGACCACCTTCACCCCCGGTATTTGGCTTAATATTCTAACTTGGTTCGTTCCGACTATCCCGCCTCCTATTATACCCACTGAAAGCTCCCTTTCCATGGAACACAATGCAAGTGAGGCTGTATTTTAAATTAGAGCGCCAACCTCAGCGCGCGCTCGCCAACAGACGGCGGTAAGTTTAAAATCTAAATTATATGTCGATAAGGGTGGGCCTCTTGAAGACTTTCGTAGTTGATACTTCTACTAGCCCGCACGCAAAGCTAAGGCCAGTGCCGCTGGAAGACGTTAGCCTTGAGGACGAGTTCTGGGCCCCTCGCATAGAAATGCTTAGGAGGGTTACAGTGCCATCCCAGTACAAGCTGCTTGAGGACACGGGTCGCCTTTTCAACTTTAGGAGGGCAGCAGGTAAGGCCAGGGGGGATTTTAGGGGTTTATTTTTCAACGATTCGGATGTGTACAAGTGGGTTGAGGCGGCGGCCTTTTTGCTAGCTACTAAGCCTGATGAGGGGTTACACAGCATCGTTCGAGAAGTTGTTGATGATGTAGCTTCAGCGCAGGATGAGGATGGCTACCTGGACACCTTTTTCACCTTTGAAAGAAAGAACCAGAGGTGGTCCAACTTGCGCGACATGCACGAGTTATATTGCGCCGGACACTTGATGCAGGCAGCTATAGCTTTGCGCAGGGCCACTGGAGACCAAAAGCTACTCGAGGTGGCACGCCGTCTTGCAGATCACATAATAAATGTCTTTGGGCCTGGGAAGCGCCCAGGGGTATGCGGTCACCCCGAGATAGAGATGGCACTTGTAGAGCTCTACAGGGAGACCGGTAAACTCGCTTACCTGGAGATGGCCAAGTCGTTCCTGGACAACCGTGGGAAGGACCTCATAGGCGGCAGCCCATATCACGTGGACCACAAGCCATTTCGTGAGCTTTCCGAGGTCACCGGGCATGCGGTCAGGATGCTCTACCTCAACTGTGGAGCTGCTGACCTCTTCTTGGAGACTGGAGAGGGGGAACTGTGGGATGCGCTGGAGAGGCTTTGGCACAACATGACCGAGTGCAAGATGTACATCACCGGTGGTGTAGGCTCGCGTTACGAGGGTGAAGCTTTTGGAGAAAACTACGAACTACCGAATGTACGCGCTTATGCTGAAACCTGTGCTGCAATAGCTAGCTTCATGTGGAACTGGAGAATGTTGTTGGCAAGCGGTGAGGCCAGGTTCGCGGACTTGATGGAGCTAGTGCTGTACAACGGAATACTGGCCGGGATCTCCCTAGACGGAAAAGAGTACTTCTATGTAAACCCGCTTGCTGAC